>Ga0181529_10000288_pt1 | contig 74402 bp, 46 predicted proteins | sample PEATcosm2014_Bin_36_FD_119763 | JGI IMG/M metagenome (GOLD analysis project Ga0181529, IMG submission 119763) | Peatland microbial communities from MTU Mesocosm Facility, Houghton, MI, USA - PEATcosm2014_Bin10_30_metaG | ecosystem: Environmental > Terrestrial > Soil > Wetlands > Peat | place...
CACCCAGCGCTGGTCCCTGTTCTGCTGCCGTCAATTTCAAATCGAAAAATGAGAGTCACAGCCTATCGCGTGCAATATGTGTCGGTTACAACGATCAACCCGATTTTAGCCGGACACTACTGAAAATCCAATTATAAAGCGGGGCAATCTCCTTCATAATAGTCTTCTTTCATGAGTTCTCTATTTCTGCTCGGCTCACTTTGATGATCAGCCCCGGTATTAATGGACCATTCTGAATGTTAGTTTTCGGATCGGTGAAGGGTCCGGAAAATCTGTACCACTCAGAGAGTTAGTTCTCGGCCTGTTTGAAGGGCCCGGATGGGCAATGAAACGCCATAAAGTGAAAGTTGTGGGTTGACGCGTTAAGCTGAAGTCGATAGCCAAAAGGGATGAAGTTTCTCATTTCAATTTGCTATATCGACTTCGGCTTGCAACGCGAAATATTGGTTCACTCCCCTGTAACATCTATAACTTAATTATTTTCTTGACCTTGCGGTCCATGGAGGTTCTCAGTGCCTGCCGGATCATCCTCCATCAAGTAAACTGCGGCCAGTTGCTGAATTCGGGCAGGTGCGGCCTTATCAAACGGAGCGCCGCGCATTGTTACCGAAGAACCTCACGGATCTCGCGTTTTCCCTATTGCGCGACTTCTACCGCGGGGGAAAACGTTACTTGAATATCTCTGCCTCGCTTCACAGCAACTGTGACAATGCTTTACCCCAACAACTGCCTGGCCACCTGAACATATAAATCGACGGCATCGAGCAATTCCTTTTTTGCCAACTTCTCAGCGGACGTGTGGGCTGCGTGAATCGACCCAGGCCCCAACAACAGTGGCTCGCCCCAGTTCGAGAGCTTCGGAATGTCGGTGGTGAACTTGGCGATCATGGTAGGCAGGCCCTCGACGGCGCGCAGGCGGACGAAAGGAATTTCCAAGGTGAAATCCACTTCGGCAAGGCCTGCGGCGGCCTTTTCGAGCGCGGCGCGGACGGGTGCTGAGTCGCCCACTAGGCGGACCAGCACTTGGGCCTCGGCTTGGTCGGCGATGACGTTGGGAGCGTGACCGCCCTGGATCTGACCGATATTGAGCGTGCTGGAACCTGCGTCTTCACTGACGGGCAGCTGAAGGGTGAGCAGCTTTCCGAGCACCTGGATCAACTTGTGAACAGCGCTGTCGCCGAGTTCCGGATAAGCTGAGTGGGCCATCTGGCCGGTAGATTTGAAGACCGCTCGCAGAGAGCCTTTGGAGGCCAGCGCGAGGCGATTGTCTGTGGGCTCACCGTTGATAAGGAAACGGCTGCCTTTGGGGGTTGGGTTAGCTGTCTTGGCGCCGGCCGAGTCGCGCTCCTCTCCGGATACAAATAGCAACCCAATCCGAAACCCTGTAGCTCGCAGCGCCTCGGCGGCCGCAATCTGGGCGGCCAGAATGCCCTTGGCATCGCAGACGCCGCGACCGTAGAGGAACTCCGTATCTTCACTGAAAGGTATATAGGGTGGCACGGTGTCCATGTGGGTGGAAAACACGAGATCCGGCGTCTGGTCGGCTACGCCCGCATAAACATTCCAGCGCTCATCTGCGATGGAACTCTCGGACGGCTGGGGAACAGGTGTCTTTTCCACTTCCCATCCGCGCCGGGTGAGAAAATCTGCCAGGAAATTGCCCACCGCGCCCTCATGGTAGGTGGTTGATTCTATCTCGCACAATGCGCAAGTAAGCCGGATCGGATCAATGGAATCGGCGGGGAGATCGGCGGGTAGAAAATCAACCATGATACTGCCAGAATACCTTATAAAACCGTCGCACAAGTCATGATTTGTACCGCGGGAGTTATTTGCGCCAGCCATCTGGACGGTCTATAGGCTTTATTCATAACAGTGGGCCGGTCGCGCATGGAGAGTGGCAAGAGAATCTATAGGTAGTACCTATGGAATTGGCAGTCGTGCCGTGGCATTCGTCTTATGCGTGCTTGAGCGCGGCTCTTGATAAGGAAGGTATTAACAGGTCTAACGAGGAACTTTGGCCAACAGACTTGCGGCCGTTGGTCACTTTCAGTTCATGAGTCTCGCCTAGCGCTGATAACACTGTCTGCGGCGTCGCCTGCTTCATCCGGTTCAGGAACATCTCTCGTTTTGCTCTTTCAATAACTTCGAAGCCAGCAATTTGACCGCGCGGTCCTCCCTGAACGATTGCCAGAGCCTGAAGAGGCCATAGATCGTCAATCCTGTCCCAATGATCAGGTCAAGACGGCGCCCAAAGAGTCCCGGAGCCAGCAGTCCCGCAATCGTAAGCAACCCTCCTACCGCTATCGTCGAGCCTGCAATCAATCGGTTCGGCGAGCCATGCGTGCCGACGTACGCCGATGAGGATACAGCCTCGTCCCCTATCGGCGTATCGAGCAACAAGAAGAAGGCCTTCGTGCGATCTACCTCATTCTCGCTAGGCTTGCAAAACATGGTGGTGACCCACATGGCCGCAAAAGTGACGAATACGCTAACAAAAATCGATATTCCTTCAATCCGATAATCCATCTCGCCAGTTGGGTCGTTGGCGGAACGTTGCAGAGCGTAGCGTACAAGCAGGGTGCCGACGCCTGATATGAGACCGGCCGCAAAGCCAGCATATGCGCCTGTGGAGTGAAGCTTGCGCCAGCACAACAGCGCGAGCAGCGGAATCATTGTAGGGGCAAGCAGAACACCGAAGGCTGTAACCATCAACTGGAACAGTGACTCGCTATGGCTGCCCGCAATCCAAAGACTCAGCAACACGATGATCACTCCAAGAATTCCGGTGATCAGACGCCCGGCGTATACCTGTTCCCGGTCAGATGCTCCCGGACGCAAGACACGCTGCCAGAAGTCTTTGGTAAGGACACTGGCAATGACATTCAGGTCGGCACTGACGGTAGCCATCGTGGCAGAAAAAAGCGCTGCAACGATCACACCGAACATGCCTGCCGGCAGCAGGCGAAAAACAAGCTCGATATAAACATCATTGCCGCGATGCTGGGCAACCATGTCCGGCAGGAGCCCATGACCAATGACCGCTGGAAGCAGCAGAATTGGCGTACCGACAAAGTTGAGGACCGCCGAAAGGTAACCTACCTTGCGCGCCGATTTCTCGTCGGGCACGGAATAGAACTTTTGCGCGAAGGCCCAACTGCCGTTATAACTGATCATCACCAGGACGCCATATCCGACCACATAGGTCCAGCCATAGGGTCCATTGGTCCAATGCAGCAGGGCAGGCGGAATGGAATGGAAGGACGCGTGGACTCCTCCCAGGTGGATGATTGCCACTGGCAGCAGGAGCAGTATGGCAAGCACCTTCATCAGGAACAGGATATAGTTCGTAACTACGAGGGCTAGCAGGCCGCCCAGCATGGTGTAGATAACCATAATGGCGCCGCAGACAACAATTGACGTAGTCATATTGAGGCCTGCCGAAACGGAAAGGAACAGCGCCGTGGTAAAAAGTTTCAGCGAATCTTCGAATATCTTGGCAGGAATAGACGACCACGCAAAGAGCTGACGCACGGCGAACCCGCAGCGCTGCTCAAGAAACTCAACGGGAGTTATGATTCGAGCCCGGCGCCAGCGACTCGCAAAGAATCGGCCGCCAACAATGCAGGCTGGTACGCTCATCCAAAAGAGAAGAATGGCTACCAGCCCGTATTGGTAGGCGATCTGGGAGTAAACGATAAAAGTAAAGGCGCTGAAGCCTGACATGTAATGCGAAATACCGGCCAAAGGCCAGGAGACCTGATGGCCGCCGGCAAAATAGTCGCCGGCGTCTTTTTGCGCCCGCCGTGTATAAATCCCTATAAAAAGCACCAGCGCGAAGTAACCGACGACAACAATATCGTCCGATAGCGCGAGATGAACCGAGGACATGCCAGTGACTCCATTGTTGAAAAGGTGAGATAGGCGCAAGAAACGCCTGCCAGCTATTTTTCCGTAGCGATTGGAAATTCTCGATCCTGCGCGGATTTGATGAGCCAGACGTGTTCGCGAAATCGCTGCTCCCACTCTGCCACGTCACCTGGCGCGTAGGTGTAAAACCCTTCACCATCGATCACACCGCGCGCATTCTCGCGTACTACGCCATGAATAAACTTTTGAGAAGACTCTTCTTTGCAAAGTCCCGGAAGAACATTGTCCATGGCGTGGCAATAGAGCGAAGGTCCGCCTGTTAGATCGATCCAGCGCAGAGGACCGCAGACGGCGGCCCAGAGACCGACGGAGTTGCGAAACGAGCGATCGATGGTTTCGGCATTTGCCACGCCAGATTGCAGAAGATGGAAGGCTTCACGATACATCGCGTAGGCAAGGCGATTGGCGATAAAGCCCGGCAGATCAGCGGAAACTGCGCAAGGCTCTTTGCCCACGCTGCGGGCAAGTTTCTCGGCGGCTGCTACCGTCTGATCGTCGGTCGCCGCGCCGCGCACGATTTCAAGGAACCGTGTGGCATGCGCCGGTTCTGCCCAGTGCATGCCCACTAACCGTTCTGGATGCAGGCACTCCGCCTGCAATTCCCCGATGGGCAAGGAAGAAGTGTTGGTAGCAATTGGCGTCTCTGCAGACACGATCGATTCGAGGCGTCGATAGAGGGCGCGCTTTGCCTCCAGGCATTCCACGATGCTTTCGATCACAAAGGAACAATCGGCAAAAGCTTCCAGGTCGGCAACGTGAATGAATCGGCCTGGCCACTCGTCTATGAGCGCTGAAGGATACTGCGCATGCTCGGCAAGTTCACCAATGGCCAGGCGAATCTCAGCTTCCGCGAGAAGATACTCATCTGGGTTGGGCGTGTAGGCCGCGACCCTATATCCATGCGCCAGCAGAGATGCTGAAATACCGCGCCCCAGCAAACCGAGGCCGGCAATACCTATGCATTCCATGAGAGGCCCTCCTGCCTTCTCGACTGTGGTTGCCTCTTGACGCAAAGGTAGCCCGGATTCGGTTCAGAGCATAGCCTGCACCCTGTGCCAGTTCAGTGAATCCGATCGCACGTGGCTGACATAACTAAGCTCAAGGGGGGCGGCGGTTGCCGTACTGTCTTAACTTACGCAACCGCGCGCGGCCACCTGCCAGATATTCTCCACCACACCTTTGCGCACGGCATAGATAGTGTTATGCATATTGATTGTGGTGCAGACGTGATTAGGGATTATCGCCAATCTCTTTCCAACCTTGTAAGGAATCGACGAGCCGGTAATATCCAGATGGCCGTGTTCCTCCGACATGGTGTAGAAAACGGCATCCGGGTCGCCTAGTATGAGGCCGAAGCCGCGGCCATCGCCGGTCAGCAAGCGATCCGAAGAAAACGTCTTGGAGCCGCCATCGAGTATGGCGCGGCCTTTGACGGCAGTGCTGACGACTGTAGTGAGTACTGTGAGCGCGCATTGCTCAACCTGTGCAAAGCCGGCTTTCAGGAGATTGCAGTCGTTGAGCGGGTACATGCCGGGCCGGATTTCGGTGAGGTGAGAGAATTCGGTGGAACGCAGCGCAGTAGGGCTGGAACCTCCACTGACCACCTGAACTTCAAAGCCCGCTGAAGTCAGTGCGTCATAAGCAGCATCGACCTTCGCGTTCACTTCGGTCAGCAGGCGGTCCTGTTCCGGACCTTTGACCATCATGTGGCCCGGGTAATACATGAGTCCGCCAAAGCGAACATTCGGCAGGCTGTCGATCACGCGTGCCAGTACAACGGCATCCTGCGCAGTGGCAACACCGCAGCGGCCAAAGCCGACGTCGATTTCAACGAGCAGCGTAAATGATTGATGGACGCGAGCTGCGGCAGCCGATAGGCAGTTCGCGGCTTCAGGGGAGTCGATGGAAACCGATATGGCAACCCCCTCTTCCACCAGACTGGCAAGCGCCTGTGCCTTGGCCGCAGAGACAATGGGGTAAGCAATCATGATGTCGCGAATGCCACTGTCTGCCATAATGGCGGCTTCAGATGGCTTGGCTGCCGCGATGCCAATGGCGCCGGCGGCTATCTGCCGCTGGGCAATTGCGGGAATCTTGTGGGTCTTGATGTGCGGGCGAAGCGCTACATGCGCACTCGCGCAGTAGGCAGCCATTTGTGCGATGTTGTGCTCCATGATATCGAGATCCAGCAGCAACGCTGGGGTATCAAGCTCCGAAATATGCATGTTCATTCCTCGTATAGCCTCCGGCGAGAGAGATGGCGCCGGCGCAGGTCTTAAGCTTGTCGGCGAGCCGTGGCAAGTTGTCCCCATTGATTTGCATGGTGGTGCCTGCAATGCTGATCGCACCGCCGATTGATCCATCGGTTCCCAGAATTGGAGCGCCTAGACATCGATACCCCAGCTCTTCCTCTTCATCGTCGATGGAATACATTCGTTGACGGATCTGAGAATAATCATCGCGCACGCGCCGTAGCGACGTATGCGTGTTTTCGTTGTTCCGCGGAAAGCCGTGGGTTCGGAAAAACTGCTCAATCTGTTCGTCCGAGAGAAAAGCGCCAATCGCTTTTCCTAGTGCGGTACAGTGCATGCCCATAATCTTGCCGCACCATGTGGCCATGTGGCTCGAACCGGGCGGGTCAAATTTGGCGATCAGCACGGCCTGGCTGTTTTCCGGTGCAGCCAGATGAACAGTGAGGTGTGTGGATTCCATCAACTTGACAAGGTGAGGTGCGGCTACCTCGCGAACGTGAAAGTTATGCAGAGAGCTGTTCGCAAGCGTAAGGAGCTTCAAGCCGAACAAGTACCGGCCCGTTTGCGGACTGCGGAGAAGATAGCCATTGCGCTCCAAAGTGAGAAGCAAACAATGGAGAGAACTTTTCGGCACTCCCGAAATTTCCATAAGCTGCGATGCCGAATGGCCGTTTCGAGAACTAGCGAGGGCTTCCAGAATGCGTAAAGCCCTTTCTACGGCTGGAATCGATGGCGTCTTTTGGGCACTCATAGTAGAATCCCCCGAATAAGAAGTCCCAAGGTCCCTGAAAATTGGATTATTGCATGAACATGAAACACTTGATTACCGATTGTCCAGCGGGCTGGACAATTGCGTCAAGGGCAACCCCTTTCGAAGCACCAGGCGAATCCCCATGGGCGGAAGGCACGGATCGGAATACGTTGCCGCGGCCGTGATATGCTCTGGGTCGAAAACCGTGAGATCCGCGACGAGGCCTTTGGCAATCCTGCCGCGATCCAGAAGGCCCAGACGGCTTGCGGGAAGCGAGGTGATCTTGCGGATGGCTTCTTGTAGACTGAGCCAGCCGCGGTCTCGGCAGAGACTGCCGAGGAAAAACGGAAATGTGCCGTATAGTCGTGGATGCGGCGTGCCCTTCACGTAAACGCCGTCTGTAATTACAGAGCAGAGCGGGTGTGTCAATAGCGCGCGAAGGTTCGATTCGGATTGATTGAAAGCGATAATGTTGATCTTGCCGTGTGTCTCCAGCAAGAGGTCCAGCACGGCAGCTTCCGGGGCGACTGAGCGCTGCCTTGCTATTTGCTCGATGGAGACGCCTTCCAGGTTCTCTCCGTTTGGAAGGGGAGCATGAGCCGCAATGAGGATGTCGCACCAGCGCTGCGCCGTCTGGCTGCGAAGAGATTCTTCCAGGTTAGCGCGCTGCGAAGGGGATGAGAGCAGTCGTTCGAATGTCCCGAACCCCTCCTCGAAAGCCTCCTGGGGAACGAGTTGCCCCAGAACAGTAGACCCGGCAAGATAAGGATAAGCATCAAAGCCGACATCGATGCCCGTGGCGCGCGCTGCTTCAATCCGGTTAAGCGCGAGTTGCTGCTTGTGCCAATTCGCCCGGCCAACGGCTTGCAGGTGTGAAATCTGCAAACGGCAACCAGTTCGGCGCGCGAGGTCCAACTGTTCGTCCAGCGACTCGATCAGTTGCCAGGAGTAGCTGCGCATGTGTGTTCCATAGAGCTTTCCATGGCGGGCAACAACCAGGCACAGGGCTTCAAGTTCTTCGCGAGGCGCGGTAGCGCCGGGAGCATACATCAGGCCTGAAGAGAGGCCTGCCGCCCCCTCGGAAAGCGCTTCGTCCAGCATGGCGCACAGGATTTCTGTCAACCGCTGTCCGGAGATTCCGGGGGCCTGCGCTATGGCCGCCGTGCGCAGCGTTCCATGTCCCACAAGTGTCTCGATGTGCGCCATGCGGCTGAAGCGGCGGCTGGCCACGAGAAACTCAGTCGCCGAGGCAAAGCCGCGCGAATCGCCCAATATTCCCTCGTTGTAGCTTCCAACGATGCCTGCATGGCCGCCGGTGGGAAACGCTGAAAAGCCACAGTTGCCGACCACCTCCGTGGTGACGCCCTGCAACGCTTTCGCTTGGTCGCAGTCGAGCGTTTTCAGGTCGGAGTGACTATGGAGGTCAATGAATCCGGGGGAGACGGCGAGTCCGCTGGCGTTGAAAACGGGCACGCCGGGAGGCGGCTCCATCTCGCCGAACTCGGCGATGCGGCCATCGCGTACGAGAATACTTGCAACGCACGGTGCAGCACCCGTGCCGTCGAAAATCAATCCATCACGCAGAAAGATCGTAGTCATTATTGTTTAGCATAGCGTCGAAAAAAGGATTCCAAAAATTATACTCAGTGCAACAGAGCACAAAAAGTCCAAGCCGCGGGACGATGGCGGCGCCGCGGTAGATGTTGAGTATGAACAGGATTTAGACTCAGCAACGTATGAACAGAATCTGAACTCGGCGCAACGAATGGCGACGATCTCTATGGAAACCAGGAGAGAAAAGAATGATTGATTGTCACACGCATCTGTGGCGCGAAGAGGACTGGAGCGAGGAAATGCTTGCCGAGGCCAGCATCGCGCGCGGTGGCCCGGCGGACGTCGAAGTGTCGGAGAATGCGCATTTGGCTGCGATGGCGCCTGTCGAGCGGGCCATTGTCTTTGGATTTCACGCGCGGCACCTCGGTTTTGTCGTGCCCAATGATCGCATTGCCCGCTATGTGGCGGCCAACAGAGAGAAGCTGCTTGGTTTTGCCTGCATCGACCCGAACGAGCCGGACTATATGGACGAACTGGAGAGGGTTTTTGCGATGCCGGAGTTCTGTGGGCTGAAGCTTGCTCCCATCTACCAGAATTATCATCCGATGGATCAACGGATGCAGCCGGTGTATGCCTTCTGCGAGCGGAGAAGCATTCCCATCCTCTTTCATCAAGGAACAACATTCCCGCGTCGTGCGCCACTGAAGTACGCTTTGCCGATTCAGCTCGAAGATGTGGCCATGGCATATCCGGAACTGCGCATCGTGATTGCTCACCTGGGCCATCCCTGGGTTGAAGATACGATCGTGCTGATTCGCAAGCAGCCGCATATGTACGCCGACATTTCGGCGCTCTATTACCGTCCATGGCAGTTCTACAACGCCCTGATGCTCGCACAGGAATATGGAGTTATGCACAAACTTCTTTTTGGCTCCGACTATCCTTTCACCACGCCGGCCGCCAGCATTGCGGCACTGCGCAAGGTGAACCACGTCATTGGCTACTCCGATCTACCGCGCGTGCGCGAGGAGGCAATCGAAGGCATTTTGCATAGGGATACTTTGAAGCTGCTGCAGATCCCGTCGTAATGTTTGCGTCCAATATGCTGAACGCGCAAAGGCGCAAATTACAGCAAACACGGCGCAAATCCCCGCAGAGGAGATAAAGTTCTGACATGAATACGCCCTTTTCACGTAGAGCATTGTTGCAAATGCTGCCCGCGGCAGCTGCGGTGCAGATGGCGTTGCCTGCTGTAGCGCAAGGAGTGCAATGCGCCAAGCCAGCACTTTCACGCGCAACCCACGCCGAAGATCGTGGCGTCTGGATTCACCCGGAGCGGTATTTCACCACATCGGATGGCAAGGCCGGACGGGAACAGGTTCGCGCGATGGTCCGCAGGTACGCCGATGCGGGATTCAACCTTTTGTTGCCGTGGACTGTTAGCGGTTATCTGGCAGCACTTGACGATCCGCGGCTACAGGCCAGGCATCCATCAGCAACCTGGGATGCACTGGGCGCGATCATTGACGAGGCCGCAGTCCAGGGGATGGGTGTGGACTTGTGGTACAGTTTCACGGATTATCGCGGCCCTGCGAGTCCGGAGTTCGACGCTGCATACGGTGGTAATCCCGCCTGGCGCGCGCTGAGTGGCGCCAGGGCGCGCACCGGAAAAGATGAAGGCGATGGCGCCTGGGTCGTATGCCCGCAGCACGTGGAAGCACGGCAATGGCAACACAAGCTACTCATGCGCACCCTCAAGCGATATCCGAAAGTGCGCGGCTTGCACATCGAAGAGCCAGGATACGGAACAAAAGACTACTGCTTGTGCGAGTTGTGCGTGCGTTTGTTCAAGGAGATTCATGGGTTACCGCTCGCCGAGCACCTGCAATCGCAACAGGCGCAGGACCTGAAAACGATTGGTAACAGCGCCTTCGCATGGGAATTGCGCGAAGAGTTGCAGAGCAAGGCGCCCGGCATTGTGTATTCAATGAATGGTGGCAACGATTGGCGTGAAGACCGGGTGCAGGGGCGTGACTGGGGCCGCTGGGCTCTTTCAGGCTGGATCGATTCGTTCGTGCCGCAGGTGTACGAAGAGAAGATGGACGCGTTTCGCAAGCAGTTGCAAATCACGCTCGACGACATCGGCGCCGCATGCCCGGTTCATGCCGGCATTGCTTTGGCCTGGAGCGGAGGCAAGAACGACATTGGTACTGTGCTTCGGCAGATTGACCTTGCGCGCGATATGGGGTCGCAAGGCATCGTGCTCTTTCATGGAGCAGCCTTCAGCGATGACGACCTGAAAGCGCTGAGACAAGGGCCGTTCAGGAACGCCGGAAGATAGATGGCCGGCAAGCCGGCGATCAGCAAAAGGAAATTGCGGAGGCAGGATGTGCGCTCACTCTAGGCGCATCTGCCTCCGCCTAATTTTTGTCCGCAAGCCTAATATTTATTAGCAAGAATGTGTTCAAGCGACGGCTTTGCATCGCCAGGCTGAAACGCATGTTTTGCGCGCCAAACGCGCTCTTGGAACCCGATCCAGAAGGCCTGTTCCCGTGACCAGCGCGCCATTGGAGTACTCAACCTATAGGGACGGTATTCTGAGAGCCACGAGGCGCGATACTCTTCCATGTACATGCCGGATTGGTCGATTAGGTCTTGAACCCTGCTGTGATTGCGCCCCGCGGTTTCAGTACCGAGCCGAAACTGTATATCTTCGGGGGAAGGGTGGTCTGGCAACCTTTGGAAGTTGTCGTCGATCTCGATGGCGTAGAGAGCGCGCGTGGCCGAGTAGTCCACAATGTGCGCAAGCGTTGCAAGAGTTGCAAGTGATTCGTCGTTCATGCCCTCGTGAGCCAACTTTTGCAGTGCCTGCTCGGCGTCTTCGGCATGCATGCGCACGGCGCGAAGATCCGCCGCGTGCTGGCGGGCTCGACCGAGAAACCTGGCTTCAAATGGATCATCAAAGACCCGGAACGCGGGCTCTCCGCCAAGAGACTGCTTAAGAAGGGTCTCCGCTGTAGCCAGGCTTTCGTAAGCAACCGCAGCGGGCTGTACTGCTGCGGCTGGTAGCGTCAACTCAGTGTAGCGCAAGAAAAATCCCGACTGCTTCACCGGAGAGGACTCCCACGCCGCCGCCGCTCCAAAGGCAACGCCAGGCAAGGCTGCGCGATGCAGCGGGAGGCCTGAGTCAGACCACAACGTGTTGATTAATCCCAGAGCACCGGCGGCGCGAGCGGCCTGGGCCATTCCGTTGATGTTAATGAATGAAGTGTCATAGTCTGGCACAATATCATCCCAATCGGAGACCGCGGGAGCGACGAGTAGAGGAACCTTATTCTGGTGAAACGGCGCCAGAAGGGAAGAGTAGTCCGTTCGGGCATCATAGAACCATGGCGCAGCCACCGCGCCCTTTGGAAGACTCTCCGCAAGGCGAGGGTACTTGTTGAACAGGAACGCACCTTCGTCAATATCCGCCCAGAAGATTGGCCGCTTGCCAAGCGATTGAGCAACCTCTGCTGTGCTGCGTAAATGATTTGACCAAAGTGTGTCCGGGGGGAAGCCGCGACGTGACGCGATGTCCATGTGATCGAGTTCAAACGGCTCGTCAAAGCCAATATGTATCCAGGGACATGGGAAGAGTTCAGCAATTTGACGCATCCAGCTTTGCACAAGAGACTGGGCTTCGGGATTCGCAGGGTTCAGTTCTCCACCGTGCGGCATTGCGCCAAGCGAGGACATGTGCTCCGTCGCCAGCAGGTCGTGCAAATGGCCATAAAACTCTACGCAAGGAACAACGTCGATGTGGCGCTTCGCTGCATAGTCAACAAGATCACGAATCTCCTCGCGCGACCAGCGATTTCCTTGGTCTGGGGGGACAGGGTTGTTCAAGGGAAGATTGGTCTCGGCGTAGAGATAGAACTGATTGATCTTCCAACTCGCTAACATATCGAGCAGTTGATGCATGGCTTCCATCGTCGGCATTGGTCCATGGCTGGTGTCGAGCATTAGTCCTCGATATGCCATTGCGGGTCCATCCTCAATCATGACTGCTGGCAAGATTGCAGTGGTGCGTGTTGAGGGGTGTCCGAGCAGTTGGAGCAACGTCTGTACACCATAAAAAAGACCGGCGGAGGCGGTCGAGCGCAACTCCACTCCGGAGCCGGCGATCGAGAGCCGGTACGACTCAGGGGAATTCAGTCCTGTAGCACTCTGTGTGCCGGGCTGCGAAAGGGGACGAGCTTCATCGGTGAGAAGAATGTGAGGATTGCCGGCGGGATCAAATATATCCGTCCCTGCCAGCATGACCCGAAATGGATGGCCGCAAGCTCGCGCAAGAGCCTGGGTAAGCATCTCTGCCGCAAAAAGATCAGAAGTGCGTGATGCTAGCGGCGAATCAAGCGCAACATATGTCGAGCATGCGTCGAGGTGTGTTGTGCCATAAACGATACTTGCAGGTGCGGGCAGCAGAGAGTAGGTCTGTGCGGAAGCACAATATGATCCTAGGAAGCTCACAATCGCCATGGACGTGCCTGCAAGAAATCTACTGATTAGGGTTGGCAAAGAGATCTCCGTGGTTGAGATGGCCTGTAAATCTTGTAGCTGGGCTGCTGTTGGTAAAATCGTGCGTGGATGACCAGTGCAGCATTAACTCTTCAATTCTCTTGAACAATCACGCCCGCTCACCCTCCATTGGCCCTCATGTCTGGCAATTGTCCAGCATCCAGGACGATTTCCTGCTTAGGCTGAAGATATTCATTGTATTCGATCATCCGCCGCAGCAAAGTGATAATCACAGAAGGCCAGTAGGCGCGAGTGCGGCAAGGACGCAAAGGCTCCATACTTCATTCGCAAGTAGTGACGGTCTGAGTGCAGAGTTCGTGCTTTAACTGACGCACCTCGCGCCGCCATCCAACAACTTATAAGCAGATCAAGGATGATACCCATGCTACTTCGCACCAGATTCGGAATGCTCCTCGTACTGATGCTAATGGCAGCCTGTCCAATTGTGGCCCAGACTGTTTCGGGAACACTCACTGGGACAGTCTACGACGCCAATGGGGCCGCTCTCAAAGGCGCTCACGTAGAGGTTCGAGATGCCAGCACAAACTTTTCCATCTCCTCAGTGACCAACGATACCGGTGGCTATACCGTCACCAATCTCCAGCCGGACACATATCAAATTACGGTCTCGATGCCGGGATTCAAAACATCGATTATCAACAACGCAGTCCTACTTACAAATCAGGTGGCGCGCAACGACTTCCATCTGGAAGTGGGTGGCGCGACTGAAACAGTGGCCGTAAATGCGACAGCTTCGGTTATCTCTACCGAAAACTCACCTATTGCAAGCGTGATCGATTCTCACGCAGTTGACATCCTCCTGGTCAATGGAAGAACAGTTGACCAGTTGCTCGCGACCGTGTCAGGCAGTACTTCGGATGGAGCTCTGACCTCGACGCCCAATCTTGCCGGCAGCCTGAGATGGGGCGGCGTCTATTACACGGTAGACGGTGGCACGTTCAATGATCTTGGCAATGGTTCTGCGGCATATAGCTACTCTACGAATCTCACCACCATGCCCTCGCTCGACACGCTCGAAGAGGTGAAGGTGCAGACGAATATGGCCAATGCCGAGTATGAAGGCGGCTCGGCGATCTCCATGGTCACTAAGTCTGGAACCAACCGTTTCCATGGCAGCCTCGTTGAATTCAACCGCAACCGCGCACTCTCGGCCTTCACCTACTTCACCAGCCCGGGCTCCACCAAGCCTACCTTTAATCGTAATGAGTTCGGTGGAACAATCGGCGGACCCATTCGGAAAGACAAAACATTCTTTTTCGGGAGCTATGAGGGATTCCTCGAGCGCCAGGCTTCTTACGACGTTTCGACGGTACCGACAAATCCCATGCGGACGGGCGATTTCACAGCCCTGCTTGCCCTATCCACACCCATAGTTCTCACAAACCCCGCCACCGGACTGCCATTTCCCACAAGCAATGTCATCACATCCGGTGGAGCGGCCATTGATTCGCGTGCGACAGCGCTGCTGTCCTACTACCCGCAACCGACGGCAGGTTTAACAGGCCTTGTAAACAACTTCAACGCGAGCATTGCCGCAAAGTATGACACAAAGCGTATCTCACTCAAGATTGATCAGATTCTGAAACATAACAATACCCTCACTCTCGGTGGTGGCTATTCCGATGGCAACCCATATTTCGTTGCCAGGGGAACACCGCCTACTTACGGCAACTGGAGCGATGCAGGTTACATAACGCAGTCCGCCTTCGTGCGCGACGTCGCTGTCCTCTCTCAAACCCTGGTGAATGAAGCTAGGTTCGGGTACTTCAGCCACCGCAGCGTCCGAGTTGGCCAAAACACCGGCTATAATCCTGCGACCCTCTTCTCAGGTCTCTATTATCAGGCCGGCATGATTGGCGGCTTGCCAACTCTTAACATGAACGACGCAAACTACTCCTACCAGAATTTGGGAGACTACGGTGGCGCCGGGCATGCTCCAGAGACCACACTGCAGATTACCGATAACCTGACAAAGCAGTTGGGCCACCACACGCTGAAAGCTGGCCTGAGTCTCAACTTCAATGCTGTGGATTCAAAGCCGGGGACCAATTCAAGCGTCTTGGGCACGTTCAATTTTGATGGCACCTACACGGGCAACTCATTTGCCGACTTCCTGTTAGGCGATGTCTACTCGGATACCCGTGCCGCAGCCACTGTTCCCGTCAACCTCCGGTATGAGCAGTATGGATTTTATGTCCAGGACGATTGGAAAGTCATACCTCGCCTCACGTTGAATTACGGACTTCGCTATAGCTTCCAGACGGTCCCCAACGAAGGACATGGAGACATGACAAACTTCGATTACCAGACCGGCCAGTTGGTCATTCGCACCAGCGGTGGAAAAATGGGAAGTGGCGTGAATCAGACGATCCTGGGCCAGTACCCCTATACCACCTCAGAGGCCGTTGGCTGGGGATCGCAAGTCATCACTGCGGATATGAAGGATTTTGGCCCGCGCTTGGGGTTTGCTTATCGCCTGACGGGGGACAGCAAGACAGTTCTGAGAGGCGGCTATGGAATCTTCTATAACTTCATTCCGATGTACATCGGAATAAACCAGCTCGCCCAGTCGAACTATCCGTTCACGCTATCTCAAACCTTCAGCTCCGCTACTACTACGACACCGTCGCTGACTTTGGCCAATCCATTCTTCACAACGCCGAAGGTTACCGCCAATCCGACAATCTTCTCAGTAGACCACAATCCGAAGAATGCCCGGGTGCAGCAATGGAACCTTACGCTGGAGCAACGGCTCCCTGACGAAATTGGTTTGCGGATTTCGTGGGTTGGGAACAAGACTACGCAAGCTCCGTGGTATCTCTATCAGATGAACTATCCAGTTGTGCAGACGCAGGGCGCTGTACAGGCCAACCGTCCCTATCAGCCGTGGGGAACAATCTATGGTCTGGTGACAAAAGGGGCCGCGGAGACCAACGAGTTGCAGATCGAGGCTACCAAGCGCTACAGCCATGGTCTGTACCTCCAGGCAAGTTATACCTGGGATAAGTCTCTCAACAACGTACCCATCAGCAGCAGCCCGCAAAACCCCTATAATCCAGCTGGAGATCGAGGCCTTGCGGACGGCGTGTTCCAGCAGAATACCTTTGTGAACGCAAGCTGGGACATCCCTCTGCGCGGACACGGTGTGCTCGGCGGCGCGATTACAGGTTGGACACTTGCTGGAATGGCTCAACTGCGCGGCGGAATGCCCTTCACTCCAACCTTCACAGCTGTCACCCAATCGTCGTACACTGGCTGGCTCGCAACACGGCCAGATGTTGTGCCAGGCGTGAATCCTTATGCGGGTGGCGGGTCGATAAAGCACTGGTTTAATCCCGCGGCCTTTACTCGCCCAGCGCCATTTACTTACGGCAACGCAAGACGCAATAGCCTGCTTGGACCGCACCAGGATGTCGTGAATCTGAGCGTGCAGAAGCTATGGAGCGTGAGGGAACATTATAAGCTGACGCTCCGTATGGATGCCTTTAACGCGTTCAATCACACGTCGTTCTGGTATCCAAGTGCGAACATCAGCAATACTTCGTCTGTTGGAATCATCACTGGCACGGATCAGGATAATCGCGAGGTCCAATTAGGCGGTCGACTCACCTTCTGATTTGGTTCCTTGTCAAGTTGCACTTGCAATGCGCGGAAGAAAGTATCCTTCTGCGCATTGCAAATGCACAGTCTGACAACTACATTCTGAAATCTTTCAACAATCAGTCAGCCTACATTGCTGGCACGGCAAGCGGCCTTGAACTAGACCGGCATTGAAAGGAATCATGTCTTCGCATCGGCACTCGGAAGAAATTCTTCGCCACAATTTGCGCTATATTCCCGGAGGCATTGTCTCCACTAACCGCGCGGTTAAACCATCGATTGCCTTTACCAAGGCCAAGGGCGCATGGCTTTGGGACGCGGACGGCAAGAAGTATCTTGACTATCACGCCGCGTTCGGACCATATGTTCTTGGGCATAATGATGACGAGGTAAATGCGGCAGTCTCAGCGACGCTGAGTTCAGGGGCGAGCCTTTTCGGATCCGGCCCCAACGTGCTTGAAGGCGAACTGGCGGAACTGATCTGCGCAAGTGTTCCCATGGTTGACTGCATTCAAATGCTGAACACTGGGAGTGAGGCAACGTATCAGGCAATTCGTCTAGCGCGGGCGCAGACTGGGAAGATCCACATCATTAAGCCTCAAGGTGGATACCACGGGTGGCATAACGACGTTGCAATGAACCTTATGTCGCCGTTGTCGGAGATCGGACCTTATGTCAGCCCCGGTGAATACAAGCGCATGCCAATAAGCGCGGGCATTCCCAATGAGCATATGTCCATTGTGCACGCGGTAAATTTCAACGACCTCGCGTCGGTGGAGTGGGTGTGTGAGCGATACCCTGTCGCGGCAATGATCCTCGAGCCGATATTGCAGAACATCGGCGTAGTGAAGCCGGATCCTGGCTATCTGGGCGGGCTGCGAGCGCTTGCCGACAAGTTCGGCTTTCTGCTGATTTTTGACGAAGTGAAGACCGGTTTTCGTCATGCACTGGGCGGCTACGCCTCGTTATCCGGGGTACGTCCAGATCTAATTGTCTATGGCAAAGCAATTGCGAATGGTTTTCCCCTAGCCGTACTGGGAGGAAAACGCGAATACATGGATCTCTTTGTGGCCTCCGATCCGGCAAAGCAGGTGTTGCTGGCGGGAACTTACAATGGCCACCCGGTTCCCGTCGCAGCTGCGATTGCCACCATTAATAAACTTGCGGCGAATCATGGCGAGATTTACGGCCGGCTTGAATTCCTTGGGGCGCGGATGCAAGCGGGGTTGGAGAGCATCCTAAAGGACCTAAGGATACAAGGCTGCGTTTCACGGCAAGGGTCCGCTTTCTGTCTTTACTTCATGGAGAAGGTTCCACGGAACTGGCACGAGCTGTCTGCGGGCAATGACTTTGGCTTTGACCTTAGCTTCCGCAGACTATTGATCGAAAGCGGCGTGTATTTTCTGCCTTTGGCGGTCAAGCAATGCTCGATCTCGGCTGCGCACACCGAGAAGGACATAGATTTCACTTTGGAAGAGGTTGCGAAAGCTCTGAAGACGTTGCGAAAGAATGTAGCGTAATACGTTACTTGGAAAGAGAAGTGGCGGCGCCAAATACTCCGATGGGAATCTGCCAAGGAGAGCGCCGCCATTTTCTCGTGATGAAGCGTATCCTGAGATGGAGTCGCGCCAAGGGTGGGTCGGGATGGTACGTGATATATTCCTCAGCAACGGGCAGGTGCTCGACGGGGCGGGCAGCAAGCCATTCTTGGGAAGTGTGCTGCTGCGTGCAGGCAAGATCGTTGCGTGTGGGCGGATTGAACCACCGGCGGAAGCAACGGTGCTGGATTGCACTGGACTCGTGATTGCTCCAGGATTCATTGATGTTCATAGCCACTCAGATCTGCATATCCTTGCACAAAAGAGAGAGAAACTGCATCAAGGCGTAACCACAGAGGTCGTTGGCAATTGCGGGTTCTCGGCGTTTCCTCTCGGTGCACATGCGGAGGAGTTGCGCAGCTTTGCCAACGGCATTCTTTGCGGAGGAACTGAGTGGGGATGGGACTCTGCGAAAGAGTATCTCAGTGCTGTCCACCAAGATCAGTTATCTGTTCATGTGGAGTCGCTTGTCGGCCATGGGAGCTTGCGCGTCGCGGTAGCTGGCCACGCGCAAGGCCCGCTGGATCAAGTTGAAATGCGCGCGATCCTTGCGGCGCTTGATCAGGCTTTTACCGACGGCGCAATAGGATTTTCAACGGGACTGATGTATGCCCCCGGATCGAGCGCGCCGCGAGAGGAACTTGTTGAATTATGCAAGGTCGTTGCACGCCACGGCAAGCTCTACTGCACACATATGCGCGATTATGGCTTCAAACTGCTTGAAGCGATCGATGAACAGCTTGATCTTGCCCAGGCGTCCGGGTGCCGTTTACAGATTTCACACCTGCAGGCGGTAGGTAAAGCCAATCGTGAGCTGAATGACAGGGCTCTGAAGAAAATTGAAACGGCGCGGGATCAGGGTATTGACGTAGCATTTGACTGCTATCCCTACATTTCGGGAAGCACGGTGATGTCACAGTTGCTTCCGCAGACGGCGCTTGCGGGCGGTGTGGAAGCCCTACTGGAAAGGCTTGCCGACAAGGCGACGCGGGCACAGATCGCGCGCGAGACCCAGCAGTCTATTGCAAACGACTGGGATGAACTGTTGGTCAGTGCAGTTGGCTCAAGCAAGAACGCACACTGCGTGGGCGAAAGCCTAAAAAAGATTGGAAAAGACCGTGGTGTCGATCCGATGGAAGCGGTATTTCAGCTTCTCATAGAAGAGCGCTGCGACGTAAATATGCTGGAATTCAACCAAAGTGAGGAGAATCTTCGCACTAATATCTCTCACCCACTCTGCATTGTAGTCAGCGACGGATTCTATGTGCGCGGACGGGCACATCCGCGCTTGTATGGAACGTTTCCAGAGTTGCTGGCTCGCAGCGTTCGTGACCCAAACTGGCTTTCCCTAAGCAGTGCAGTCTACAAGATAACAGGCTATCCTGCACAGCGCTTCGGGCTCGAGGGAAGAGGGCTATTACGTTCTGGATATGCCGCGGACGTGACGGTTTTCGATCCCCAGAGCATTTGTAGCCATGCGACCTATGAGAACCCGGAAGAGCCGCCGACCGGCATTCGGTATGTTTTCAGGAATGGCTTACAGCGTTTTCCCGAGCATGATCCAGGAACGCCATAAGAACAGTACTGCCGAGAATCAGTATGCCTCCTGCAATCGCGGCCGTAGTCAGTCGCTCACCCAGCCATAGCGCCGCAATTGGTATGCCGAATAGCGCTATCAAGTAGTTTGAGAGGGCTGCCTGAATGGCATCCAGATGCTTGAGAGCCTTGAGAAATAGAACCATCGCGAGAAAAGTGTGAAAGATCGTGAGTGAGCCAAGCCCTGCACAGGTGTGCCAGGTAAAGTGGGTTACACGGAGCAGACTACCCGCCTCAAGCACAAAGACAAATGGCGCCATGCAAATAGAGAGTAACAAGTACGTCCAGAAAAGCATCTCGATCGGGGTGTGAACTTCGAGAGCCTTCTTGCCATACGAGTTATAAAAACTGCTGCCTAATATAGCCATAAACACAAGCAAATTGCCGAGCAGTTGACTGCGATCCAATCGTACCTGACGCAGGGTGCCACCTGATGCCAGCACTACGCCACCTAGTGCGAGGCCAAAGCTGATCCAGCGAGTTGAGGTCATGCGTTCCTTCAAGAACAGGACCGCAAACAACGCCGTTGTGACCGGAAGTGCAAGACTGATCATCGCAGAATTGCTGGCCAGTGAAAGACGTGTGCCGAAGGTCATCAGTAATTGACCAGGGACAACGCCTAAAAAGACAAGGAGGAGATAGGTCTTAAGCAAACCGAGCTTTGAGAAGCCCCTCAAAGGTGGGCGCATAGTTGCGTGGGCATGCCGGCGTTCAGCGCGGACGATTGGCAGAAGCATGAACACGGAGAGGGTGGTGGGAATCCAGACAGTCGCTAGCGGGCCAACCTGATCCTGAACCAATTTGATGCAGGTGAATTGCAGTGCCCACATCAGGTTGCACGCGAACAGCAGGCTCCATGAAATCAATGCTGAGGGCTTTTCAAGGGAGTCTGGCATCAAGCTTGGTGCCTCTTGACGACCTGCTCGATGTCGTAGGTAAATTCAACCCAGCGGCGCTCCCACTCCTGTGCGCTTTTGCGTGTATAGTTATAGAAACCTCGCTGATTCTGGATGCCGTGAGCGTTGGATTTCGTCATCTTCCGCATCAGGTCGGGGACATCTGTACTGTTCGAGAGCTCCGGCAGAAGACCTTCCATCACGGCCGCATATGCCGGGATACCGGTAAGGTCCATCCAGCGAAAGGGTCCGGCGAGCGTCGCCCACCATCCGATATCGTTGCGGAAAGAACGATCCACGGTTTCGATATCGGCAATGCCACATTCGACCAGATGGCAGGCCTCGCGAATCATTGCGTACATCAGGCGATTGGAAAGAAAGCCGCGAATATCCTGTTTGAGTATGGTGGGCTCCTTTCCGCAAGATAGGCCGAAACGCTCGGCAGCGCGCAGGACCGCGGGGCTCGTTTGTTTGCCGGGAATAATTTCGAGATAGTGGAGAATCTGAGCCGGTTCCCCCCAATGCATACCCACGAAGCGGCGCGGATGTATCTGGCCCTGCTGCAAAAGTGTGATGGGCAGGCTGGAGGTATTTGAGGCGATGATAGTGCGTGCGGAAACAACCTGTTCCAGCGCCTTATAGAGAGTTCGCTTGCTTTGGAGATCCTCTGGAATACACTCCAGTACCAGCCAACAATTCTTGAGCGCTTCGACAGACGCGCCCAACTGGAAGCGAGATTCCCATCCACGCAGGCTGGCCGCGCTCAGGCGCTTGCGTGCGCGAAGATCATGCAGCGCACCGGCTACGTGGGTTGTAGCTTTCTTGCGCGGCCCGGCGCCAGGATCAACACCAACCACAGAATACCCATGTGCGATCAGGCACGTGGCAATGCCACGGCCCATCAGTCCAAGCCCGACCAAACCGACCGGGCCGCGTTCACGATCCGGCATAACAGCGAAAAGAGGAATGCGTCTTGCAGTCACAATACAATCAGTATCCAACATCCCGCGGTTCGCGTATATAAACCATCCCGATTGCTGGACGCGAAGTCCCTGTTCCTGCTCCAAAAGTGCCGACATGATTTAGATTTGAGATTCGGAGGGAGGATTCCACTTAATGGCGAGGCGCGAGATCAAGCATCCCAATCGCAATGCCTACACCGGAGGCTACGCAGACGGTGTGGTGCTGGACCGATGGCTTTATGTGAGCGGGCAGGGCCCATTGGATCTGTCCACAGGAAAAGTGGTTCCAGGCACGATCGAAGAAGAGACCAAGCTGACGCTGGAAAATGTGGCTGCCGTGTTTGGGCAAGTAGGCTGTACAAAGGCCGATGTGGCGAAGTGTACCTGTTTTCTGTCGAAGATCGAGGATTTTAAAGGTTTTGACAAGGCATTCAGCAGCTTCTTCCAGGGGGTGCGGCCAGCACGGACTACGGTGCAGGCGGTTCTTGGGCTTGGCATCAAGGTGGAGATTGACGCTGTAGCGCTTATCCCCAGCTCCTCGAAGGGAAATGAGAATGACTGAGAGTTTCCTGATTGGCGCGGCTCACAGAGTCATTACGCCCTCATTGGGATCGCCGATGGCCGGCTTTGATGCCCGCAAAGGCGTGAGCACCGGAGTTCATGACAATCTGCATGCAAGCGCCCTGGTTTTTGAGCACAATGGCGTCTGCGCTGCGATTGTTAGCGTTGAAGTGATTACGATCTCAAGAGATTTTTCCGCAAAGGTGCGGAAAGAGATTGAGCGTATTACGGGAATTCCGGCAGGAAACATTGTGCTGTCGGCCACACACACGCACTGCGGTCCTGTGACGCAGAATCATTTCTTCAATCAGGGCCAGGCGTTGGATGAACAATATCTTGAATGGCTGGCAGGAGAAATTTGCGAGGCGACGCAGGACGCCTTTGCTCAACGCGCCCCGAGACGTTTGCGCACAGGCTTCGCCCGCTGTGAGGGAATAGCTACAAATCGGCGAACAGCGGATGGCCATCCATTCGATCCCCTGGCCGGAATTCTGCTCGTCGAAGAGCCCAACGGAAATCCGTATGCAGTGGCCGTAAGCTTCGCTTGCCACCCAACAGTGCTCGGTCCGAATACTCTTGAAATTTCAGAAGACTTCCCGTTCTTCACTCTTGAAGCACTGCGTAAGCAGCTTGGCCAGGGGGTCGAGGCCATGTACTTCAATGGAGCCGAGGGGGACCTTAGCATTGGCCATAAGAGCGATTTAAGCGCGGTAGGAATTATCGAGCCCTATCGCAACTTTGAAACGGCTCGCCGTTTGGGAGAGACACTGGCGGGGGCCGTTCTGGCCGCCCTTCCCACACTCGAGCGGGAGACCGGTCCGCTAAGCGTGCAGCGGATCACCGCGCGGCTTCCTCTGAAACAGTATGCGCCGTCGAAGCAGATGACCGAGGCACGCATACTTGCACAGAAAGCTATGGAAAGCGCTAGTTCACTGCCATTAGCAGAGCAGCTTCCGACGCGCCAGAGGAGCCTCTTCGCGCGCATGGAGGAGTATTACGCAATTCTGTATGAGGCTGAGAGTGGAGAGAGTCCTAAAACGCTGAATACCGAACTTACCGCGATCCGATTGGGCGAAACGTCTCTGGTTACCCTTCCGGGCGAGATATTTGTAGCGGTGGCATTGGGAATTCGAGAACGTTCGCCGATGGCCCGGACGATGTTTCTGGGGCTGGCAAATGATTACATCGGGTACCTCCCTTCCGAAGGCGCCGTGGTCTCTGCCGGATACGAGGTGGTGGCATCGCGTGTAACCGCAGATGCGTGGCGCACACTGCAGGACGCGGCATTGGACGTACTGCATCGGCTGAAAGCCGAAGGCTGAAAGGGGCTGCATGGACAGGAAGATTCGCGTTGGAGTCATCGGGCTAGGCATCATGGGTGAGCAGTACGTTCGTTTCTATCAGGACCATCCCTGGACCGAAGTTGTGGCAGTGGCTGCTCGCCGTGCTGAACAGGCCGCCGTACTGGCAGCGCGGTACGGCGTGGGCCGCAGCTACTCTGACTGGATGGAGTTAGTGCAGTCGCCGGAAATCGACGCCGTATGCATAGCATTGCCCGATCATCTGCACTATGCCGCTGCTACCCTGGCGATCAGGAACGGCAAGCATGTCTTGATTGAAAAGCCGATGACTACCGATTTAGCCGAGGCGGATGAGTTGGTCCGGCTAGTGGAAGAGTCAGGAGTGAAAGTGCAAGTCGCTTTCAATCATCGCTGGCTCTCCTCCTACCACCAGGGGCATACGCTGATCGCGCATGGAACAATTGGCGCGCCGCTCTTTGCCTACGCCCGCAAGAACGACACCATCTATGTGCCTACGGAGATGCTCAGCTGGGCCGCAAAGACAACGCCGGCATGGTTTCTGAGTTCCCATGACATAGATCTGGTGTGCTGGTTCTTTGGCAGCGAACCGGTCGAAGCGCGCGCCTGGGGAGTCAAGCGGGTGCTCGCGGCGCGCGGCATTGATACATACGACATGATCTCGTCACAAGTGCGTTTTGCCAACGGATCGCTCGCGACTTTCGAGTGTGGCTGGATCTATCCAAACAGTTTTCCCACGATTGTCGACTCTTTCGTTGAAGTCATCGGAGAGAAGGGGCATCTGCACTTCGACCGCAAACGGGAGAGCATGGAACTGAGCACGCCAGAAGCGTTTACTTATCCCAAAAGTTTTCTCTCGTGCGAAATTTTTGGTATACCCCGCGGCGCGTATCCAGCGTGCCTGGATGACTTTGCCCGTGCAATCCACGACGACCGTGCACCAGCCGTGGGTGTGCGGGATGGAAGGCGTGTGACGGCGGTATTATCAGCGATCCATACCTCTCTCTTATCTGGAGAATCCGCTCCCATACAACCGCCCGCATCTGTGCGGGGCTGAGGAAACCATGAGCCAACGTTACGCAAAATCGATAGCCGCACTAGAGCGGGCGCGCAACACGCTTGCTGGAGGAGTTACCAGTAGTGTTCGTCTTTCAGACAAGCCGTTGCCCTTGTACTTTGACCACGGGAAGGGGGCACACCTTTACGATATCGATGGCAATCGCTACATCGATTACGTGCTGGGCCGTGGTCCGCTCATCCTGGGCCATTCGCATCCGGAGGTAATTGCTGCCGTTGAAGCGCAGTTGGAGCGCGGGCAAATTTATGCAGCGCAACATGAGCTGGAGTACGAGCTTTCCGAACGGGTCGTCAAAGCAGTGCCTTCGGCTGAGCTGGTGCGTTTTGGTATCTCAGGTTCGGAGGCCGTCCACGGCGCGTTGCGCCTGGCTCGCGCGTATACCGGCCGGCAAATGGTGATCAAGTTTGAAGGCCAGTATCATGGTTGGCTCGACAACGTTCTGTACAGCCTAGCGCCGGATCCGGCAAAGGTCGGCGACCCTCTGGCTCCCGCAACTCTGCCGGAGTCACTTGGCCAGTTTCCTGCCTCAGATTCGCATCTGGTTACGCTGCCCTGGAACAATCTCGATGTAATGGCGCGCTTTTTGACCGCACACGAGGGAGAGGTCGCGGCGATTATCACCGAGCCGGTCATGTGCAATACTGCCGTGATTCCGCCTTTGCCTGGATATCTTGAAGGACTGCGGAAACTCTGCACGGAACATGGCGTAATTCTGATCTTTGATGAAGTTATTACGGGATTCCGTCTGTCGCTGGGCGGTGCCCAGGGGCGCTTTGGTGTATCGCCCGATCTCTCTGTCTTCGGCAAGGCCATCGCCAACGGAATGCCCGTAAGTTGCCTGGCAGGCAAGGCTGAGATCATGGATATGATTGCGCGCGGCAAGGTGGGCCATGGTGGAACCTACAACGGCATTCCTCCCGCGGTTGCGGGCGCAGTGGCCACGCTGGATGTTCTGGCAAAGGACAATTCCGCCGTGTATCAGCAGATGGAGGAAACCGGCAGCGCTCTGATGCAGGGTATTCGTGACCGCGCAGCCAAGTTGGGTATACAGGTGGTTGTCCAGGGTTATCCGCAGATATTCTATCTCGGATTCCCGCTCGACCGCGCAGCCCATCCGGAGGGCGTGTTCGATTACCGCTCGTCGCGTGGAATGGATCACAGCCTTTACGACAAGTTTGTTTGTGGAGCCGTAGATCGGGGTATACGCATCATTGCGCGCGGTAACTGGTTTATGTGCTCGGCATTGAGCCGCAGCGATGTGGAAGAAACACTTGCTGTCGTAGAAACGGTGTTTGCGGAAGACATTTTGCCATGCGTGGCATCAAGGGGAGCGAAGGCATGAAGCTAGGATGGGTAAATTTGGATGGACAGAGAGTTCCAGCAGCGGCATTCAATGGCACGGCGGTGTCTCTCCGCGATGTTGCCTTTCCGGGCGGCTGGATCGCCGCCATCAGAGAATGGGAGCAATACGCGCCGTTGTTGAAGAAAGCAATTGCAGTTGGTCAGCCAATCGCCTCGCCTCAGTGGTTGTGCCCGCTGCCGGACCCGCCGAAGTTTCTCTTGTTGGCAGGTAACTTCCGCGCGCATTTCGTCGAGGCAGGGTATGCTCCCTTGCCGGAAGGCGCTCAGACTCCGCAGTTCTTTATCAAGCCACGGACCACGCTGACGGGACCTACTGACACAATTCCCTTGGTTCGCGCTAACGTCGCCCTTGACTACGAGGCTGAGCTTGGCGTGATCATCGGGAAGTCACTGCCGCGCAATGCGACCCGCGAGCAGGCCTTGGATTCGGTCTGGGGTTACACTGTTGTCAACGATGTTTCGGAACGCAAGCTGAATGCAAATCTCGCAGGACGCCACATGCGGGAGCGCGATGATTTCTTCGATTGGCTCGTTGGTAAGTGGTTTGATGCGTCGACTCCAATTGGTCCCTGCTTGGTAAGCAAGGATGAGATCGCCGACGTCGGGAAGCTGGAAATCATTGCACGGCTCAATGGCAAGGTGGTGCAGCAGGCGCCATGCTCGGACATGGTGCACGATATTGGTCAGGCTCTTGTTTTCATCTCGCAGATTGTTACCCTGGAGCCAGGCGATGTGATCAGCATGGGAACACCAGCGGGCGTGGGCATGGGGTGTGGCCGCTTCCTGGGCGCCGGCGACGTGATCGAGTGCGAGATTCCTGGTATCGGCATGCTTGCAAATCGGGTAGTTGAATGAAGCTTCAGTTCGTGAAGCCTCTGGCGTCCGTGCTGTTGCTCATATGCGTGAAAGTGTGTCTTGCGGGGCAGGGAAACCCGACTGCCCCGCTCCAGCCAGTTGCGCTCGTCGATGATTTTAGTGACGGGATGCGCGATGGGTGGGAGAGTTATCCCCTAGTAGAAGATGACGGTTATGATCCGTCGCTAAATCCGATAACACAAGAACGCGTGCATGGATTGACGCGTGAGGTTGTCCCTGTGCAGACAGGGGAACTGCGTATTGGATTTGTGCGTAAACTTGATTTAGTCACGGGAAACAACGGAGAAATATCCTTCCAATATAAGTTGTCTCAGCCAACTGCTGCGCCCAGCGTGCATGTTGAGTTGTTTGATGGAAGCCAAAGCCAAACTCTTGACTTCAGCGCCACCACTGGAGGCTGGCAAAGCGCAGCCTTGCATCTCCCCGTCTCCAAAATACATCTCAAGGCAGTAGCGATCTATCTTGTTCTGCCAGACGCAGAGGCAGGGAATCGCGTTCAGTTTTCCATTGCCAAGGTTGAGATTCGCGGACTCGCAGTACCGCGGCTGCAACTGTCCGCACCCAGCGCGCTATGGGATGAACATCGCGGACTCTATTATCTTGCCTCGGCATTGCGGCCCGGAGACAAGTTATTGCCACACTTCAACGGTCCTGCCTCCATTACACTGGCTGCTCCAGATGGCAAACAGGTGCCCACTGCAAGCGATGGCTCTTACACCTTTACGGTGAGCGATCCGATAGGAATCTGGTCGCTTCACGCGCATTCAGCTGCTGGGCAGGCCACTGCTCTTCTGTTGCTTCTTCCCGTGGCTCACAAGGGGCTGGTCTTCGATGTGCCTCCAGCACTTTCTTCTGAGTTGTTGGCGCAGATTCGGCTGTATCGCGACAAGCTGGCAGCCAAAGTTCATGTGGAGCTTGGGCCGAATATCGCGCAGTATGACGATCGCTGGTTGATTGCCGGTTTGCCGTCCTATGCGGCGCTGCTTGAACCACCCGCTGAGCTTGCACTGATGGATGCGGTGCTGTACCAATCCGAGGGAGATAAGACAGCACTGGAGCAGTCCCGCTCTATCCTGTTGTCGATGTGCAGTTGGCCGACCTGGGTGCATCCGTGGTTTCCCGCGCACGGATATCGTACCTATTACCCGGTGGGAATTGTTGCCAGGGATATTGCGCTGACACGGGAATATTTGGGAGATTCTCTTACAGCGGCCGAGCGAAGTACTATCGATAAAGCTTTGCTGAAGAAGGCCATTGTGCCGGCCTATGAAGAGTATGTTCAGGCTGATCGATTGCCGTTCAACGTCAGCAACTGGATCGGCAATATTTCAGGCGGAAGCCTGCTTGCTGCGTTGACGATCAAAGATCCGGCAGCGGCCGGTTATGCGCTCGGGTTGTTTGAGAAGGACCTTGAACATATTCATGCCGCCTATACCCCTGATGGAGATTACGGCGAAGGGACCAGCTATCTTCCTTTCGACATGGAGATGACCGCGATTGTTGCCGCGTCCGCCAAACGAAACCTGGGGATAGACTTGGACCCGCTGTTGGGAGATTCCGACAAGTACCTGCGCACCGCCCTGTATGGGCGAAGCTTCATCCTGGATTTTGGAGATACTCACGCTGACCTTGCATCGGTTGACGTTTTTGCATACATGGCGGCGGCTGGGATAAGCCATGATACGACGGCATTCTATCGCGAGCATAGACAGCCGGAAGCTGACCGGCTCATTCCCAGAATTCTGTGGGATGGCGACGCCATGAAGCAACGGGCGGTTCCGACCGTCGCACCATCCTCTGCACTCTTTCCGATCAGTGGAAAGGCGATTTTGCGCGATGGCCCAAGTCCGGCCGCAAGGTTGGTTGCCATGCGCGCCGGTGCTAACTTCAACCACAATCACGCCGATCAGGGCAGCGTGTCCATTGCCTCCAATGAGGAAGCGGTGCTGGATGAAGCTGGGTATGCAGACTATTACAAGGATCCTTCCTATTCGACCTTTAACATTCAGGCTCTTGGACACAACGTGCTCCTCGTTGATGGGGATCCGCAAAGTCAAATATGGCCTGGCAATCATGAGCTTGGGGGTTTTCCATCCTTTCGTAACGCCTGGCTAGGAAAGGCTATCGATGTTGTGCAAGCCGACCTGACCACAGCGTATGGAGGCAAGCTCAAGAGTTACACGCGGTGGGTAATTGCTCCCAAGCTGGGCCCGGTGGTGATTGTCGATGAGATTACAGCCGATGCATCGCATCGCTATTCCTTGCTATGGCACCCGGCTGACCCGCCTGTAGTCGCCAATCAAGACCAGACGGCATTTGTGATCTCCGGCAAGGAACATAAATGGGAGGCGCGGTCTTTTGCCTCAACTGCTGTTTCGCAGATCGTGGAACCATCGCCTCTCCCGCTTGCCAGTTATGCGCGCTCTGAGTCGGAGTTGATTGTACATCCGCACCATGTGGAGGTGGTTACCAGCGAACCGGTACAACGCGCCGCTTTTGCCACTGTTTTTGCACCTCTTTCGCGGGCAACGCCGAATCAGGAACAGGCGAAGTTCATGGCGGATGGAGGCGTGACGCTTACACTTGGCAGTTGGCTCCTGCGTGTTGCAGGTGATTGCACAGCGAAATGTAACGCGGCGTTCATTGCGAATTGGGAGGATGGATTTCTTCTGATTCGCGGAACGAGTCTGGTTCTACCGGATCAAATGATCGAGTCGGATGTGCCGCTGAGTCTGGAAGCAGAACACGGCAACGATGGATGGCAACTACGCATCGAAACGGAAGCGCCTGCTATCCTGCGGCTTAGCGGCTTTGGTCTCGCGGCCTCCTCCAGCGGCAAACAAGTGAGCACAGACGGCAAGGCGCTCATTTTGCACATTGCAAAGGGAATCAGTGAGTGGAGCATTCGTTAGCAGAGGCCATTCATGACCGGTAGAAGCACCGGAAGGTTTCCATCTAGCGCAATCCGGCGAGGCACAGCCCCCAACCCGCCGACGCCGAACCGCTGCTGCTCGGTTGAGCCGCGCGCACTCATAGAAGTGAGCGGAGATTGCCGGCCGGATGTAGCGATATGCTTTGGGAGCGCCCCGCTCCGTCGGGCAATTCGACAGCAGTCTCATCATTCCATAAACGACTGACTACAAATATCTTATACTCTTCTCGAGATGTAGTTTGGTGAAGATTTCACCTGATGCGTAAATTAGCAGTGAAACTTTCACCTTACGCGGTCAAAGACTTTCATTTAATGGGGGTTCGAAACCCAAAAATGATTGAAAAATAAAGGCCGACGCTTTCACTTTATGCGTCAACCCACACTTTGCCGGGGAATATTTACTCGATGCGCGCTGGTGCCAGCTTGGGGGAGATGGCATGGATGATGATTAAGGCAACAGGGTAGACGAAGCATGCGAAGACAAAAAGCGGCACATAGCTGTGGGTTAAGCCCACGATCAAGCCGGTAGCGGGTTGCAACAACATCCCGCCACAGGCGCCCAACATGCCGCCGATGCCGGTCACGCTGCCCACTGCGGATTTGGGAAACATGTTGGAGGGCAAGGTGAGCAGATTCGCCGACCATCCCTGGTGTCCGGCGGTTGCCAGGCCCAATAATGCCACCACCACCCACAGATGATGAATGAACGGAACCGTAATGATCGGCACGACGGCCAGCGCGCAGAGCAGCATGGTTGTTTTGATGGCCATGCTGACGCTTCTTCCGCGCTTGATCAGGAACGACGCGATCCACCCTCCAGCTACGCTGCCAATGATTGAGATCCCGTAGGCCAGCATAACTGGCACCCGGTTGGCGGAGAGGCTCAGGTGGAAGGTGGACTGCAAGTAACCCGGTATCCAGAAAAGATAAAACCACCAGATGGGATCGGTGAGAAGTTTGGCGATTGCGAAGGCCCAAGTCTCTTTGCATGGCAGCACGCGGCGCCAGGGAATGCTTTCTTCCTTTTCCGCCGGATCGCTCAGGATCAAGGCCAGTTCGTCCGGGGAGACACTGGGGTCCTGTTCCGGCCGGTGATAGTAGGCAAGCCAGAAGATGAGCCATATCAGGCCTGAGGCTCCGACGACGGCAAAGGTGCCGCGCCAACTGAACAGGACCACCAGAAAAGGCACTACCAGCGGGACGACGATGTTGCCGACATTGGCTCCGGAATTGAAGATGCCGGTGGCCAGGGTGCGTTCGCGCTTGGGAAACCACTCGGCGACCGTCTTGTTGCAGGCCGGGAAGTTCGCTGCCTCTCCCAGGCCGATCAGGAACATGGCAATGCCAAGGGTGACGACGGAAAACGCCGCGCCCGGAAGCATCGCTGCCAGGCTCCATAGAGCGATGGCGATGGCAAACGCCTTACGCGTTCCCAGCTTGTCGGTCAGTCCGCCTGCCACCAACATGCCGATGGCATAGGCTGTCGTAAACGCACCAAGAATCAGTCCGTACTTGACGCTGTCCAGTCCTGGGATCACGCCCTCGAGAAACTTCTCAAGGTAAGCGATTACGCCGCGGTCCACGTAGGCAATCACCGTGGCCATAAACAGAAGAGCGCAAATCACCCACCGTTTGTGCGAGGTGCGATTCGCGGGTCCTGTTGTTTGAGAGAAAGCGCGGGATTCGGAACCATCTGAAGGCATTTCGTCAGACTCCTGAAGCACTCAGGACAGAATTTCCATTTTTCTTGCCCGTCTGCGGACCAATATACCTTCAGTTGCTCCCCGCTCGCGAGTCTTTTCTGCATCCTTCCAAGGTCAAAGATCCAGGCATTCCCAGCAGGGCCTTGGCAGGGGCCGATCAGGTCAATATTGGGTTTCTTGCAAAATCTTGGATGCAAAACTATCCACTTTAATACTACAGTCGAAATTAATATTTACAGTCGAAAAAGATAATCCAGTTTTGCGCCCCGACAGCCGAACTGTAAGTGATGCCCAACTGTTTGATTTTACAGCAGATAGGAATTTTGGTGAAGGACAGGTCTTAGGCTTTGGAACAAACGCAAAAAATATATTACGCTGATGCAACCGGGAGTATATTTGTCCGTAGCGTGAGGCAAAATTGGGACACCGGCTAGGTGGTCTCTAAGTATCGACGGTTTGCAATTCTTCCTTACCAGTTGACGAGTGCTTGCTTGTCGTGTTCGAGTATGTATGTCGATTTAGTTTGGCTCAACAATAAATCCTCCGCCGCTTGTTAGCTAGTGCTCACGCCGGAGCCGGCGATAGTCACAAACAGCAGCCTCAAGGAATGGATCGCATGAAAGAGCAGAAATCCGCAGTCGCTATAACCGCCCGCAAAGCTACTCCCGTTTATAAAGATGCCAAACATCTCTCCGCCAGGCGTGTGAAGGACTTGCTCTCGCGCATGACGCTGGAGGAAAAGGCCGCTCAGATGCTGTGCATTTGGCAGAAGAAGGCCGAGACGCTGGTGGATGGGGACGGCAACTTCGATTTCCAGAAGGCGAAGAAGTCGTTTCGCGACGGCCGCGGACTAGGCCAGGTCGGCCGTCCAAGCGATGCCGGCGGCGGCAAGGACGCTCGCACGATGGCGGAGTTGACCAATGCCATCCAGAAGTTCTTTCTCGAGAACAGCCGCCTGGGCATCCCGGTTATCTTCCACGAAGAGTGCTTGCACGGACACGCCGCCCCGGATGGAACCAGTTTTCCGCAACCCATTGCCCTGGGCGGAACGTTCAATCCCGAGCTGGTGGAGTCGCTGTTCGCGATGACGGCTCTCGAAGCCCGCCTGCGCGGAGCGCACCATGCGCTGACCCCGGTGGTGGATGTGGCGCGCGAGCCTCGGTGGGGCCGCGTCGAAGAGACCTACGGCGAAGATCCTTACCTGGTTTCGCGAATGGGCATTGCTGCGGTGCGTGGCTTCCAGGGAGACAGGAGCTTCCGGGATAAACGTCATCTGCTGGCGACGCTGAAGCATTTTGTAGGGCACGGACAGCCGGAATCGGGCATGAACTGCGCTCCGTCAAATGTCTCGATGCGGGTTCTGCGCGAAACCTTCCTTTACACCTTCAAGGAAGCTCTGCGCGAAGCGGGAGCCGTGACGCTGATGGCGTCGTACAACGAGATCGATGGTGTGCCCTCGCATGCGAATAAGTGGCTGCTGCGGGATCTGCTGCGCAAGGAGTGGGGCTTCAAGGGATTTGTGGTATCGGATTATTTCGCCATCTGGGAGCTGGGCTACCGGCCTGACACGCATGGCCACAACGTCGCCAAAGACAAGAAGGAATCGTGCGCGCTGGCAGTGAATGCGGGCGTCAACATCGAACTGCCCGATCCGGACTGCTACTTGCATCTGGTGGAACTGGTGAAGAAGGGAGTGCTGAAGGAATCGCAACTCGACGACCTGGTTGCGCCGATCCTCTTCTGGAAATTCGAGATGGGATTGTTCGACGACCCATACGTCGATCCCGATGAGGCGGAGCGCGTAGTGGGATGCGACGAGCATCGCGGTCTGGCGCTGAAGGCGGCGCATGAAGCGATTACCCTGCTCAAGAACGAGAACAACATTGCGCCTCTTGATCTGAACACCATCAAGACCATCGCGGTGATCGGACCTAATGCGAACCGCGGCCTGCTGGGCGGATACAGCGGCGTGCCGAAACACAATGTTACGGTACTGGACGGCATTCGGGAGAAGGCCGGGAAGAAGGTGAAAGTCCTCTTCAGCGAGGGCTGCAAGATCACCATCGGCGGCTCGTGGAACCAGGATGAGGTAGTGCCGAGTGACCCGGAAGAGGACCAGAAAGCGATTGCCGAAGCGGTACAAGTAGCGCAAAAGGCCGATGTCATCGTACTGGCGATCGGCGGAAACGAGCAGACCTCGCGCGAGGCATGGTCGCTGCAGCATATGGGCGATCGCACCAGTCTGGACCTGATTGGACGTCAGGATGAGCTCGTGAAAGCGATGCTCGCGCTGGGTAAGCCGGTCATCGTTTTCCTGTTCAACGGAAGGCCCCTCTCGATCAACTACGTCGCCGGGAATGTGCCCGTGATTTACGAATGCTGGTATCTCGGCCAAGAGACCGGGCGCGCGGTTGCCGACGTACTGTTCGGCGATTACAACCCAGGCGGTAAGCTTCCGATTTCAGTGCCTCGCTCGGTAGGTCATCTGCCGGTGTTCTACAACTACAAGCCGTCGGCACGGCGCGGATATCTGTTCGACGATGTCTCGCCTTTGTATGCGTTTGGTTATGGATTGAGCTACACGAGCTTTGCCATCAAGAACCCTAGGCTGACAAAGAAGAGGATTCGGACCGGCGGCTCGGCGCAGCTGGTGGTGGATGTGACCAACACGGGCAAGCGTGCGGGAGCTGAGGTGGTGCAGCTTTACATCCGCGATCTGGTTAGTTCGGTGACGCGGCCGGTGAAGGAGCTCAAAGGTTTCCGAAAGGTCTGGCTCAAGCCTGGAGAGCGCACTGCGGTCACGCTCGACATTACTCCAGCGCTGCTTTCCTTCTACGACATCAATATGAAGTATGTCGTGGAACCTGGAGATTTTGAGATTATGGTGGGCAACTCTTCACGCGATGTGGATCTTCAGAAGTTGACCTTGCAGGTAACGAAGTAGGCTGAGCCGGGAATACTGGCGAATGACGAGGCTGTAATGGTCGAGAAACTATCTTTCGCAGAGAAGTCCGGTTATGCCTTGGGCGACATGGCGGCCAATTTTGTGTTCCAGGCCATGTTGGCGCTGCAATTGGACTTCTACACTCACACTTTTGGCCTTACCGCGGCGCAGGCGGGAACGCTCTTCCTGGTAGCGGGCCTCAGCGTAGCTTGCCTCAATCCGATCATGGGCATGATCGCCGATCGCACCAGCACCAAATGGGGCAAGTTCCGTCCCTGGCTGTTGTGGACAGCGGTGCCCTTCGGCATCATCGGCGTCCTCACGTTTACAACGCCCAGTATCAGCCCGGCCGGAAAGATCATCTACGCTTGGACCACCTATATCCTGCTCAGAATCATTTACACAGTCAACAACGTGCCGTATGCCTCACTTACGGCCGTCATGACCTCGGACCCCGACGAGCGTACCAGCATCGCGTCGTACCGCCAGATCGCTGCCAACTCCGCCGGCTTTATTGTCGCCAGCCTCGCCATCCCCATGGTCAGGTTCTTTGGCCGCGGCGATGACGCGCGTGGTTACCAGTACACGATGGGTCTGCTGTCGTCCCTGAGCGTGATCTTTTTCATCATCGCCTTCTTCGCCACCAAAGAGCGCATCCAGCCCGACCCGCAGCAGAAGACCTCTCTCGGTCAGGATCTTGCAGACCTCTTCAAGAACCGTCCATGGATCGTGCTCTTCCTGGCCACCTTGTTTTATTTCACGGCCATCCTGGTGCGCGGCAATGTTATGCTGCCCTATTTCAGATTTGTTGCAGGCAACGTGAACCTCTACGCTTGGTTCAATGGTTTCGGGCTTGCCTCACTGCTCCTTGGCGTCGCTTGCTCCACCGCTGTGTCCGTCCGCGTGGGCAAGCGCCAGCTCTTTATCGCGAGCATGTTATTGGCGGGCGTCTTTAACACGATGCTGTTGGTCATTCCGCCGAATGCTCCCTTGGCGATCATCGCAGCAGAAGTGCTTCGCCAGTTCTCCTTCGGGTTATCGGGCCCCATCCTGTGGGCGATGATGGGCGATGTTGCCGACTACGGCGAGTGGAAGACAGGCCGCCGCGCCAGCGGTACGGTTACGGCCGCCGTCGTGTTCGCCCTCTGGGTAGGCATCGCTCTCGGCGGCGCTATCGCCGGTTGGCTCTTCGCTCTGTATGGCTTCGTGTCAGAGGCTCAGGTGCAGACGGCGCACGCGCAGTCGGGCATCCTCTTGACCGCGAGCGTCTACGCTGGACTGGCTTTCTTTGCTGCGGCGGCCTGTCTGTTCTTTTATCCCATCACGCGAGAAATGAACCAGAAGATCGCTAACGAACTGGCCGAACGGCGCAAGGCGTTTGCTCCATCCACAACCTCGTAGACTTGCCATCGATTCGGTAAAGGTTCAGAAATGAGGAACCATGTTAAAGAAAACGGGGACAAAGGCGCGATTGGTAGTGTTGGCGGGAGTTATGGCAGCTATTGCGGCTACAGCCCAGGCTCCCACATCTCTGAAAGAGGCCTACCGAGGCAGTTTTCTAATTGGCGCGGCAATCAACTCCGCCCAGATAACGGGCCAGGATAGCCGCGGAAATGCAATCATCGAGACGCAATTCAACGCCGTCTCGCCGGAAAACGTCCTCAAGTGGGAGAACATCCATCCTCAGCCAGGCGCGTACGTCTTCGATCTTCCCGATCAGTACGTCGCCTTTGGGGAGAAGCACCACATGTTCATCGTAGGCCATTGCCTGGTGTGGCATAACCAGGTTCCTGCATGGGTCTTCCGCAATGACAAAGGAGAATTCGTCGACCGCGAAACCTTGTTGAAGCGCATGCGCGACCACATTTACACGGTTGTCGGCCGTTACAAAGGACGTGTTCAGAGTTGGGACGTGGTTAACGAAGCGCTGAACGAAGACGGCACCCTGCGCCAGTCTCCATGGTTGAAGATCATCGGCGAGGACTATATTGCGAAGGCCTTTCAGTATGCGCACGAAGCCGATCCTCAGGCGCAGCTGACTTACAACGACTACGCGCTGGAGAATGAACCCAAGCGCAAAGGAGCGCTCGCGCTCATCGCCAGGCTGAAGGCCCAGGGAATCCCTGTCACATCCATCGGCCTGCAAGGGCATAACAATCTCAAATGGCCCTCGATTGAGGATGAGGACATCACCATCTCCGCCTTCGCAAAGCTCGGAGTTAAGGTGGTGATCTCGGAGTTGGATATCGACGTGTTGCCTCGCGCTATGCGGCAGCAAAGCGCCGAGGTCTCCCTCAATGTTCAACAGGACCAAAAACTGAACCCCTACGTCAGCGGATTGCCGCAATCCGTGCAGCAGGAACTTGCGAAACGATATGCCGACTTATTCGGCGTCTATCTAAAGCACCGCGATGTTGTCACCCGGGTGACGTTCTGGTGCGTGACGGACGGAGATTCCTGGCTGAACGACTGGCCGGTGAAAGGGCGCACCAGTTATCCGTTGCTTTTTGATCGCAGCGGTCAGCCGAAGCCGGCCTTTCATGCTGTCATCCGAGCAGCCGCTGACAGCAAACCAATCAATCAGGTTTCAAAATAATGCGAATCACGGCGTGAACAGGGCCAGGGGAACGGCATAGCCCATAGCCTTGTAACCGGCGGGTGACGGATGCAGGTGGTCGCCGCAGTCATAAGTGGACAGTAACTGTTCAGGATGCTGAGGGTCGCGTACCACAGCATCGAATTCGATGACCGCGTCGAAGTGCCCGGCAGCGCGAATCCATTTATTCACCTCCTGCCTGTCAATCTCGCTGAGAGGGCCGGGGTGGTAGTAAGTTGAGCCAACAAACGGAGTAATCGTCGTTCCATAAACACGCAGCCCGTGCGCGTGGGCGCGCGCGATGATCTGCTGATATGCGGCCAGCACCCTCCGTACCAAGGCGGCATGTTCTGCTGGAGACACTTCGCCGTCCCGAGTCAGTCCACCTAGATCGTTGACACCCTCCAACACGATGATCCATCGCACCCCCGCGGGCGCCAGCACGTCACGGTTAAATCGAGCCAGAGCATTTGGCCCCAGGCCATCGGTCAGCAGATGATTCCCGCCAATACCTTGGTTCGATACGCCGATGTTTTGCGTCTCGGGCGCGCCATGCAGACGTTGCGCCAGCACATCTGTCCAGCGATCATTGCCGTTTATGGTGGCGCCGTGTCCGTCTGTGATGGAGTCCCCGAGAACCACCACCGTGCTCGCTCCCGGCGCAGCCTGCACGTCAATCTCTGCGACCTGGTACCAGTGGTCCACATGCTTTGGTTCCGTCAGATCCGCAGCGCCGACAAAATCTCCGTGTACATAATAAGAAGTTTCTCGGGCTCCCGGATGCCCTGTCTCTCGCGCTGGCGGCAGATCCAGGTGAAACGTCACTGCCAGATCTGACAACGGCGTCACCGCAAACTCCAGCGGGTCTGATACGAACTCCGCCCCCGGGGGAATAGTCACCTCGGCGCTGCCTGCGAAGGTCAGAGGCCGGTCGCTAGTGATGTCGATCGCCGAGGTCGACGGCGAAAGCGGCCTTGCGATATGCACAGATGTGAAGTGCAGCGCCTCGGTTCCGAACGCATTCGACAGATGTACCCGTAGCGCCGGTCCTCCCACTGACAGGTGATAGATCTGCCGCACTGTGGCATCACGCATATCGTCAGCCGGCAACGCATTCTGCGGCTCGGGAACCTGTTGCGAGGCTCCCCAACTGGCTACCCACACTCGCGCCTTGACTGCGGGGGGAAGGCTAGCCTGCGCCCATACGCAGCATGCAAGGATCACAAAGCTGAAAATAGCTAAGAATTCTCGCACATGTTTCATAAGAAGCGTCTTACCATGGGGCTCCAAGTAAATTGCTTTTGCAAGACTTGGCAAACTATCACTCTGGAGCATTTCCGTGCCTCTTTCGTTCATGTTGACTCTTCTGCTCATAAGCCTCCCCGGTGTTTCTGCAGTGTGTGTCCCCGCGGTAGCAACCAGGAGTCTGTAGTGCCTCTCATGAATTGCTCGCAGGCTTCGCGGCCCGTAATCGGAAGATGATCCCGCCGGCCAGCATGAGGGACATGGACATGACTAGATATCCGGCGCGCGAATTGCCGGTAAGTGCCTGAAGAAGTCCAACCAGCCATGTGCCGGCAAACCCGCCCAGTGCCCCGCAGCTATTGACGAGGGCCATCACTTCGCCGGCTACGTTCTTAGGCAGCATTTCCGGCACGATCGAGAAGAAGGGTCCGTAAGGCGCGAACATGGCGCCGCCGGCGACAATCAAAAATGCATACGCCAGCCAAAAGCTGTACCCAGCGGTCATGGAAGAGATGAACAACGCGACTCCGGCAAGCACCAGAAACGGGCCGATGTAGCGTTTGCGGTTGAGCGTCCGATCGGAAAGATATGCGACCCCCAGCATGAGAACGATTGCCGGCAAAAAAGGAACGGCGCTGAGCAAGCCAACCATCTCAATCCCGCGCGCCGATCCAGCGCCCACCATGGTGGGAAGCCACAGCACGAAGCCGTAAAGCCCGGCGCTCCAGCAGAAATATTGCGCGCACAGCAGGAGCACGCCGGGCACGCGCAGTGTCGTCCGGAAGTTCGCCATTCGCGGAAGCATCTTCTGCTCCGACTCAAGCTCGCTCGCAAGTTGGTCGCAGCAGTCCTTGATCATCCATTGCGCCTGCTGCGGATGGTCGCGCACCACCAGAGTCCAAATGAATGCCCAAAGAATCGCTGGAATTCCTTCCAGAACGAAGGTCATCTGCCAGCCGACGGCCTTAATCAGGAATCCCGTCACAGCAGACATCCATAGAACTGTAACCGGATTACCCAGCATGAGAACCGCATTCGCCCGCGATCGCTCCGCATGCGTAAACCAGTGGGTTAGCAGAATCAGAATCGCGGGAAAAATCGCACTCTCCGCTACGCCCAGCAGGAACCGGTCCAAAGCCAGCAGCCAGAACTCCCGAATCACGCCCGTCAATGCCGCCAGAGCGCCCCAGCAGATGAGCGAAAAAAAGATCAGCCGTGTAGCGCTCTTGCGCTGCGCGTAGGCTGCTCCCGGTATCTGAAAGAGAAAGTAACCGAAGAAGAAGAGCGATCCTAGAAAAGCAGATCGGGAGTTGTTGATGTGGAGCGTTTCTGCCATCCCGGCTGCCGCGCCGAAGCCGTAATTAGCTCGATCGAGATAGGCGAGGCTATAGGTAACGAAGACCGCTGGCATAAGGAATATCCAGCGGCTCCGCAAACCCCACCGCCGCTTCGCCGCATCCGGGACCTGTTCATCAGTCACACAAGCGTTATAACATCTCTCAGAGCAGGCGCTCCACTTCAGCGGATCTATCTACACTGAGCCTGAGAGTATCTTCCTGCGCCGGGAGGAAAACGGATGGTAAAGCCTGACAAGGTTCGGAGAATCGAAAGGATCGCATGGGACCTCAGGGCCGACGTCGTGAGGATGATCGGTGTCGGCAAGGCGGGACACCTCGGCGGTTCGTGCTCTCTCGCTGAGATTGTAGCCGTCCTGTACTTCGAGAAGATGCGCTTCGATCCCCAAGCGCCAGGGGATCCATGCCGAGACCGCTTTCTTCTCAGCAAGGGGCACTCCGCTCTTATCCAATACGCGGCCCTGGTTGAGCTTGGCGTCATTCCGAGGGAAGAGTTGGGTAAGGTGAAAACCCTCGCGGGCAAACTGCAAGGTCATCCCGACATGATGACCCCCGGCATCGAGGCGGTCACGGGCTCTCTCGGACAGGGACTTTCCATCGGCGTGGGCATGGCGCTCGCCCTGCGGCTCGCGAAAAGCTCTTCCCGGGTGTACGTAGTTATGGGCGACGGCGAGCTTGCCGAAGGCCAACTGTGGGAAGCGGCAATGGCTGCCTCGCGCTATAAGTTGGATTTCATTACCGCCATTCTGGATCGAAACCGGATCCAGGCCACGGGGCCGACAAAGGAGATCTTCGATATCCCCGACATACCGGAGAAATGGCGGGCTTTCGGATGGAACGTGTTGAGCGTAGACGGTCACGACGTGGGTGCGATCCTCGATGCCCTGGATGAGGCGGCCGCGAAAAAGGGGGCTCCCACCGTGATCGTGGCGGATACGATCAAAGGGAAGGGAGTCTCTTTCGCCGAGAATCTCGCGGCCTTCCACAACGCTCCCTTGACCCAGGAGCAATACGACCAGGCGCTGCATGAAATAGAAGAATCCGGGAGGAAGCTGCAATGACGTCGCCGAACCTGAGAAGCGCGTATGGTGCCAGCCTTGTCCGGCTGGGGAGAAAGGACGGGCGCGTCGTGGCCTTGGAGGCGGATCTCGGGAAATCCACGCAGTCGGTCATGTTCCAGGCGGAGTTTCCGGACCGGTACTTCCAAATGGGAATCGCGGAACAGAACATGGCCTCCACCGCGGCGGGGTTCGCCCTTGCAGGAATGATCCCCTTCATCCATTCCTTTGCCGTGTTCGCCTCCGGGAGGGACTACGATCAACTCCGCAATTCCATCTGCATTCCGAATCTCCCTGTCCGCATCTGCGGGTCGAGCGCCGGGCTTTCAGATTTCAGTGATGGAAAGACCCACCAGGGCGTGGAGGACGCTGCCCTCATGCGCGCCCTACCGAACATGACCGTGCTCTGCCCCGCGGATTCCATCGAGGTTGAGAAGGTGATGGACTGCCTCCTGGATTGGAAGGGGCCGGTGTACATCAGGATCAACAGGAACGATCTTCCCTTCGTGTATCCGTCTGAAGAAACTTACTCCATCGGTAAGGTGACCATGCTGCGGGACGGGAGTCACGCGGCGATCTTCGCTTCGGGGATTATGGTTTCCAAGGCTCTTGAAGCCGCGGCGGCCCTTGCGTCGGAGGGAATCTCTGCGAGAGTGCTCGATGTCGGCACTCTCAAGCCCCTGGACCGCGACGCGGTGATCCGCTATTCGGGAGGAGTGGACGCCATCATCACGGCAGAAGAGCATTCCGTAATCGGCGGGCTCGGTTCCGCCGTGGTGGAGGCGCTTCGGGGAGTCGCTCATGCGCCCGTAGAGTTCGTGGGCATCCCTGACAGCTTCGGCATATCGGCGGAGAGCTATGACGATCTGCTCGCGCATTTCGGGCTCACCTCGGACGCCATCTCCAAGGCCGTACGAACGATTTTGAGAGGGAGAAAGAAATGAACATCGGCTTCATCGGACTGGGCATCATGGGCAAGCCCATGGCGAAGAACCTCCTCAAGGCGGGCCACAAGCTCGTCGTATATGACATTCTCGATGCGCCGGTGGGTGAGCTGGTTCAAGCCGGCGCGACGGCGGGTGATTCTCCCAGGGACGTAGCCTCGCGGTGCGAGCTCATCATCACGATGCTGCCCAATTCGCCTCATGTGAAGCAGGCGGTATTAGGAAAGAACGGCGTGATCGAAGGGGCCAAGCCGGGAATCGTGCTCGTCGATATGAGCTCCATAGCGCCCCTTGTGAGCCGCGAGGTGGCCGCCGAACTCGCCGGCAAGGGAATCGAGATGCTCGACGCCCCGGTTTCTGGCGGCGAACCCAAGGCCATTGACGGAACGCTAGCCATTATGGCGGGCGGCAAGGACGCCGTTTTCGAGAAGGTGAAGGACGTGTTGCTGAAGATGGGAGCGAGCGCCGTCCTTTGCGGAGAGATCGGCGCGGGTAACGTGACCAAGCTCGCTAACCAGATTATTGTTGCGCTGAACATCGCCGCAATGTCGGAGGCCTTCGTCCTTGCGGCCAAGGCGGGAGTTGATCCCGAACGGGTCTTCGATGCCGTCAAGGGAGGCCTCGCGGGAAGCACCGTCCTCAACGCGAAGGCCCCCATGGTCCTCCAGGGAAACTATAAGCCCGGATTTCGAATAGAGCTGCATATCAAAGACCTGCAGAACGCGCTTGATACGGCGCACGAGACCGGCGTTCCGATTCCACTTACGAGCCAGGTAATGGAGATGATGCAGGCCCTCAAGGTTGACGGGAAGCAGACTGAAGACCACGGAGGCCTCATTCAATTTTACGAGAAGCTCGCCGGGGTCAAGGTCCGCAAAGGAGGTGTGAAGTGAGCGCGATGCGTCTTTCGGGCAAGACCGCACTTATCACGGGCGCCGCGGGAGGAATCGGCGCGGAGATCGCCCGAAGGTTTCTGGAGGAAGGCGCCTCGGTATTCGTGTGCGACGTGAACCGCGAAGAGGGGGAAAAGACGGCCGCGTCCATAGGCGCGATTTTCATTCCACTCGACGTCACTTCGGAGGAAAGCTGGAAGGCCGCGCTTTCCGCCGTGCTCGGGCGGACCGGACGCCTCGACATCCTGGTTAACAACGCGGGCATTAATGTCAGGAAGAACATAGAGGAAATGCCGGTGGAATCCTTCGACGCCATGTTCGCGGTGAATGTCAGAGGACCGTTTCTTGGGATCAAGCACTCTCTGCCGATCATGAGGGCCGCGGGCGGTGGGGTCATCCTCAACATGTCCTCGATATGCGGCCTGGTCGGCCACAGGTACACGAACGAGGCGTATACGACGACCAAGGGTGCCCTGACCCTGCTCACGAAATCGGTGGCCGTGAGATACGCGAAGGACAATATCCGCTGCAACTCCGTCCACCCCAGCACGGTGGAAACCGCCCTTGTGAAGGCCATGCTGAAGGACCCCGAGCGCCGGACAGAGAGACTCGGCGAAGTGCCTCTCGGAAGGCTTGCCAGCGCAACAGACGTCGCGAACGCGTTGGTCTACCTCGCGAGCGACGAAGCCTCGTTCATCAACGGAGCCGCGATTCCTGTCGACGGAGGCCTCACGGCGGGGTAGGCGATTTCTACGATCACGTTTCTTCGGCGATCCGAGTCTGCTCTGTACAAGCGGCAAAGGACATTCCTAACCAGTAAATCTCTGGGCACCCAAATGTGCAATATTCGCAGTCCATTTTGCGATCTTCTGAAATATCCCCCTCTGTGCCAAGATGATCTTTTCCATGCCGAGGTGATAGAACGGTGTGGTAGCCGACGAACGGGTCGGAGGGACAGGCATGCCAAGGAAGAGAATCGATTTGTTTGCGAGCCTTGCGGGTGTGTTGGTTCTGGCAGGCGGGCTGGCCGTCCATGCGCAAACGGCAGAGCAGGCATGGTTGCGCTACGATGGCTCGCACAGCCGCATCTTCGTTCCTCTCAAGGTGCGCGCTCTCGGCGCGGGAACCCTGGAGAAATCAGGCGTTCAGGAGCTGCAACGAAGCCTCCCATCCATCTCCGGCGTGGGGATGACGGCACGCGCGAGAAGTACTTTCGGCGGGGAAACCATTATCGGCACGGTGGAAGAGGTGCACAAAGCCTATCCGGAGCTGCCCGTTCCGGCCGATCTCGAACCGGAGGGATATTGGATTTACTGGAGCGGTGCCACCGGTGACCAAACCCTGATCGTTGCCGGCGCGGATCAGGTCGGCATTCTCTATGGCGTCTTTGCTCTGCTCCGCCTTCCAGCCAGAGGCGAAGCCTTCAATCTCCACGACTACCCGCTGCGCGAGCATCCCGACCTGCCCATCCGCTGGGTGGATGAGTGGGACAATCCCGACGGGACTATTGAACGTGGCTACGCGGGGCGGTCGATTTTTTTCGAGGGCGGCAATGTCCGCGAGGATCTGGCAGCGGTGCGCGAGTATGCGCGGCTGCTGGCATCGGTGGGCATCAATGGCTGCAACATCAATAATGTGAATGCCGATCCTCAGCTCATCGATTCCGGCCACCTCAAGCAAATCGCCCGCATTGCGGATGCGATGCGTCCCTGGGGCGTCCGCCTTGCCTTGAGCGTCGCTCTAGCCAGTCCGCAGAAGATTGGCGGCCTGACAACCTACGACCCGGCCGACCCGGCGGTCAAAGCCTGGTGGACAGCCAAGGTCAACGAAATTTATTCCCTCATCCCCGACTTCGCCGGCTTCACCGTGAAGGCCGACTCCGAAGGTCAGCCCGGTCCAGCCAGCTTCGGCCGCACGCCCGCCGACGCTGCCAATACCCTGGCCGCCGCACTTGCGCCCCATGGTGGCGTGGTCCTCTATCGCGCCTTTGTATATAACCATCACCTCGACTGGCGCGACCCGAAGGCTGACCGCGCTCGCGCCGCTTTTGATATCTTTCAACCGCTCGATGGCGCCTTCGCACCCAATGTTGTGGTTCAAACTAAGGAAGGCCCTATCGATTTTCAAGCCCAGGAGCCGATATCACCAATCTTCACAGGGCTTCGCCAGACAAGTCAGGCGATGGAGATTCAAGTCACGCAAGAATACACCGGCCAGCAACGCCACCTGGTCTATCTCGCTCCCATGTGGAAGTGGGTTCTCGATTTTGACTTGCGCGCCGGCAACAGATCTACGCCGGTGAAAGAGATTATCGCGGGCAAGGCCTTTCATCGGCCCCTCGGAGGTATGGTCGCCGTCGCTGGAGTAGGGCGTGATGGATGGCTTGGATCGCCTTTGGCGTTGGTAAACCTGTACGCCTTCGGCCGTCTGGCGTGGAATCCCGATCTCACCGCGGAGCAGATCGCCGCCGAGTGGACGCGCCAGAGCATCAGCAACGAGCCTGCCGTGGTCAGCACGGTGACAAAGATGCTGATGCAATCCTGGCCGGCTTATGTGAACTACACCGGGCCGCTGGGCATGCAGACCCTTACCGACATCACCGGAAGCCACTACGGACCCAACATCGAGTCCAGCGAGGGCAATGGCTGGGGCCAGTGGCATCGCGCCGACCATTTGGGCGTGGGTATGGACCGCAGTGTGAAAACCGGCACCGGCTACGTGGGGCAGTACCCGCCAGAATTGGCGCGCGTCTATGAGTCGCTGGCGACATGCCCGGACAATTTGCTGCTCTTCTTTCATCACGTGCCTTACACGTACAAGCTTCATTCGGGCCAGAGCGTGATCCAGTACATCTACGACAGCCACTACGAGGGCGCGGCTCAAGCGGCACAATTAGTGGACGAGTGGGCATCCATCCGAGGGCGCATCGACTCCACACTCTACGAAGACGTGCGCGCACGGCTGGAATATCAGGCGGGCCACGCTATTGTCTGGCGCGACGCGATTGTGCAGTATTTCCTGAAACTCAGCGGAATCCCCGACGTACATGGACGCGCCGGCCGCTATCCCGGACGCATGGAAGCCGAGGATGCGCGGCTCACCGGTTACAAGGTAATCGACGTGACTCCGTGGGAAGATGCATCTGGGGGCCGTGCCGTGAGCTGCATCCCATCAGCGAATCAGCAGAGTTGCTCGGCGGAGTGGACCTTCACTGGCGCCGCAGGCCGCTACGACATTTTTGCCCAGTACTTCGATCTACAAGGAGGCGCGGCAAAGTTGGAACTCCAGCTCAATGACCAGCCCGTAGACTCTTGGACCGCCGACGCCGCGTTGCCCTCCAGCCGCCCCAACGGCGACAACTCCACTCGCCACACCGTCCGCGGCATAGAACTCAAGCCTGGAAATCTGCTGCGCGTGAAAGGAACTCCGGACAAAGACGATCCCGCCGCACTCGATTACATTGAAATTGTGCCGTCAGCCCCACATTGGTCAAAATCAACCCCACCCTGGTAGAGTCCCAAACGAATGCCCGGCTCACAGGAAATGCCGGGAGGATGGGCATAATCCGGGAGGATATTCACTCATGCCGTCTCGCCGCTGGCTTTCTGTTGTAGTGATAGTTTTCGCTTTCTTCACCGTCGGCACGTTCGCGCAACAGGACGCCTGGCAGAACACCAAACTAACTCCGGCGGAGCGTGCTCACGACCTTGTTGGCCGCATGACCCTGGATGAAAAGGCCTCCCAACTGGAAGACTGGGCGACAGCGATTCCCCGTCTTGGCATTCCCGACTACCAGACCTGGAATGAGGCCCTGCACGGCGTAGCCCGCGCGGGTTACTCCACCGTCTTTCCCCAGGCCATCGGCATGGCCGCTGCCTGGGACCCAGGCATAGTTCGCGAGATGGGAGAAACCATCGCCACCGAGGCCCGGGCGAAGTACAACCAGGCCCAGAGGGAGGGCAACCACCGCATTTTTTATGGGTTGACCTTCTGGTCGCCCAACATCAATATCTTCCGCGATCCCCGCTGGGGCCGCGGTCAGGAGACCTACGGCGAAGACCCGTACCTCACCTCCCGGCTCGGTGTGGCCTTTGTGACCGGTGTACAGGGCGACGACCTCAATCACCTGCGCGCCGTGGCCACCAGCAAGCACTTTGCCGTGCACAGCGGGCCTGAGACGCTGCGTCACGGTTTCAACACCAACCCCTCGCCGCGTGACCTGGAAGAGACCTACCTGCCTGCCTTTCGCGCCACCGTCATCGAGGGCCACGTGCAGTCGGTGATGTGCGCTTACAGTTCCATCGACGGTTGGCCGGCCTGCACTAACATGATGCTGCTCAAGGAGCATCTGCGGGGCGCGTGGAACTTCAAGGGCTTTGTCGTCTCCGACTGCGGCGCCATCGTGGACGTGAACCAGGGCCACAAGAAGACCGCGGACATCACCCACTCCGCCGCGCTTGCGCTGCAGGCGGGCACTGATCTCTCGTGCAGTATCTGGACCCCCGGCTTCAATACGCTCGGCGACGCGGTCCGTCAGGGCCTGGTCAGCGAAGACCTGGTCACCCAGGCAGCCGAGCGCCTTTATACCGCGCGCTTTCAACTCGGCCTCTTTGACCCGCAAGGCTCTGATTGGCGAGATCAAGTCTCCGCCTCCGAGGATGCATCGCCCGAGCATCGCCGGATTGCGCTCAAGGCGGCCGAAGAAAGCATCGTCCTGCTGAAGAACAATGGAGTCCTTCCGCTAAAGAGAGTTCCCGGCCACATCGCGGTCATTGGCCCCACCGCGGATCTGCTGCCGTCCATCCTGGGCAACTACGTCGGCACGCCGGTCAATCCAGTCACGCCGCTGGACGGGCTGCTGAAACAATTCACGAGTTCATCCATTCTTTATGCGCAGGGCTCCACGCTCGCAGTCGGCGTAGGCGTGCCCGTCCCCCGCAGCGCATTCGGCTTCAACAAGGGCCTCAAGACGGAGTTCTTCGCCACCCCGGATTGGACAGGGCGTCCCGTCGCCACCGTCACGCAGCCCAATGTACAAACCGACTGGGAGAACGCGATGCCGGTGTCTCAGTTGGACACGCATGATTACTCTGTCCGCTGGAGTGGCACGCTCACTGCGCCCGCGCCCGGCCACTACCTCTTCACCCTCGAACCGGGAGACAGCTTCCCCTACTCGCCGGTCGAGAACTACCGCTTTGTCCTCGACGGCAAAGTGCTCGGCGAAGGCAGTCTGCGCCAGGGTAACGATATTTCGGTGATGGGCAACTTTCAGGTCATTTCCGGCGCTTCGCCTACTGCTCCGCAGATCGAGCACTTCCCTAAAATTCCCTCCATCGCAGTCGACTTCATTGACACTAAGCCGCACGACTTCCGTCTGGAGTATTCTCACTCCGGCGACCAGTTCGGCGGCGGCCTGACCCTCAAGTGGGAAGCTCCCGCCCAGGCCCAGCTCTATGAAGCCGTGGCCCGCGCCAGGGAATCCGATGTGGTGGTCGCCTTCGTGGGACTCTCGCCGCAGTTGGAAGGCGAGGAGATGCGCATCAAGATCGACGGTTTCGAAGGCGGCGACCGCACCAGCCTCGACCTGCCCGCGCCCCAGCAAAAACTCCTGGAAGCTGTAGCCGCCACGGGCAAGCCGCTCATCGTGGTCTTGCAGAGCGGCAGTCCCGTCGCGCTCAACTGGGCTAACCAACACGCTGATGCCATCCTTGAAGCCTGGTATCCCGGCGTCGAGGGCGGCACGGCCATTGCCCGCACTCTGGCTGGCCTGAACAATCCATCCGGCCGCCTGCCCGTCACCTTCTATGCCTCGCTTGACGGCTTGCCCGCCTTCACCAACTACGCCCTTCACGACGCAACAGGGACCCGCACCTACCGTTATTTCACCGGCAAGCCTTTGTGGGGCTTCGGCTACGGCCTCAGCTATTCCAGCTTCAAGTACGGTCTTGTGAAGCTCTCCGCCGGGATGCTCAAGGCTGGCGACCCCATGACCGCAACCGTCAACGTGACCAACACGGGCGCCGTCGCCGGGGATGAGGTGGTCGAAGCCTATGCCAAGACCCCACAGTCCGATGGCCCGATTCACTCTCTGGTGGGTTTTCAGCGGGTTCACCTGGCGGCGGGAGAGAGCCGCGAAGTCATCCTCTCCATCGATCCCCGCGCGCTTTCGAGCGTTAACGACAAGGGTATCCGCGCCATCTTGCCCGGCAAATACACACTGAGCTTGGGCGGCGCCCAGCCCCGGGAGGCAGCAGCCAAATCCGAAGCCGGTTTCACCATCACCGGTTCGCTGGACTTGCCTGAATAGCCTTCCACCTGCCACGGAACCACGCCGCGGGTTCGACCAGTTTGTCTGGGTCCGGGGGCGTGGGTCCGGGCCGCTCTGCCAGCGCAGAGAAACACAAAAACGACTATTATTCGCAGATCAAAGATAAATGCTGGATTTGCACCCAGAGAGCCTTGACGGGTAGTTCCGCGAGCATAGGATTGCATTTGGTGGTATATTTTCGTTTACAGGCGCTGGGCGGCAAAATAACCGCTCTATCCTGTGAACGACTGGTTTTCCCCGGGGGGGCGGCCAGAGAGCGTTGCCGGTTAGCGGATTTCATTCATGGATCGAAGTTTATTCGATCTGAGCTGAAGGGTTGCAGCGGATCGGGGGAGCGGCAATGCTTCGGTGCACAGATTGCATGATGTGGTAGTTGAGGAGTTCGGCAAGGTGAATATTGTGGTGAACGCGGCCGTGATCACCTACCAGGGGCCGATGCTCAAACTGGCTTTGATTTGTCGCACCAGCGGGCCACTGAAACTCAAGAAAGTATGACCTTGCAACACATTGCGAGGGAACCGGGAATGCGAACCGACCGAGACTATGATGAAAGATGCTTTTGAAGTTAGGAATCCTGATTTTAGTCTGAGCCCAAAGACCGGGATGACTAGGGAACACTACATCGAATGCGCCAAGTATGTGCTGCAAAGGGCATTCCGGCACGTGAAATCGTTTGACTCGCCAATCGTGTTTCCGCAGGTACCGGGCAAGTCGTATCCGCAGCCGAATGCACCGGAATGGCGCCATCGCTCCAACGAGTTCGAAGCGCTGGAGAGAACCTTCAATCTGGCGGCTCCGCTGATCCACGTCGATCCCGAGGTCAGTATCGGCGATATAAAGCTACGCGATTACTACGCCAATCAGTTCTACAATGCGATGACGCCGGGGCATGTGAACAGCTTGCCCATGCCCGAGGACTTGCCGGACGCCATGTATCAGTTCACCTGCGAGTTCGGCGGCTTGGCGAAGACGCTGTTGCTGATGCCCGATGTTTTGTGGCCGTACCTGACCCAAAAGCAGCGCGATGAAATGGCTGTCACAATTTCCAAATGGGCCCATTACCGCACGACGCAGAACAATTGGAGATTATTCAACATCTGCGCGCTCTCGCTTCTTAAGAAAAACGGATATGACATCGACGACGATCTGCTGAAGAGCCATCTGCAGTGGGTTGCATCGTATCACGCGGGCAACGGCTGGTATCTGGAGCAGAGCTACAATTACTACACAATCAGCCTCTTTGTCGTTTACGGCACAATCTGGAGTCGTGCCTTCGGCCGCGAGCACTATCCGGAAATCGCCCGTGTGCTCGAAAATAGTTTTAAGGAACTGTTCAAAACGTATACCAGCTTCTTCGGCCGGAACGGCTTTATCAATATGTGGGCCAGGAGCATCTGCTACCGCCTCTGGATTTCGGGCGGCTTTCCGGTATCATTCCTGCTCGACTCGGAACCGCCGATCGACCCCGGTTGGGCGAGGCGGCTCTGTTCAGGATCGATTCTGCAATTCACGGGGCGGGAAGACTTTTACGAGAACGACATTCCCAGCCTCGGCTTTTACCCCCACCGGGAATTCGCGATTCAAAACTACAGTTGTTCGGCCAGCCCATTTATCATGTTCCTGCCGTTCATCAGCCTGGCGCTGCCGGAAGATTCTCCGTTCTGGACCGCAAAAGAGAACGACGGAATGTGGGACGGCTTAGGAAGGCGCTCGAAACGGATCGTGCTCGAACGGCCAGGCATCGTACTGGTCAACCACGGCAGTAGCGGAGCTTCCGAGATCATCTCCGGCAAGGTGTACGACGACGATCACAACTACTCCAAGCTGGTGTTCAATACCCATTTCCCATGGGAAGACCACAACCCGAACGGCGGCACATCACAGGAGTATAGTTTCCGGAGCCTGGACCCTCGCGATCTGAGGGGTGTGGACATCAATTTCTACCTCACAGGACGCGCGGTCGATAACGCCGCGGCGAAAAGCGCTGCCTACGTAACCTCGCAAAGCATTCTCTTCAATGGTGTGCGCGACGGTGTTCTTTACCGCCAATTGATCATGCGGAAACCGCCGAACAACGGAGTTGGATACATCATCGACCTCGCAGAGATCACGGTTCCCGGAGGCGTCATCCGCGTTGACCGCTGCCGGCTGGCCTTCGAGCATGAGCTCACGCTCGGCCATTTCGGCCTGCCGCATTTCGGCGGGAAGAAGGCCGTCTTGCACACCTTCGAGGACGAGATGAAGCAAGGGATCACGGCATCGATTCCGGGCAGATCAGTGGCGATGATGGCTTATAGCGGCTGGGACACGATTCAGAGTCAGGTTCGCAGCGGCTTCAATGCGGAAACGGATGAGAGTACTGTGCTGTTCGTCCATCGCAAGCGCACGGCCAAGAACCCGGCGATGGAATTGATGATTACGGCGATGCTGCACAAGACCGATGACACCCCATGGACGCCGGAAGAATTGGACCCGCTGAAGGCTGTTCGGATCATGGAGGTGACTCCTTCTGGTTCCGTCCTTGGTGCGGAGATCACGCTGGCAGATAACACTATTCATCAGGTCGACTTTAAGAATATCGATGGACTTAAGAATTGCTGAAACAAAAGGGGGTAAGTTTCGTGAGTTGTCCGCTGGCTTGCCCCCAAACAGAGAAAGCGGTGGACCAGATTCCACAATGAGAGCGAAGCCGGACTGAGAAGGAGTAATGATGATCACTCGCCGGGATTTGCTGGTTGCGCTGATCGCCATGGCTGGCACAGCCGGGGTCTTCGCCCTTGCTGGCCAAGCGCCGGTGATGGGCTCGGAGGTCTTTGATTGGAATTCGATTTCCGCCACGCCTACAGCGGTTGGCTCGGTACGCTCGTTCTTCAAGTCGCGTACCGCCACACTGGACGAACTGGAGATACACGTAACAACGCTGCTTCCAGGCATGACCTCGCATCCGCCGCACAAGCACCCGAATGAGGAACTGATCATCGTGATGCAGGGCACGGTGGAAACCTTGTCGAACGGCGAGTGGAAGCGGGTCGGGCCCGGCTCGGTGATCTTCAACGCCTCGAACCAACTGCACGGGTTGAGAAACGTGGGTTCTGGCGAGGCCATCTATCACGTCATCAATTGGAAATCCGCCACGACTCAGGCAGCGCAGAAGCCATGAGTTAGCTCAATGATTGCTAAAGCGCTAAGTGGAATGCGGAACAGAACTCTTGCGCAACACACAATCTGCAAGCCGGCGTGGGTTCCAACTTTCCTGCCAAGCGCAAGGGAAAAATGTCCGGCGAGGAGAAGTCAAGCTTATGCAATATGAGAGGATTGGCCGGCGTAACTTTCTAAAGACCGTTGGAGCTGCGGGTATGTTATCGACATTGCCGGAGGCAGCCTTCGGGTTGTACGCGAGTGGCGGACATATTGCTCATGAGGTCGCCGCGCCCGGAGCCGATGAGGACGCGAAGCCGAATCACTCCATCAAGTTCGCCGTGATCGGCCTCGACCATGCCCACATCATGGGCATCACGGCAGCCGTGATCCGCGGCGGTGGGGAATTAGTGGCGTTTTATTCAGTGCTTCCCAAGGCAATCGCCGAATTTCAGAAAATATATCCCCAGGCGCGATTGGCGCAGAGCGAGGATCAGATACTGAACGATCCATCGATCCAGCTTGTGGCCAGCGCATCCATCCCCAATCTGCGCACGCCGCTCGGCATCCGCGTCATGAAGCACGGCAAAGACTTTCTCAGTGACAAGCCGGCCATCACAACACTGGAGCAACTAGCCGAGGTGCGCAAAGTTTCCGCCGCGACCGGAAGAATGTTTGCCATTATGTACTCTGAGCGGCTGGAGGTGCGCGCCGCCGTACAGGCTGGTTATCTGGTCAAGGCAGGGGCGATAGGCAAGGTCGTGCAGACGATCAATATCGCGCCCCATCAGGTGAACGCCCCCAGCCGCCCCGATTGGTTCTGGGACCCTGCGCAGTACGGCGGCATCCTGTGCGACATCGGATCACATCAGGCGGACCAGTTTGTTTACTACACCGGCTCGACGAGCGCGGCTGTGACTGCGTCGCAGATCGCCAACGTGAATCATCCCGGCCATCCGGAGTTTCAGGACTTCGGCGACATGATGCTCCAGGGCAACGGCGGCGCGGGATATGTGCGGGTGGATTGGTTCACGCCCAATGGTCTGGGCACGTGGGGCGACGGCCGGCTGTTCATCTTGGGGACAGAAGGTTATATCGAACTGCGCAAGTATCTCGATATCTCCGGCCGGCCGGGTGGCAACCATCTGTTTATCGTGGACCAGAAGCAGATTCGCTACATGGATTGCAGTAACGTAGTGCTACCCTTTGGGCGGCAGTTTGTCGCCGATATTGTGAACCGCACCCACACCGCGCAGGATCAGCAACAGGCGCTTTTGGCTGCCGAGTTGGTGCTGAAGGCGCAGAAGAGCGCGCGGCGTCTCAACTTCACCGTGTAGGCCACAGAGGTGATAAAAGTCGCGCAGGAGGCAGCTTCATGAGAGCAGTGGGCAAGAGCAAAGATTGGCCGCGCAGATCGTTTCTGAAAATGTCGGCAGGCGCTGTTGCAGCGGCCGGCTTTCCGGCGATTGTGCCGTCTTGCGTTCTGGGGCAGAAGTCCCCAAGCAACCGCATTAACATCGGAGCGATCGGAGTGGGCCGCATCTCCCGCGGCCACGATCTGCCTGAAATCTGGAAGTACGACCAGGCGCGCATTGTGGCCGTCTGCGATCTCGACTCGAAACGGATGGAAAAGGGCAGGGAACTGGTCAACGGCTACTATGCCCGGAAGACCGGCAAGGAATACGATGGCGTAACTGCCTACCATGACTACCGCGAGCTGCTGGCCAACAAGGATATTGATGCGGTAGTGATCAGCACGCCCGACCATCAGCACGCGATTCTCGCGGTGGATGCGGTGCATGCCGGCAAGGACGTATACCTGCAGAAGCCGGCATCGCTGACCATTGCCGAGGGACGCGCAATGAGCAATGCAGTGATGGCGTCAGGGCAGATTCTGCAGATCGGATCGCAACAACGGTCATGGAAACAATTTCACCGCGCGTGCGAACTGGTGCGTAATGGCCGCATCGGCACCATCAAGCATGTGGAAATAGGCTTGCCGGGCGACCCCAGCGGGCCGGGCGCGCCGCTCATGCCGATACCTCCCAACCTTGATTACGATGCATGGCTGGGGTCCACGCCGGAGGTCTATTACACTGAGATGCGTGTGCATCCGCAACAGGACTTCGGACGTCCCGGCTGGCTGCGCTGCGAGCAGTTCGGGGCCGGCATGATCACAGGCTGGGGCGCGCACCATGTGGACACGGCTCACTGGGGCATGAATACGGAATACACCGGACCGATAGAGGTGTGGGGCTCAGCAGAATTTCCGAAAAATGGGTTATGGAATGTTCACGGCAAGTTTCTGACACATGCCATCTATGCCAACGGCATCACCATGAACATCAGCGGAGATTTTCCCAACGGCATCAAGTTCTACGGCAGCGAAGGATGGATCTTTGTGACCCGGGATGCTGAAGTTACGGCGTCTGATCCGGGCGGCAAACCGGTAACACTGCAACCGCTGATGGCCAGCAACGCAAAGATTCTGGAGAGTGTGATAGGGCCCGAGGAAGTTCATTTGTATCAAAGCGATGACCAGCATGGCAACTGGTTGGATTGCATTCGCAGCCGAAAGATTCCCATTGCGCCCGCCGAGATTGGACACCGCGCGTGCTCAACTTGCCTTGTGCACCATATTGCGATGAAGACGGGGCGTAGATTACACTGGGACCCCGTTAGAGAGCGTTTCCACAACGATGATGAGGCAAACAGTATGCTGTCGCGCCCGCAGCGTTTTCCCTACGTAATGAGCCAGTAGAGTCGGCGAAATAGAGCGGACGGACAACCTGCTATTCTGAAATGTGGAGTTTTTTACGGGCGGAGTCAACCTGCAAGAATGAATTCAACCTCACGGTCGGCACCTACAACACGTGGAATCAAGCGCATCGACCTGGCTTATGTTCAGTTGGCAACCAGCGAAAGTGCGCGGGATATCAATCGCGATGTGGTTCTGGAGATCATCCGATCCCAGCAGCCTATATCCCGTGCCGACCTGGCCCGGGCCTCCGGCTTGCAACCCAGTACAGTCTCCTCGATTGTCGAGCAGTTGATCGCAGAAGAATGGGTAAAGGAAGGCGCCATTGAACGGCGGCCTCGCGGCAGACATCCTACCCTGCTTGCGCTCAACGACGGGTTGGTCATTTTGACAGCCGATATAAGACCGAAGCAGGCCATTGTCGCGCTTCTCGATCTGAACGGTCGATTTCTTGCGCGCGAGGTTGTGCCTCTTGTCTCCGAACCCGAGAGCGCGATCAACAAAATCATCTCCTGCATGAAAGCGATGCGCGCGGGCCACTCCAATTACTCCTTTGAGGGAATCGGCATTAGTATGCCGGGCCGTGTTGATTCGGAGTCGCAGCGTCTTATTCTTGCTCCTAATCTGAAATGGGGCAGCTACAACATCAAGGGCGCCATCGAAAAAGAGATGCGGCTACAGGTTGAGCTGACCAACGCAGCCAATGCAATTCTGCTTGCGGAGTTATGGTCAGGAAGGCTCGACGGCATCCGCAATGCGGTGCTCATCACGGTTTCGGAGGGGGTTGGGGGCGCCATTCTAGCCAATGGACAGATTGTCACCAGCCGCAGCGGCTTGGCCGGCGAGTTTGGCCACAGTCCGATTGACCCCACCGGACCCCTTTGCGGCTGCGGACAGCACGGGTGCTGGGAGGTCTTTGCGTCTTCAAATGCGGCGATTCGGTACTACACGGAGATCCGCCCCGAAGAGGCGTCAGTCAACATCCATGAGTTGCTCCACCTGGCCGAAGAAGAAGATCCTGCGGCGCTAGCAGCGCTGACTCGCCAGGCCACCTGCCTGGGCCGGGGTCTACGGCTGGTTACCGCCGCGCTCTCCCCGGAAGTGATTCTGATTGCGGGCGACATTACCACGTCGTGGGCTCGCTTCGGCCCCACGATTCAGGCCGAATTGGAAGCCACCATGCTGGCCGGGGATGCGCCGCAGTTGGGAATCACCAATGACGGTGAATTCGCCAGACTGCGCGGCGCAGCGGCGGTTGTCTTGCAGCGCCATTCGGGCTCTCAACGTTCAAGGTTAAAATCAAACAGAGCCAAAACTCCGCGTCCAGCAAGCACTTAGCTCGGCTCAGAGCATTTTATTCTGGACTAAAGAATAGATGCCGGGCAATCCCTCTCCATGTAACTTTGTCTCCATACGCATGCCGGAATATGTGAACTGTCAAGCAGGCTGCCTGGGTGTGATACTCAGACGGCTATTAAAAACGGCAGAGGCGGGTACTTTGAAAGCGTTGCGGAGGCGAACGACATGGCATATTGCTTGCGTGAGCTTGGAATCCAGAGTTTCGCGAGGGAAGACAGGCCATGACCGATCAGCAATGGAAGATGCTCATCGCTGTCGTTCGCGGAGAAGCGATCCGGCCTCTCCCGACAGCTTTCATCATCGATAGTCCCTGGCTCCCGAATTGAGCGGGCCACACGATCTTGGATTACTTCACCAACGAAAGTATATTTCTGGAAGATAATCTCAAGGCCGTTCGCACCTTCCCGGAAGCGATTTTCCTGCCCGGCTTCTGGGCCGAATACGGGATGCGAACGGAACCCTCGGGTCTCTATCTGGGGCCAGAACGAATTTCCCTTCGCCGGCAAGGTATTGCACTCGCCGTCCGAGGTCGAGCATCGGAAACAGCCCGATACGCGCAAACAGCGCTTGCTGCCTTTTGTGATCAAGCGATGCAAGCACTTACAGTTGGAGATCGAAAAGGCCGGCCACAAAATCCGCTTCGCGGTGGCCCGCGGCCTATTCGATATCGCCTCGTTCCCGATGGGGGTGCCGGAGTTTTCGGAGGCGAGCGCGTCTTTGCTGGAGACGGCAGGGTTCAATTTGCTCAACTTCGGCATGCAGTACAAACTGACGGAGATGAAGGCCCGGACGAATAACCGGATAGCGCTTATGGGAAACATCCCTCCCAGCGACGTGCTGGCCGAAGGAACGTCGGCTGACGTGAAGCGCTCGGTCAGGAGATGCTGAACGCCCTCGTTCGCCGGTTATGCTTGATTATTTCGTGTGGGGGAGGAATGCTGCCTCATGCGCCATGGAGAATATAAAAGTGCTGATCTCGATGGTGGCAGAGGAGACGGGGTAGGTTGCGGACAAATGGAGAGGAGGGCTTAGGTATCTTCGGCAGCCTCAATATTCCAAAAAACATAACCGTGTCTCTCTTTTTCACCGCTTTACTGCGATGCCAAAGTGTCTCGCCGCTCCTGAGTAGAAGCTATCTCATAAATGGGCTTTGAAAGGGCACGGCTTTAGCCGTGCCGCAAAACGCCCAATCAGTCCGAGGGCTTTAGCCCCTGAGGGACGCATTGCATGGGCTGAACCGCATTTATGAGATGGCTCCTAGAAGTTGGAACCCAAACAAAACATGGATGATGTAGCCAAAAAGCGGGCCTTCTTACTGGCTAGAGTGGCCTTTCTGCAGTTTTTGACATGCCTTCCTTACTGTTCAAACATACCTTCAAGGGATCAGCGAAGATATAATCGCATTTTTTCTTGACAATTCTACAGAATTCATTCTATAGTTCGGGTCGCCAAGTAAACCGCGACCCAAGCAGCCTCCAATTGTTCCGACGGGCGGTTTTCCGGGCATAAACGATCGCCAGTCAAATGGGATCAAGGGATTGCGGCAGATTCAAGGCTGAGCTCCCGCGAGAAGCTTCGTGGTGATTGGCAAGAATGGGGTCAATTCACAGCTTCAGGAGGAAATCATGTCAGGAAGGCCAGATATGAATCATCGATTCAATGCATGGGCTACCGGAGCCCTACTGGTGGCGGTTGCGCTTCTCACGATCTGTTTCGGAAGCAGGACCGTCAATGCGCAGGTCCTTTACGGGTCGTTGTCTGGCACAGTCACCGACCCCAGCAACGCAGCGATTGTCGGAGCCAAGGTCGATGCGCTCGAAGTGCAGAAGGGCATCCATCAGGCTGCAAACACTGATAGCAGCGGATTCTACCGCTTTCCCGAATTGTTGCCAGGCGTCTGGAAGATCACGGTTTCCGCTTCGGGCTTCAATACGGCTGTGACCAGCGAGGTCGAGGTGAATGCAAATTCGCCTGTTCGCGTGGATGAGAAGCTGACGATCCGCAGAGCTGAGGCATCCATTACAGTGAACGCCGCGCCCCCGGAGATGCAGACCGATCGTTCTGACGTGCATATAGACATTTCCCAGACTGAGCTGCAGGAAATGCCTATGATCGGATCGGAAGGAAAGAACTTCCAGGATCTCCTCCGAATCGTTCCCGGAGCAAACATGCCCGCGGAAAACAACTCCGCGGCCGGCAACCCTGCGCGAGCCATGACGAGTAACGTCAACGGCATGTCTTCTCAAGGCAACAACACCCGCATCGACGGCATTTTGGATGCTTATCCGTGGCTGCCGAACAACGTGGCTTATGTTCCTCCCTCCGATTCCATCGAAACGGTCAATGTCGCCACGGGCTCGTTTGACGCTGAGCAGGGCAATGTCAACGGCGCGGCCGTTAACGTTCAGACCAGAACCGGAACGAACAAATTCCACGGCGACGCTCACGAGTTCCACACTGACGATCAGTTGAAGAACCCGACCTACTTCCAGAATCCCGCCACATTCAAACGGCCCGTCATGATCTTCAATCAGTATGGCGGCGCGGTTGGCGGTCCGATTTTCAAGAACAAGCTGTTCTTCTTCGGCGATTATGAAAAAACATGGCAAATCCAGGCGCCTTCAGGTGGCAACCCGCAGACAGTGCCCAACCTGGGTCTGGATTACGCAACGGCAAAAGCTGCCGGATACTTCGATTTCACGGGATTCCAAAATACGACATACGGCCTCTATGATAAGGCCACCTCTACCCAACCAGCCGGACCGTCTCATATCTACGATCCACGCACTGGAACTGCGACCGGCTCTGGCCGCCAGATTATCTCTTGCAATGGAGTCCAGGACAGGATCTGTTTAAGCGACGTAGACCCGGCCGCATTGACCATGGCCAGTCTAATTCCCGACCCGACGACGGGATATGCAACCCTTGCCACTAACAACTATCTCGACAAGTACAAGGGGTATTTCAAACGCGACAACTACGACGCCAAGGTCAATTTCGTTCCGTCGGACAAGACGAACATTTTCGGAAAGTTCAGCTTCTCCAATGGCGACATCTTCGATCCCCCGTCCCTGGGACCTGCGGAAGGAAATGCGACCAATGGCGGCCAGTTGGGCAATGCCTTCACCAAAATCTACGTCATCGGCTTCGGAGGTACCCATACCTTCACGCCGAATCTCTTGTTCGACGGCAACGTGGGCTATACACGCCAGCACCTGACGGCCGAGTCGACCGATATTGCAACTGATGGCGCTTACGGACGGAGCGTGCTGAAGATTCCCGGAACCAACAACCCAGCCAGCCCCAACGATCAGCTCTATTGGGGAATTCCGGCCTTCCAGTTCACCAACTTCACCAACCTGGGCAACCCGAATACCGGCAACCCCTTCCTCTTCCGCGACAACCAATATGTTGCCAACGGAAACCTTACCTGGATCAGGGGTCATCACGAGTTCCGCATGGGAGCTGAGTATTCTCATGTCCAGATGAACCACTTCCAGCCGCAAGGCGCCTCCTTCCAGACTGCTCGTGGTTCGTTCAAGATGAATGGAACTGCTACCTCGCTGATCGGCACCAACACCCTGGGAAATACCGATGCTCCAAACACGACCCAGTACAACTCTTACGCCGATTTCCTTTTGGGTCTGCCGGATGAAACTGGTGGCGCGATTCAGGAAATCGATCCAATCTCGATTCGCTGGACGCAGTTCGCAGCCTACATTCGCGACCAGTGGAAGGCTACGCCGAAGTTGAGCGTCAGCTATGGTATTCGCTATGAGTTATACCCAGGCCCGTATAGCGATCATGGCAAGGGTTCCAGGCTCCTGGATCCGACAACGATGAATGTTCTCATCGGTGGATACGGCTCAGTTCCTGAAAATGATGGTTTGAAAACCGGGTTTGGAATGTTCCTGCCAAGACTCGGCGTTGCTTACAAGCTGACCAACTCAACCGTTCTGCGTCTGGGCGCGGGAATGGGAGCGGACAGCAATAACTGGCGCTTCATGAGAAATGACTATCCGTCCGTTATCATCTCGGACAACACTCCGCAAGCTAACGGCGGCGCCACCGCTTACAACCAGTACGCTCCGGCGGCCAGCTTTACGGGGCAGAATGGAGCCAATTCAACCTTTGCAGGCAATCCGTACACGGGTCTGGTCACTGGCATTGTGAACCCCGCGTTGCCCGTTCTCACAACCGGAGTAATCCCGATGGTTAGCGGAGTCAACACCGGAACTATTCAGAATCCTAGGTTCCGCCGCGGTTACATCTACTCTTACAACTTCACCGTGGAGCAACAGTACCAGGGATTTGTCATCGATGCCTCCTACGTAGGCGCGCGCGAGATCCGTCCCTTGATCAACTTGAACATCAATCCTGGTCTGCCGGGCGCCGGTACAGCGGGTGCGGTGCTGAACGCAAAATTTGCATCCACTCTGCTGCCAGCCGGTAAATATTACTCAACCAGCATCGGTCAGATGACCCCGATGTTCCACAGCTACTACGATTCGTTCCAAGGTAAAATCAACCGGCGTATCGGCCAGGCCTCGACCGTTGGTGTGGTCTATACCAAGGGAAAAGCCATTGACTTTGAAGACAACGAAGAGCTCAATGGCCTCTTGTGGAATTCTCCTCAGTATTTTGCCCGGGACAAGGCAGTGGCGGGATTCGATCGCAAGTACAACGCTGAAGCCTACTGGCTCTATGACCTTCCCTTCGGGAAAGGGCAGCGCTGGGTAAGCCAGGGAATTCCTGCAATGCTGGCTGGAGGCTGGACCATCACCGGCGTGTTAAGCCGCCTCGGCGGAACACCGTTCACCGTTACCGACGGCAACTCAACCCGTCAGGGCTACTTGAACGCGCCCAACAACCAACTTACCCCCAATATCATCGGGCCGCTCTCTACGACCAAGAACAAGCCGAACAATTCATCCAAGGCTTGCGCGCCCGGTAGTCTTGCGTGCAGCTTCTTCGATGTCACTTCGTTCACTCCCGTGTCGCAGACCATAGCCCCAACCTTAGGCACCTCCGGGCGTAACATCATGCGGGGCCCCGGCTTCTTCGACGTGGATGGCTCTGTCTTCCGGAACTTCAAGCTCAGGCAGTACCTGACCTTCCAGTTTGAAGCCAACGTATACGGTCTGACCAACACGCCTCACTTTGGCAACCCAACAAGCGATATCAACAGCAGCACCTTCGGCATGGTCACCGGCGAGTTGACTACTACCAACGCCTCATTGGGTGGCAGCCAGGGCGAGCGCATGTGGTACTTTGGAGGTAAATTCATTTTCTAACATTTGTACTTAACCCGTAGCATCTTTGGGCGCGCCGTATGTTAGGCGCGCCCATCTTTCGTGAACGAGAATAATATGTTTCATGGAGTTTCTATTCATGATTCGTCATGTATTTCCGCGCAGGCTCATTGGTATCGTGTGTGCTATGGCTGGGATTCTTCTTGCCGGTACCCAGTTCAATCAAGCATCTCTGGCGCAGTCGATGCCGCACTTGGCTCATCAGCATGGTGCCTACCAGATCATCGTCGACGGAAAGCCGTTTCTCGTCCGGGGAGGAGAACTGGAAAATTCCTCCGCATCAAATCTGTCTTATCTCGACACTATTTGGCCAAAAGTGGTTGCCATGCATTTCAATACCGTCCTGGCCCCGGTCTATTGGCAGTTGATCGAGCCGCAGGAGGGAAACTTTGATTTCAGAACTGTAGACGGCCTCTTGCGCGGCGCGCGTAAGCACAATGTCAAGGTAGTTCTGCTTTGGTTCGGAACCTGGAAGAACAGTATGTCGTGCTATGCTCCTGGTTGGGTCAAACGTGACGAGGCGCGTTTTCCTCGGGCGGCACAGTCAGACGGCAGCAGTCTCGAAATCCTCTCGGCGCTGAGCACGGGCACACTAGAGGCAGATTCCAGAGCATTTGTCGCCTTGATGAAGCATTTACGAGAAATCGATTCCGTGAATCATACGGTCATCATGGTCCAGGTGGAAAATGAAGTCGGCATGATCCCCGAACCACGAGATCATAGCACCCTTGCGAATGCTGCTTTTCTGTCACCGGTTCCATCTGCACTAACAAACTATTTGTCGAAAAACCGCGATTCACTCGCACCGCAAATCAGAGAGGCGTGGGCAACTCACGGATTCAAGATAGGGGCAAGCTGGCCGGATACGTTCGGCCCGGGAATCATGACTGATGAGTTATTCAACGCTTGGACGGAAGGTCGCTTTACCGGACAAGTTGCAGCCCTCGGCAAAGCTGTCTATCCACTGCCCATGTTTGTCAATGCCGCACTGGTGCGGCCCGGAAAATTGCCCGGACAGTATCCGAGTGGTGGGCCTCTGCCACATCTGTTCGATATCTGGCATGCCGCGGCGCCTGCCATCGATTTCTTGTCTCCGGACCTCTATTTTCCGAATTTTGTCGAATGGGCCAATCAGTATGTCCGGCCTGGCAATCCTCTCTTTATTCCTGAAACCGGCAGGGTTGACGCTGATGAGATGTCGGCCAACGCTTTGTATTCGTATGGTGAGCTCAATGCCATGGGATTTTCGGTTTATGCGCCGGAATTCTTGAAATCACAGGAACAACAAGCATTGGGTAATGCGTACGCAGTCATCAACCAACTCACATCTCTTATCCTGGCCAACCAGGGAACGGGGCGGATGGTAGGTGTTCGGGCGCCAGCTCAATTCGACGGTAGTGTCGACCTTTCAGAACAGAAGTTCACTCTGGGCGATTACACCTTTAGCGTCCACTTCAAGGAGCCGGCGCCGATATCAGTGGGGGCAAAGGCAGACGCAGATCTGCCTGGAGCGCATGGCGGTTTAATTATCCAACTTGCCTCAGACGATTTCCTGATCGCAGGGACGGGGATGATCATTACCTTTGGAGTCCATGACAGCGGTCAGTCTCTCGCTGGCATCGATTCCATCTGGGAAGGGAGTTTCATAGACGGGGTGTGGGTGCCAGGTAGAAACCTTAACGGCGACGATGACAATCAAGGACGGTATTTGCGGATGTCCACTGGGAAAATTACAATTCACCGCGTCCGCCTCTATCACTATCGTTAACGCGACGGCTTCCAGTTGCACGGGAAATTCCGTGGGCGGTTCAACTCCTGGTTTGTTGATTTTGTTTGTTTAGCCTCTACCCGCGCCGGAGATCGATAAAGCCTCCGGCGCGGGTATTACTTTGTACTTGTAATCGATGCCGCGAAGAAAAAGGATTGCTCACTGATCGGAACATCATGACCTTTCTCGAAGCAAGGTAACAGCCGTGGAGAATCAGAATGCAGCACGTCGGGCACCTGCCCGTGCGCGAGTAAATGTTAGTACTTCGCGTGCCTGGCGACCAGGCTCTCCGCGAACTCCTGGCGGCCGGATTGAGGCTTGGGATTCAGCTCGTTTTCGAGCGCGTAATCGCAGAGACCGCCGAGTGTAAACTCGCCGCTTTCGATACGGCGTCCCAATTCGGCGCTCCAACCCTGATAACGTTCTTCGCGCAAACGCACGAGCCTACCTTCCTTCACAATGTCGGCAGCCGTGAGCAGCGCGCGGGCGAGTGTGTCGATTCCGCTAATATGGGCCAGGTATAGATCCGCTGGGTTAACCGACTGCCGGCGCAGCTTGGCATCAAAATTGAATCCTCCGGTTCCTATTCCTCCGTTCTCGATAATCTGAAGCAAGGCCGGCGCCAATTCCTGTGCATTGTTCGGAAATTGATCCGTGTCCCAGCCGTTGCGCGGATCACCACGATTGATGTCCAGGGAGCCAAGGATTCCGTAGGCCCGTGCAGCGGCGATTTCGTGCTCGAAATCCAGACCCGCCAAAGTAGCGTGGTTAACCTCGATGTTGACCTTGACTTCCTTCGTCAACCCATAGCGTTGCAGAAAGGCAAATACGGCGGCGGTGTCGCGATCGTATTGATGCTTGGTCGGCTCGAAGGGTTTCGGTTCGATCAGGATCGTTCCTTTAAATCCGATGCGGTGTTTGTGATCAACCACCATCGAGAGGAAGCGACCATAGTGGTCAAGTTCGCGGCTCATATCGGTGTTCAACAGCGAGTCGTATCCCTCGCGGCCGCCCCACAGCACATAGTTTTCTCCATTGAGGCGCTGTGTGGTTTCCAGGCAAAATCGAACCTGCGCCGCCGCCCACGCGAACACTTCCGGATCAGGACTGGTTGCCGCGCCTCCCGCATACCGCGGATGACTGAAGAGATTCGCGGTGCCCCAAAGCAGCTTGACGCCGCTGGCGGCCATCTTTTCCGCCATGCGGGCTTCAATCATGCGCAAGTTCTTTTCGTGCTCCCGCAGCGTTCCGGCCTCCGCCATCGCGTCCACGTCATGAAAGGCGAAGTAGGGTGTGCCGAGACGAGTGAAGAAATCGAAGGCCGCGTCGAGCTTCTCTTCCGCCATGGCTTGTGTTACGGGTTGACCGAGCCAAGGCCTTGTCAGTGTGCCGCTGCCGAACATATCCGCGCCCGGCCAGTTGAATGAATGCCAATAACAGACGGTTAGGCGCAGCCACTCTTCCATCCGTTTGCCAAGAACGATGCGGTCCTTGTCATAGACGCGATAGGCAAATTCGTTCGTGGTCTCCGGACCTTCGAACCGAACCGGGGCAATTGCTGAAAACAAACTCATTTTGAAAACTCCTCGAACGTATTTTTTAGATCGCGATACAATTGCGTGAAGATTCGCCGGCGATCGGCGAATAATTTGCAAAGCTCAGTCTCCGGCTCTACGATGTGCGTAACCGTGGGCGGGGGACAACTGGCTTCCGGCGCTTCGCCAGTAAGGGCCATTCGCGCCAGGCGCGCTGCTCCGAAGGCCGCTCCAACTTCCCCACCTTGCCGATAGGTGAGAGGGCGATTGAGCGCCGCGGCGATCAGTTGCCCCCAGTACAAAGAGCGTGCACCGCCGCCCGTGACACTGATCTCGCCGATCTCTCCGCCGCCTTCGACAAGCACCTCCAAGCCGTCAGCAAAGGCGAAGGCCACACCTTCAAGCACCGCGACTGCAAGATCGGCATCTGAGGTATCGGAGGTCATTCCAAAGAAAACGCCGCGACTATATGGATCGTTATGTGGAGTGCGTTCTCCAGACAAATATGGCAGGAAGAAAGGTGCCCCGGGATGCAGCCCTCTGGCTTGCGCGGCAGAAAGCAGATCCTGCGTGCTCGATCCTCCGGTGAGCCGCACCACCCAATCGAGCGCGCTGGCTGCACTCAGAATCACGGCCATTTGATGCCAGCGATTGGGGATGCAATGACAAAAAGCGTGCGCTGCCTTATTTGGGTTTGGCCTGAACCGGTCAGTAGTCACAAACAAAACGCCGGAAGTTCCAAGCGATAAAAATGCCTGGCCGGGCTTTACAACGCCCATGCCCACCGCACTGGCCGCATTGTCGCCTGCGCCGCCGGCAACCATGACGCGAGGCAACTGCAAAAGATCCACGATCTCCTGGCGCAGTGTTCCCGAAGGCGCATTGCCCTCGACCAGCCGCGGCATATGCGATCGATTGAGTCCCGTTGCGGCGAGCATCTCGTCTGACCAATCACGTTTGGCCACATCCAGCCAGGATGTCCCGGAGGCGTCCGACATCTCGCTGACTTTTTCACCGGTCAATTTCAGTCGCACAAAATCTTTCGGCAGCAGCACGCTCGCCGTGCGGCGAAAGATCTCCGGCTCGTTGTGGCGCACCCACAGCAGTTTCGGCGCGGTAAAGCCGGGCATCACGATGTTGCCGGTAATGCTGCGCGCGCGTGGTTCCAGGCTTTCCAGTTCAAGACATTCGCGAGACGAGCGGCCATCATTCCAGAGAATCGCGGGGCGCAGAGGATGATCGAACTGATCCAGCAGTGTTGCACCATGCATTTGCCCGCTCAGTCCAATGGCTCGCACTGCGCGGCGCGAGTCCGCCGGCAGGTTGCCAATCGCGCTTACCGTGGCTTGCCACCATGCTTCCGGATCTTGCTCAGAAAACAGTGGTTGCGGCCGGTCAACCGTCAGTGGCGCCGACACCTGCGCGACGACCTTTTCGCTTTCGTCGACAAGCAAAGCCTTGACGCTCGAAGTTCCGATGTCGATCCCGAGAAACACGCAGCATACCCCCATAAAAGGCGGATTTCCATGGCAAATAGCCTGCCCGGCCAAACAACTTGACCCGATGGAGGCCACGGTTATGCGGGCTCAAAAAATCAGATTCCCGTCGCGCCGACGATACTATATGGTAGCGCTAACAATTTGCAAGTGAAAAAACAGCCCTGCTCATACACTTATTAGGTATCAATGGTGACCTGCAATCCAATTTCTTCCAGACAGGAAGAATCACGCCTTGCGTTTGCATGCCGCGGAAGATTCCCGCTTAATCAGCGAGAACTTCATGAAGTGCTGAAGCGGGGCAAGGGTCCGGTTGTTACGGCGCAGGTGAATCTCTTCAAGCAGAAGTTCCACAGCCTTCCGGGCCATCGCTGCGACCGGTTGCCGCACGGTGGTGAGGGTAGGCCAAATCGTGGTGGCCAGCGAAGTGTCGTCGAAGCCGGCAACTGTTAGTTCAGAAGGAACGTCCAGTTGCAGTCGATGGGCAACAGCGATGGCCGCTGCGGCCATGTCGTCGTTGCTCGCGAAAATGGCGCTCGGCCGCTTGGCGGCGGTGAGCAACTGCTCCGCCGCCAGCAAGCCAGACCGGTAACTGAAGGACCCGCGTTTCACCCATTCCGGGCGCAATTTCAACCCCGCTTCGCGTAGTGCTGCCTTGAATCCTGCATAGCGTTGAGCGCTCGCCGTCTGGTTTGGAGCGCCAACGATAAAGCCCAGATTCCGGTGACCAAGGGACAACAGATAGCGCGTCATGGCAGCCGCGGCTTCAAAATCATTGATGCAAACTGATAGTCCATTCTCCACCGGCCGTCCCACAGCCACCGCGATGAAGGGAACTTTCTTTGCGCGGAGGGTTTCCAGCGCGACCCGGGAATCAGACAAGGGAGGGGGAAGGATGATTCCATTAACGCCGACGTCGAAAAGTTTTCTGATTGCGGCCCGCTCGCCACGAACCCCGCATTTTTCCAGTACAACCTTGCATCCTGCGTGGCTGCTTTGCTCCAGAACACCGATGAGCAATTCATTCAGATAGGCGGAGCTCGGGTTGTTATAGATCAGGCCGATTTGGACTGTAGAGGCCTTGGCCAAGTTGCGGGCGGTCACATCCGGTGAATACCCCAAGCGCAGAATCGCCGCCTGAACGCGCTCCCGGGTCTCTTCTTTTACATTTGCGTCGCCGCTAAGCACGCGTGAAACCGTCATGGGCGAGACACCGACATCCCTGGCAACTTCGTGCATGGTCACGGCATTGCTGCGGCGCCGCGGACTCTTCTTCACGGACTTGATTGAGTACGGCATAAAAACTCGATTGAAAGTTCGAGGCGTTCTTCTGATTCTACGGCATCGGGCCCAAGTCGAATTCTGACTCGCTGCAATCATCATTCTCTGAAAGGCTTTTCGAATTCGAGGATTGAGATGCAATGAATCGTGTACGCACACATGATTCATTCCTGTCGCGGAATGAACGATGTAAACACTCTTGGCAAGTTTTGCAGGCGGTAACCTGGGAACTGGTTCAGGAAACTCTGCTATATTTCTTCCGGCAAGGGCGCCGCACGCTGTGATTCGACGCTGAGCGCGGGAGATACGTTGATGTGCACGATATCCCCAATTCCACCTGAATTAGAGGACCGCTCCAATGGCATATAAAAAGGCCGCGGCATTACACCGCGGCCTTTGTCGTGCAATGACAGCCAACTAGAAGGTCAACTTCAGTGCAAGCTGCATAGTACGCGCATTGTTATTGAAGGTTTCCTCTGGCTTATTGAAGTTGGGTGACCCAGGGATCAGGTAAGTATGGGTGTCCGTGTTTACGTAGCCAATGGAATTGACGTTGTTGATTGATCCCGGCAAGTATTGGGAGTGGTTGAACAAATTCCAAACCTGCGTCTGGAACTCGAATTTGTACCTCTGGGCAATGGTCACGCGCTTCACCGCGGTGGCGTCAAAATTGTCGATCGGGCGGATCGGCAAAGTGTTGCGCCCTGCGTTTGGCGCTGTGCCCGCGCCCGCCGCAACATAGTAGGCGGTCGGGTCGTTGGCGTAATAACCGACCACATCGCCAGCGCAGGTGGTCTGGCCCCCCGTAGTGGTGCAATTCACGTTGGGGTCAATAATCGCCGTGGAAGCGGAACCAGTTCCCTTTTTACCGGTGGGGTTAATGTAAACGCGATCGCCCGCGGAATCGCCATTGAGGTTAGCGTCCACGTTGCTCTGGACGGTTGCATACTCTGGCGACTGGTAGGTATATACCGGCGCCAGTTCCCAGCTTCCAAGGATATTCTTTTCCAGCCATGAGCCGGTCTTGAAGAAGGGCAGTTCGTAGACCGCGGCAATCGATAGGCGATGCGTGTGATCAAGAGCCGACCGTGAGTAATCTGAAGCTACATCTCTGAAGTTCTGCGGACGGCGAGGCGTGAGATAGGTTGAGAAGGTAGCGGCCGTTGCGTCATCCATGGTCTTGCTCCAGGTATAGGCAGCATTAATCAACAGACCATGTGAGAAGCGCCGCGTCAACTGTGTCGCGAGTCCGTTGTAATCGGACTTTGACCAAGGCTGGTATGAGAGGATGTTATTTTGATTAAATCCTGCAGCCGCATAGGCTGGCACCCAGGAACTGCCATTGGTTTCAACTTGGGTTAAAGTCAGCGCCGAGGCCGAGGAGTTTGTGGTGGTCTGATCCGTCAAGTAGAAGGGCAGCACATTCGTTGCTGTCGTGGCGCTCTGGCGGTTGAGCCGGTTTTGCGTAGGCAAATCCAGGCCGCGCGTCCCAATGTAACGAATCTCGGCGGTATAGTCTTGCTTGAAAGTCCGCTCGATGCCCAGGCTCCAGTTTTCCGCGTAAGGTAGTTTCTGGTTGGGTATGAAACCCGTAGTGGCAGCACGCTGATCCGCCGTGGTTTGAAATGTGGCGCTAGCTGATGCCGGCAGACCACCACCCGCCAGGAATCCTGGAATGAGATTGGATGTGTCCACATCCTCGGTAACTGAAAACTGCGGCGGAACTGACGACGTGAACAGGTTGTCAAACAAAACGTCATATCCCATGCCGAAGCCTCCGCGTACCACGGTATTGGAATTGACGGAGTAGGCAAATCCAAACCGGGGCACAAAATTTGCCTTCTGCGCCGTGGGCGTATTGAAGGAAATCAGGCCGGCAACGCTGGCGGCGGAGTTCAGCTTTTGCAGTTGCGTTGTAAGAGGCATTTGCGTGTATTCATAGCGAACGCCCAGGTTCAAGGTGAGCTTCTGGTTTACGCGCCAGTCGTCGTTGATGTAAGCGTAGGAAACCTTCTGATTCCCATAATATGTTTGACTTACGCCAGGAACAGTTGCCGTCCGCTCGCCAAAAACATTGGGCGATAAATCACGAAGATAAAATGATAATCCAGATTCCTTCGTTGTTTGATCATAACCCCACTCGTAATCGCCGCGCACGCGTTGAACAATCACCTGTGGGGAGATTACATCACGGAACTCGAAACCGGCCTTGATCGCATGTCTGCCCTTGTTCCAAAGGACCGAGTCCGAACCCTGATAGGTGTCCTGAATCAGGGATTGAGGCGCGGTATCGTCAGGTCCGATATCAACGTTCAGGTCGTCGATGATGATGTTCGGGAAGGTATTCATCCCCGGAAAAGTCCCCGGCGCGGCAGTAATGTTATAAAAACGGTTATAACCCATGCGCAGCTCGTTGGTGAGGGTCGCTGAGAAGGTGTGAAATTCTGAAAAAGTAGCCAGGTGATAGCGGTTGGGTGTTACAGACCAAAAACTTGGGAACATAGCTACAGAATCCGGCCCGTCTGTGCGATTGAAAATGTACCGGACGCGGATGTTATCTTTGTCGCTAAACGTGTAATCCACAGCGTTGGTGGAACGGTAATTGTTTAAGTAGGATCCTGTGGTCAAGCCCACCTGGCCAACAGGAATTGCCGTGCCGAGAACGGTGACTGTCGGGCTGCAAAGCGAATCGCTGGCAAGAGCCTGGGATGCGGCTACCGGAGTGTATTTTACGTATACTCCGAGATTATTCGCGGAAAGCCCATTGAGACCTTTGAGCGTGGTAATGCCAGTCGCTGTCGGAGCGCAGAATCTCAGTGTGCCGCCCGGAAACCCTTGCGGCTCTTGTTCGTAGCTGGAGAAGAAGAACAGCTTGTTCTTGAAAATTGGCCCGCCAACCTGGCCGCCAAAACGGTTATCGTCGTAGCGAGGAGCAACTACGTCGGAATTGCCTTGAGCGCGCGCCACACCAGCGTCAACCGCATTCAAATTGCGATTCTGAAAGTATTCGTAGACAACGCCGTGAAATTGGTTGGTGCCGCTCTTGATGATCTGATTGAACTGGCCGCCGTTGGAGTGGCCGTACTCGGCGGAATATTGATTCTGCAGAGTGGAGAACTCTGAGACCGCGTCGCTGGGCACGGTAAGCAGTGGCCCTGGAACATTCTTGGCGTTATTGTCAATTCCCTCGACCATGAAGTTATTCGATGTCGGTCTCTGGCCGCCTACGCTGGGGCCTGCCCCCTGGCCGATGCCGCCGGAAGAAGCTACGCCCGCGGTGATCAAAGCAAGATTCAACACATTGTTTGTAGCGGCGGGAAGCTCCGTGAGCTGTTGGCTGCTGAAACTGGTTTCAAGCTGGGCGGTCGTGGTGTCCAGCGCCACGCCGGCTTGCGCTGAGACCTCAACTGTCTCGTTGGCGGTCACATTGAGGCTGAAGTTCGCGGTCGATACCTTATTCAACTCAACTTCGAAATTCTTCAGCGCCGACCTGCCAAAGCCCTGAGCCGACACCACAACGTCATATGTGCCTGGCGGCAGGTTTACGAGGTGATATTCTCCAACGCCGTTGGTCACAGCCGTGTACGAGACTCCGGTCGCGACATTCTTGGCCACAACATTCGCCTTAACCAGCACAGCCTTGCTAGCGTCTGTGACCACACCGGTGATATCGCCGCTAACAGCCTGGGCATGAGCGGCAGGGACGTTGCAGTTCACCGCAAAGCTGATTGCGGCTAGTAAGCTCAACGCCAAGGTCAACTTCTGCACACGAATACATCGCATTGATTTCTCCTTCATCAAGATCCGACAGGACCAAAGGGCCTATAAGGGACACTTGGCGGTCTTCTTGTGTGCTTCTGCGTCTCAGTGAGGAGGGGGCACGATGCGGGGATGAAAGATAAAGCGTAAAGCTGGAAGAAAATGGCTGTATATCCTTACCCTTGAATCGCGTCCGACAGAACACGGCCCGATAATTTGAAAGCACGACGAGGGCCATTCCAATCGAACGGTTTAACCATGCTGATCTTGCTGAAAATAAAATAGTTATATAAACTAGACTCATTGCGTACCAGTTAGCGAGATACGGTAATACGGAGAGATTTGCGTAAATACTACAATAAATACTATAATGCATCCAACTCAAATTTGCCCCTCCACCGCGCATCCAAATTCTATTGGGGCGACGGTCGAAGTTTGACCGTTTCAGGAGCATGGTCTAGCTTCTTGTGTCATCGTTTCCACTGTCTCGGTTGCTTTGGCATTCGAACAGTTATGAAAGAACCGTGCGGGGCCAGTAACAGTGCGCCTCTGGCACTATAGGAGATACTTTCCCGCGGTGCGACTACGTCACAACTTTTCATCGTCTCCAAGATGAACTCATAGACTGCGGGAAGCCGCCGCTTGAGACACCGGTCCTAATGCTGTATTGGGATAACTGTTGTACGGAGTTTTAAGAGGAGCGATGAAACTGTCGGTGTCATCCGAAGCTTGGTCTGCGTCATTCCCTGATTCAACATAAAATATCAATGATCTATTGTATGATCTGAAAAAGAATCCGAACAACCGTTGCTCCAGTGTGGCGCTGTAGCGTTCGACAAATATGAACCGCAGCTCTAAGAACTTCGCTTGGACAACAAACCCCTTTGATGCGATGAGCGAGTTCACGTGCGATTACGCTGGGATCGTGGCAATAATCAATCGTGTATGCGGGGTCTGAACTACGAAGCTGGCGGGGGGCACGAAATGCTGGTTTAATTGGTATAGAGGACTTTAGGCAGCAGAGGAATGTGTTCTCTCGTCGGTTGAAAAGTAAACAGTAAAGGCGAACCGGTAAATGGCCGCACGCATGAAACCAGAAGCAAATGGAATAACTCCACCAGCATTTCATCAAGGACTGGGGCTCTTTGATTCCGTCATGATTGTAGTTGGTATCATGATCGGATCGGGTATTTTCATCGTTCCTGCCGAGATGTCGCGCCAGATTGGCAGTGCGGGCTGGTTGCTGGCCGCATGGGGGCTAACCGGCGTACTTACAATCAGCGGCGCATTGACCTACGGGGAACTGGCAGCCATGATGCCGCAGGCGGGCGGCATGTACATTTACCTGCGTGAAGCATTCTCTCCGCTGTGGGGATTTCTTTACGGCTGGACGCTATGGACGGTAATTCAGACGGGCACCATTGCCGCCGTAGCAATCGCTTTTGCTCGATTCACAGGTGTGTTGTTCCCTTCGATCTCCGAGTCGATTTACCTGGTTGCTCCTGTCCATGTCTTCAATCACTACGCGGTCTCATTATCAACGGCACAAGCTCTGGCAATTGGCGTGATCGTGCTGTTGACGCTGGCGAACAGTCGCGGCCTGGAGTACGGAAAGATCGTTCAGAACACCTTCACCGTCGCGAAAGTCGGGGCGCTACTAGCTCTTATCGTTTTAGGATTGACCGTGGGCGCAAATTCAGCGGCGATCCAGGCGAATTTTCACCACGCCTGGACAGCGCAACCGTCAGTTTCTATGGCTGCAGGCTTGATGGCGACGACGGCTGCCGGATTATTCGTTGCGATCTGCATCTCGCAGACAGGCTCGCTGTTTTCGGCTGATTCGTGGCATGACATCACATTTGTGGCGGCGGAAGTCAAAAATCCTCGCCGCAATCTGCCATTGTCACTTGCTATCGGGACTTCGTTAGTAATTGTTCTCTATCTGCTTGCGAATGTTGCTTACCTGCTGACACTGCCTTTGCCAATGATGCAGCACGTCGCGGATGATCGTATTGCTACTGCCGTGCTGCGCGTGGTCTTTCCGCGTTTCGGAGCTGGCATGATGGCAGCGGCCATCATGGTTTCGACCTTTGGAACCGTCAATGCACTCACGCTGGCGGGCGCAAGGGCGTCCTACGCGATGGCGAAGGATGGATTGTTTTTCCGTGCCGCACAGCGGCTGAATAGAGCGGGTGTACCTGGATGGGCGCTGCTGATTCAGGGTTGCTGGTCGGTGCTACTGGTGCTTCCGCGCACCTACGACCCGGCAACCCGGCAATACGGCAACCTGTACAGCAATCTGCTCGACTACGTGATTTCCGCGGCGCTCATCTTTTACATCCTCACCATTGGCGGCGTCTTCCGTCTGCGGAAGACGCGCCCAGATGCAGTGCGACCCTATCGGACGTGGGGTTACCCTTTCATACCGGCGTTCTATATTCTGGGTGCCTCCACCATCTTGGTGGTGTTATTTCTGTATCGGCCTACGACCACTTGGCCAGGCCTCGGAATTGTGGCTCTCGGCGTGCCGGTGTATTTCCTCGTTCGCTGGAATAAAAACAGGGAATGTAACTGTGGCTGATCGTGAAATTCGTTAGAGCAAAACCGGGAACCGTCTCATAAATCGGTTTTGAAAGGGCACGACTGGTAGGTCGGGGCTTTAGCCCTGACTGCCGCAAATGCCACAAAAACAACCGGCCTTTAGGCCCTGAGGGATGTTTTTCGGGCGTTTTTCTCGAGACCCAGGCCCTTTTTTCCGCAGCTTGTTTAGCCCCCGAGGGAATGCTCAGTGCAGGATAGAACTTAATCAGAGGCTTCCCAGAGGGAAGGACTTTAGCTTGAATGAAGCTTGTGTATCTTCCCATGCACGGACAGAACATGCCTTTGATCTTTGAGCTATGCACAAAAAGCCCCGGATCTCGATCTTGAGATCCGGGGCTTCTCAGATAAGCGGGGAGAGTTACAGCTTTTCTGCCACGCTTTTTAACTGTGTGAAGAGGGTCAGGTAGTCAGGGCCGCCGGTCTTGGAGTCGGTGCCGCTCATGTTGAAGCCGCCGAAGGGATGCGCTCCCACCATGGCGCC
>Ga0181529_10000290_pt1 | contig 74035 bp, 60 predicted proteins | sample PEATcosm2014_Bin_36_FD_119763 | JGI IMG/M metagenome (GOLD analysis project Ga0181529, IMG submission 119763) | Peatland microbial communities from MTU Mesocosm Facility, Houghton, MI, USA - PEATcosm2014_Bin10_30_metaG | ecosystem: Environmental > Terrestrial > Soil > Wetlands > Peat | place...
CCATGGGGATTATCCAGCGGATCTTTTACTTCCACGTGCCCGCCGCCATGACCGCTTTTGTGGCCTGCTTTGTCGGGGGGATTTCGAGCATCCTCTACCTGATCAAGCGCGACAACAAGTGGGACGACCTCTCGGTGGCCGCCAATGAGAGTGTGGTGGTGTTTGAGGCGATAAACATCGTGATGGGCTCCATCTGGGGCCGGCGCGTGTGGGGCATCTGGTGGACCTGGGACGCCAAGCTCACCTCCGCCTTCCTGCTGTTCTTCCTATACGTGGCCTACCTGCTGATCCGCCGCGCCACGCCGGTGGAAGTCCGCGCTCCGGTCTGCGCCGTCATCTGCATTCTGGGAATGTTGGACGTCCCTCTGATCTACATGTCGAACCGGATCTTCCGCACGCAGCACCCGTCTCCCGTAATCGGCGGCGGCCAGGGTTCCGGCCTGGCCCCCGACATGTTTTTCACGCTGATGTTCGGTATGTGCGCCATGCTTCTGGTGTGGGGCTGCATTGTGCGCCTGCGGCGGCGCGTGGCGCAACTGGAACGCGCCGGTGAGGACTTGACTCGCCGAACCAATGAAATGGTGGACCAAGGAGTCTAACGATGGAAAACCTGAACTGGCTATTCTACGCGTACGGTATTGGCATCGGGCTGCTGTTCGTCTACATTTTCCAGATCTCGCGGCGCGAGCAATCCCTGCGGCGCCGCATTGAGAATCTGCAAGCCACGGTGGAAGAACATTGGAGGAAGTAATACCGGCGATCCTGCGTCGGGTTTCCGCGCGCCATCCGTGGCCTTCTCCGGTCAGCGGATGTCGGCGGCCATCCAGTACCCGGGACGCGTCCTCACCCGCACCTTCGACACCCCGTCAACCACCACTTTGATGTCGTGCCAGCCACCGTCCGCCTTGTTGTTGGGACTGTAGGTCAGCATGTACTGAAGGTGCAGTTCCGCGGCCAATTGCTCGATGGCGTCTTCCAATCCCTTGCCACCGTAGAAATCGAACTTCGACCCCCCGGTTCCCTGGGTGAACAAGTCCGCGGCGGGCATCCGAAAGGCGTACTTAATGTTCTTGAGGACTTCGGCGAAAACGGGAATGAACTGCGCGCTGCCGCCTTCGGTTCCATACGTCTGCATTACCGAGGTAGGGGTGGCCGGCACGCCCGGCGGCATGGGGGTCATGGCCGGCGGACGGTTATCGACGCGCGGGTCGGCCGCGGGCGCCGTGAGCTTCCCCAAGACTCGCGACATGGTCACGGTATAGACAATGATATTGTCCACCTGCAGGTAGTCGAGGGTATCGAGGCGGCCGTTGGCGCTGCCCTCGTCGCGCGTTTCGCTAATCAGCAGGACGATCTTCTGGCGGTCCGTGGGGCGCTCCCTGAGCATGTGTTCGGCCGCGTCCACGGCGTCCACCAGGCGGCTGGGAGCGCTACCCGAGTGCAGCTTCGCCACGGCTTCCGAAATTTTGTCGGGGTCGGAGGTGAATTCCTGCAGCGTGCGGACGCGGGAATCGAATGCGATCACCGCCGCCTCGCCCTCGCCGCCGACCAACAACGGGGCGATCATCCCGCCAATCCGGTTTACCCTGGGCAGGATCCGGTCCACCTCGGCGTTGCATTGAATGGCGATCACCATCGAAATGGGGATCAGGGACTCGTCCACGAAAATGTTCTGTTCCTTCCCGTTGTCGAAAAGATGAAACCGGTCGCCAGAGATCCCCGTGAGGAAGTTCCGGTTCGGGCCATATACCTTGGTGGGAACGCGAATGTTGGTGACCGGGGCCCGGAAGGTCGGAATGGCTTGATCCTGTCGATCCCGCGGTTTGGGTTCCGGCCGTTTGGACTTCGACTGTTGGGCTGTGAGCAGCCCGCAAACGAGTAATAGATAAATCAGTTTTCGCATCCGATTCCTTCACGCAGGCTCGTGCGCGGTCTTCCCCCGCAGCAAATCCAGCACGTGAGGGACCAGTTCCACGATAGCATTCAGCGACTCCACAGCGCCCTTGGGCGACCCGGGAAGATTGACGATCAGCACTTGACCGCGAGTTCCTGAAACGGCTCGCGAGAGCGCCGCCAGGGGTGTGGACCGGCGCCCTTCGAAGCGCATCAACTCTCCGAATCCGGGGATCTCGCGGTCCAGCACGGCGCGCGTGGCTTCCGGCGTGACATCGCGCGCGGCGAGCCCGGTTCCGCCGGTCGTGAAGATGGCGGCGACCTGCCCGCCATCGGCCAGGGCGGCCAGGCGGGCGCCGATTTGCGCGGCGTCGTCGGGCACCACCTCCGAAACTGAGACTCTCCAGCCCAGTTGTTCCAACCGTTCACGCACGGCCGGGCCGGACCGGTCGGCGCGCGTGCCGGCGGCGGCGGAATCGCTGATGGTCAAAACGGCGGCGTCAGTCATAGGGCTCCGGTGTGAGGCAGGTTGGCAACCTGCGGCCGAGTGGCACTCGGCCTGCCGACCAGCATGCAAATGCTGACCAGGCCGAGTACCACTCGGCCGCAGGATGCCATCCTGCCCCACAAATTCTGCGGCATTCCCGATACTGGGAAAAGTATGCGGCATTGGGTTGAAAACCTGCCCCACATCATCTAGCCGGCTCCTTTGCGGTGGAAATCGCCGCTCTTGCCGCCGGTCTTCTCGATCAGGTACAGATCCTGAATCTCGATGGATTTGTCGAGCGCCTTGAGCATGTCGTACACCGTGAGCGCGGCCACGGCGGCGGCGGTCAGAGCTTCCATTTCGACGCCGGTCGGAGCGGTGGTCGCGGCACTGGCCGTGATGCGCACGCCATGCTTCTCGACCACTACGTCCACGTCGGCGTGCGTCAGGGCCAGCGGATGGCACAGCGGGATCAGTTCGGAGGTACGTTTGGCGGCGCCGATGCCGGCGATGCGCGCGACCTCCAGCGGATTGCCCTTGGGGTTCTCGGGCAACTTCTCGAGGACCGACGGCCGGATGCGAACGAAAGCGTGGGCGCGCGCCGTGCGGCGTGTGTCGGCCTTGGCGGAAACGTCCACCATTCGGGGACTGCCGGACGGATCGTAGTGGGAAAGTTTCTTCATTTGATCAGCACCCGAATCGGATCGCCCGCCGCGTACTCGGGCCGCTCGGGATCGGCCACCAGGAAGGCGTTCGAGCGAGTCAGCGCCGGGATATCGGCGGAACCGTGCCACACTACCGGCGTGACCTCGGCGCCATTGCAGCTCAAGCGCGCCGGCAGAAACCGCGTCAGCCCGGCACGATGGCGGAATTCGCAAGTGAGGCGGGCGAACGGCATGCACAGCGGAACTTCTTCCTGTCCGGCAAGCAGTTCCAGCGCGGCCCGTCCGAACACCTCGAAGGTCACCATGGTGGACGACGGATTCCCCGGCAGGCCGAAAAAGAACTTCCCGGCAACGCACCCGAATACCAACGGTTGGCCGGGTTGGATCAAGACGCCGTCGAAATGGATGGTCGCGCCCAGCGAGTGCAAGACCGGTTCCACCACGTCGTACTTGCCGGCGGAGACGCCGCCCGAAAGCAGCAGCAAGTCGCAAGTCAACCCGCGCTCGATCATGTCCCAGGTATGCTCCGGGTTGTCGCGCGCAATGGGCAGGATCTTCGCCCGCCCTCCGGCGCGGATCACCTGCGCCGCAAGCGCGTAGGCGTTGGAGTTGCGCACCTGGTAGTCGCGCGGAACGGCCGCCACGTCCACCACTTCGTCGCCGGTCGGGACGATCGCCACCACGGGCTTGCGGTAAACCGGCACACGCGTGCGCCCCACTGCCGCTAGCAGCGCGATATCGGTGAAATCCAGGCGCTTGCCGGCAAGCAGTAATGGTTCGCCGGCTGCGGCGTCGCAAGCTCGCGGATTGATATTCTTACCCGGCTGCGCGGCTTCGGAAATGCGTACGCGAGCGCCGCTCTGAACCGTGTTCTCCACCATCGCCACGGCATCGGCGCCCAGCGGAACCGGCGCGCCGGTCATGATAGCGACAGCCTGTCCGGCGCCGACTTCGCCCGCGAAGCTTTCGCCCGCGCGGACCTCGCCAACTACGTCCAGTTCGCCCGGCAAGTCCGCGGCACGCACCGCAAAGCCGTCGCGGGCGGAACGGGAGACAGCCGGCGAATCGCGATCCGCGGCCACGGTTTCGGCCAGTACGCGGCCCATGGCGTCGAGCAAGCCGGCTTCCTCGACCACGGGTGTTCGCGCGGCCCGTACCGCCTGGAGGACGACTTCGCGCGCATCGTGAAATGTCAGCGGGGCCACAGAGTTTTAGTGTGGCACAAGCGGGGGCGGAGAGGGTTCCACGCGGCACCGCGAGCGTCAGAAGCTGTGAGAGAATCCCCCGCACAAGGGCGAGATGGCAGTTCGTGGCGTGCGCACTCATGCGCGCCGCATCCCGACTCGTGGGGATGCTCGGCGAACACCCGTAGATGCAGAGGTTCTCCGCCGGGCATCGCCACGAGTGGCGACGCGGCACGCATGAGTGCGCAATGCCACTTACTTTTCCCGATACTGGAGATACTGCAGAATTCGTGGGGCAGGCTGTCAGCCCAATGCCGCATACTTTTCCCACAACCGGACACCGGTGTTGATTGAGTCTCGCAAGATTCCGTTGTGGGGCAGGTTTTCAACCTGCGGCGGGTTTTAACCCGCTTGGGCAGCATTTGCACGCGGCCGACCAGGCCGATTGAAAATCGGCCGCAGGTTGAAAACCTGCCCCACAAGTTCTGCAGCATTCCCAATACTGGGAAAAGTATGCGACATTGGGCTGTCAGCCTGCGGCGGACCCAGAGATGGAAGGGTACCCCGTCAACCCGCCTGCCGACCAGCCTGCCCAAGCCGCCCAGGCGGGTTGACAACCCGCCGCAGGTTGACAACCTGCCCCACATAAGGCATCTTGCGGGCCTCAACAGATGCCTGTTTTCCGCTTGCAGGAAAACTAAGCGGCATTGCGCATGAGTGCGTGCGCCACGTCGGCGCCCCGATTCTTTCACGGCTTTTCAGCGAGCGGTCCGAGGGGCGAGAGGGAATTGCCACCATCTGCAATTGGCACGCGCGGGAAGGTCTGGAGGACGTGGGGCGGTATGCCGCCCGTTCGGGCCGCTCGCTCACGCTCGCGGCTCCGTGCGGCCCTCGGCTTACACTAGAATCATGGACTGGCAACTGGATCCCGCCGCGGTGCGCGTCCTCGGCGCCCTCATGGAGAAGGAAAGCACCACCCCGGAGTACTATCCGCTCTCGCTCAACGCGCTGGTGAATGCGTGCAACCAGAAATCCAATCGCGACCCGGTGGTGTCGTACGACGAGGACATGGTGGAAGCGGCCCTGGAGCGGCTGCGCGCCACCGGGTTGGCGGTGCGCATCAGCGGTGAGAGCCGCGTCCCCAAGCACGGCCAGCGCTTCACCGAGAAGTTCAACCTGGGCCGGCGCGAGGCGGCGGTGATGTGCGTCCTGATGCTGCGCGGCCCCCAGACCGTGGGCGAACTGCGCGGGCGTACCGAGCGCATGTATACCTTCGACGACCTGGAAGCCGTGGAACACACTCTACACACCTTGGCGGACGGCGGCTATGTGCAGGTACTTCCGCGCCAGCCTGGATCGCGGGAAGTGCGCCATGGCCACTTACTCTCGGGGCCTATAGAGGCGACGGCGGACTCGCCGGAGCGGAACCCGGCGCCGGTTTCCCGCGCCTCCGCCGACAGCGAGCGCATCGCCGAATTGGAACGCGCCGTGGCTGAACTGCGCAGCGAATTCGAGGCGTTCCGTAAGAGCTTCGAGTAAGCGCTCCACTTGGTGGCGAGCGGACAAGGGAGAATCGGAAACAAGGTACTCTAGAGTACATCCCAAAAAACAACGGCGTAAGTCACGGAGTCATTCAACCAGGGATTCTTAACATCAAAGCGTAGCGGTTGGGAGTATGCCAAAGGAATTCCGGGCTCGCAACTGTGATTTGGGATGAAAGTTTACAAGTTATTCTTGCCGAGGAACGGCGACTCTGATAGTATCCGTACTTAAGTCGGATTGTTACCTCATAAAGGGGGGACGAATGAGTACGTTCCTGTGGAAGCGACTTGCCGCCGCGCCGGCCGTTAGCGAGTGGGTGCGCCGCTCGATTCCGACCAGAGTGCCGTTCCTGGTAACGGCCGTCGTGGCCCTTATCTGGGCGGCTCCGATGCGGGCGCAATATGTTCTGACCTTTGAGGGGCTTCAGAATGAAGAGCCGATTCTGAACTACTACAACGGCGGCTACGGCGGTAATGGCAGTGGACCCGGTCCCAGCTACGGGATTACCTTCGGAGCGTCCGCGCTGGCCCTAAACAGTGGCAATTTCTCCAGGAATCCAACCCCTCCCTCCATCCTGTTTTTTCTAAGCGGTTCGGGCGCGGTCATGAACGTACCAGCCGGCTTTATGACGGGATTTTCCTTCTATTATGCCAGCAGTGTGACGGGTTCGGTCACTGTCTGGGATCAAACCGGAGCTACCGGCAATCTCCTCGCCACGGTAAATCTTCCGGCGACCCCCCTTAATTGTGTTGTCAACGTGCCTTATAGCTGCTGGGTTCCTGTCGGCGTGTCGTTTTCGGGGACCGCTAAGTCGGTCGATTTCGCAGGCGGTGCGGACTATATTGCGTTCGACAATATCACGTTCGGCTCGGCTACGCCGTCCTCAAACGGTACGCCGCCCGCTCCAACCGGAGTCCCAACTCTATCGAAGTGGGCCATGATGCTGCTGGCAATAGGTCTTATCTTCGTTGTGTCGCGACGGTTGCGAGGGTACGCCTCCGAACGGCTATAGACCTGGGATCGGGGATGTTACGCCCCGCCCCGGCCTGACTCCGCCAACCGCGCCTTCGCTCCCATCCAACCCGCGACGCAGTGTCGCGGTGTGAACGCTCACAGCGCGGGGCTGCTACTCTGGTACGGTAACAACCACAGGGGAATGCGCTCAACAACCGCTCTGGAAAGCCTCTACCGGGAACGGGCTTCACGCCGTTGGCGAGACCGGTTGGTCCGGCTTTTGCGTCCACCGGACCCGTTCATCGCCAATCCCGCCGAACCCAAGGATTACCCACTGGGCCGCTGGAATCTCTACATCGGCGGCGCCGGCCGCAGCGTCCCGGGTTACGTCAACCTCGATCTGGCGGCGGTCGCCGGGGTTGACGTGGTTGCCGATGCCGAGCGTCTACCCTTCGCGTCCGGAGTGTTTCAGCGAGTCGAATGCGACGCCGTGCTGGAACATGTTCGGAATCCCGTGCGGGTGATGGAGGAAATCCACCGCGTCCTGACGCCCGGCGGCTACGCGCACCTGGTGACACCGTTCTGTCATCCGTTCCACGAGTATCCCGCGGATTTCCGCAGGTTCACGCTGGAGGGTCTGAAGCAACTGGCCGGTCCCATGGAAGTGGTTGCGGAGGGTTGGCGCACCGGCCCGACGGCCACCCTGCTGGTGGTGATCGTCGAGTATGTGAAGCTGCTGCTCCCGTTCCGGGCATGGCGGGCGATCTCGCATGGGGTCTGTGGATGGCTCCTGTTCCCGCTTCGCTACGCGGACCTGTTACTGTTCCGGTTGCCCGAGGCGCACCGCATTGGGAATCACTGTTACGTCTGGCTGCGAAAGACAAGTCCCGCCGCCACACATTCTGCGGGCCCTAACCGGTAGCCGCCGCATCGTTCTCGAGCGGCGTAACCGGGTCGAGCGCCAGCCAGCAGACAATGCCCATGAGATAGATGGCGGCGGAGACATACAGCGCCAGGTTCCAGTTATCGTGGCTCCATCGCAGGATGTAACCGGTGACCACCGGGAACAGCACACCGCCGAAGTTTCCCCACATGTTCATGGCCCCGGACACGGTGCCGGCGTACTTGCCGCCCACGTCCATGGCGGCGGCCCAGGCGCCGGGCATCACCAGGTCGTTGGAGAAACTGGCCATGGCGATCGACAGCATGGCATACAACGGGTCGTGGACCGTGGTGGAAAAGAGCAGGAAGCCGCATGCCCCGGCGAAGCCCGAACAGCCCATGATGCGCCGCGACCGGGTCACGCTGCCGGTCCAGCGCGTCAGCAGCGACCCCGCGAAAACGCTGGCCGGGTTGCCCAGTCCGCCGAAAAGCAGGGGCAGCACGCTCAGCAGTTCCGAGGAGACGAGCTCCACGTGGCGGCCCTCTTTCAGATACGTGGGAAGCCAGGTGATGTAAAAATACCAGCCGTAACTGAGGCAGAAGTACTGCCAGCATAGCATCCACACCTGGCGCGAGCGCAGCAGTTTCCGCCAGGGGACGTCGCCGTGGCCGGACGCCATGGTGGCGCTCTCGCGCAGCAGTTCCCGCTCGCCCGAGTTGAGACGCGGATTGTCGCGCGGATCGTCGCGATACCACCAGAAGAAGATCAGCGCCCAGATCACGCCCAGGCCGCCGAAGATTTCGAAAGCGTGCCGCCAGCCCACGCGGCGCATCACGTAGCCCACCAGCGGAGGGGTGAATGCCCCGCCCCAGCGCGCGCTCATCCACATGATGCCCTGCGCCCGTACGCGCTCCTTTTCCGGGAGCCAGGTGGTGAAGGATTTCGTCAGATTGGGAAAGCAGCCGGCCTCTCCGGCGCCGAAAAGCCCCCGCGTGACCACGAGGGAAAGGGCGCTCCAGGCCCACCCGGTGGCGGCCGTGAAGAACGACCACCACACCACGATGCGCATCAGCACGCGCCGCGGTCCCAGCCAGTCGCCCAGGTAACCGCCCGGCATTTCGAAGAGCGAATAGGCCGCCGCGAAGGCCGCGAAGGCCCAGCTCATGGCCACTTTGTCCATCCCCAGGTCCTGCATCATGGATGGCGCGGCGCGCGAGATGGAGACGCGGTCGATGTACGTAATGACCGAGAGGGCGACCGCGAACACGATCACCCAGTGACGAACGCGAGTGGGACGTTCGCGAGGAGGAATCACGGCCGTTGAGGACGAATCTTAAAGTGGTACACCAGGGCGCCGGCGCCCACCGTGGCAAACGCGGCGAGCGATGCAACCGGCTTTCCGATTACGCCGAAGATCATCATGGCGAGGCCCACCAGGATGTACAACGCCGGGATGAGCGGATAGCCCACCTGCAAGGCGCGCAGCCGTTGCCAGCCGGGACGCTTGGCGCGGAAAACGAACAACGAGGCCACCGCCAGCACGGAGAAAAACGTCAGGCTGAGGCCGATGTAGGTGAGTAGGTCGCGAAAGGGAGTGAGCGTCATCACCATGGCGCACACGCCCTGACTGAGGATGGCGATCACCGGCGTATGCCAGCGCGGGCTGACGGTGGCCGCCGCGCTGAAAAACGCTTTGTTCTTGGCCATGGCGAAGTACACCCGCGGGCCGATGGTCACCATGGCGTTCACGGTGGAGACGATGCAGATGGCCAGCAAGGCGGTGAATACTCCGGCCACCTGCGGTCCGAAGAGATTGGACGCGGCCAGATCGCCCACGGCAATATGCCCCTTCATCTGTTCGAGCGGCGTGGAGTAGATATAGAGCACATTGAGAGCCAGATAAAGCACCGCGACGATGACGCTGCCCACGGCCAACGCGGCGGGCAAGGTGCGTTCCGGCCGGCGGATTTCCTCCGCCACGTAGGTGGCCGCGTTCCATCCGCTGTAACCGAACATCACCCAGATCAGGCTGATGAGAAACTGCGTGGGAAGACCGGTGGACGACGTGCGCACGGCGGCTTGCGAAAAGTGGCCCCAGTTTCCGGTTCCGAACAGGAAGGCCGCCAGCACGAATCCCACGATGACCAGCAGTTTTGTGGTGGTGAGCACGTTCTGGACTTTGGCGGTGCGTCCCACGCCGAAGCAGTTCAAAATGGTGAACGCCGCGATCAGCATCGACGCCACGGCCTGGCCCGGTCCCAGGTGTAGAGAGAAGGTCCCGGAGCCAATCACCAGAGGGGCGTTGCTCTGTTTCAGGCTGGGGAAGAAATGGCCCAGATAGTCGGAGAAGGTCAGCGCGGCGGCGGCAATCGGCGCGGAAAAGCCGGCGAAGAAGGAGACCCACCCGGTCATGAATCCCCACTCCGGACCGTAGGCGTGGGTGAGGTAGACATACTCGCCGCCGGAACTGGGGAAGTTGATTCCCAGTTCGGAGTAGCTCAACGCGCCGGCGATGGCGACTACCGCGCCCACGGCCCAGCAGGCCAGGATGAGCCCGGCGCTTCCCAGGTCGCCCGCCATGAAACCGGTGGTGCCGAAAATCGCGGTGCCCACCATGTTGGAGATCACCAGAGCGGTGGCGCTGAAGAAGCCGAGTTGGCGCAGCAGCGCGGGGGACTGGCTTCGCGAAGGAGAGAAACTTTGTGGATTGGGCATTTCGGCCTAAAAGCCATTCTAGTGGAAATCCGCCCGCGCCACGTAGGATAATCCGGTATTCGAACCGGAGCGCTTCAATCCCATGAGAATCCATCGGACCTTCCTGGCGGCGGCTGCCGCATTGCTAGGCACGGTTTCCACGCCGGCGGACCCCAACGCCGTCAACCCGCAGATCAAGAAAATCGTGGATGAGATATCCGCGGCGCGCATCCAGGCCACCATCGAAAAGCTGGTGAGCTTTGGCACGCGCAATACGCTATCGAGTGCCGACGACCCGCAACACGGCATCGGCGCCGCCCGCCAGTGGCTCTTCAACGAGCTCAAGAGCTACAGTCCGCGGCTGCAGGTTCGCTTCGACAAGTGGCGCGTCAAGAAGCAGGGCCAGCGCATCTTCAAGGATGTGGATCTGTACAACGTGGTGGCCGTGCTGCCGGGCAAGCTGATGCCGGAAACCGAGATCCTGGTGACGGGCCACTACGATTCCCTCAACCTGGGGCCGCGGCAGACCACGCAGCCCGGTCCCGATGGTTCCGTGGCGTCGGCCACCGCGTCGATGACTCCCGAGGAATTCGAGCGCAATGCCAATCTGCCCGCCCCGGGCGCTTGCGACGATGGCAGCGGCACCGCCGCCGTCCTGGAACTGGCGCGCGTGATGAGCCAGTACGAATTCGACAAGACCGTGGTCTTCATCGCCTACGCCGGCGAGGAACAGGGCCTGGTGGGCAGCACGCTCGAAGCCGCCAAGGCCAAGAAGGAGAACGAGGGGATCGAGGCCGTGCTGAACAACGACATCATCGGCACGGAGATCTCCGGCAACGGGCGCATCGACAACGGCTCGGTGGGCGTCTACAGCGACGAAATCATGGATTCGCCCTCGCAGCAACTGGCGCGCCTGGTGCGCGAGATGGGCGAGCGCTACGTCCCGTCGATGAAGGTACACGTGATGTTCCTGCAGGATCGCCTGGGCCGGGGCGGCGACCATACGCCCTTCCAGTTGGAAGGCTTTGCGGCCGTCCGCATTTCCACGCCCAACGAGAATTACACCAACCAGCATACGGCCACGGACACGCTCGAGAACATGTCGGTCGCGTACACCACGCGCGTGGCGCAGATCAATTCCGCCGTAGCCGCGAGCCTGGCGCTGGCGCCGCGTCCGCCCGCGGTGATGAGCATTCCCGCCGCGCAGCCGGCCGGACGCGGTGGCCGTGGACCCACGCCCATGATCTCGCGCGGCCAGTCCCGCTACGATGCCCAGCTTCGCTGGCGCACGACGGGATCGGACGCCAACCTTCGAGGCTTCGCCGTGGTGATTCGTTCGACCACGTCGCCCTTCTGGGAGCGGGAGATTTTCGTAGGTAAGGTGAACGAATATACCTTGAAGGACGTATCGATCGACGACGTGCGATTCGGCGTGAAGGCCATCGGCGTGGATGGGACGGAGAGCCTGGTCAGCCCGTATATCTATCCGGCGCGCAAGAAAGTGGAATACGAAACGGTGGAGTAGCACGGGCAGCGTGTGGGGCAGGATGGTATCCTGCGGCCGAGTGGCACTCGGCCTGCCGACCGGTATGCAAATGCCGCCCAGGCCGAGTACCACTCGGCCGCAGGTTGCCAACCTGCCCCACATAAGGCCGTAGGTTATTATTGATCGCATGCGGATTATTTGGGCTCTTGTTGCGGCTGGCTGCGCGTGGGCGCAACCGCCTGCATTCACCCTCGATCAAGTTCTCGGCGCTTCGTTCCCCGGGTCGCTGGCGGCATCGCCCACGGGCGGCAAGATAGCCTGGGTGGCGAATGTCCGCGGCATCCGCAATATCATGGCCGCGGCGCCTCCTGAATATGTGGGCCGCGCTGTCACGCCGTACACCGCTGACGACGGCCAGGAGATCGACGACCTGCAGTGGACCCCGGACGGCGCCGCCATCGTCTATACGCGCTCCGACGGAACCAATCGCGCCGGCGAGTATCCCAACCCGGCGCTCGATCCCAAGGGAACCGAGCAGGCCGTCTGGATCTCCGCCCTGGATGGCACGGCCCCGCGGCGGATCGGCGAAGGCCACTCGCCCGCCGTCTCGCCGCACGGCGACCAGATCCTCTTCCTGCGCCGCGGCCAACTCTGGTGGGCGCCCGTGGACGGCAAAACGCCGCCCGCGCAGGTGTTCAAGGCTCGTGGAAGCTGTCCGCGCGCCGTCTGGTCGCCCGATGGGCAGCGCATCGCGTTCGAGAGCGCCCGCGGCGATCATAGCTTTATCGGGGTCTATGACGTCGCCTCTTCGACGCTGCGCTATCTGGACCCCAGCACCGATCGCGATTCGCAAGCCGAATGGTCGCCCGACAGCCGCAGCGTCGCGTTCATTCGTACGCCATCGAGCGGATTGCGGTCGGTGCGCCAGGCCGAACGCTCGGGCGAGCCGTGGAGTATCCGCGTGGCCGCAGCCGAGAGTGGCGAGGGCCGCGAGATCTGGCGCGCTAAAGAAGGCCCCGGCAGCGTCTTTCGGGGCGTCGCCGGCGGCCGGCAATTGTGGTGGGCCGAGGGCGGCCTCGTGGTGTTCCCCTGGGAAGGCGACGGCTGGACGCACCTCTACTCCGTGCCGGCGGCCGGCGGCGCCGCCTTTCCGCTCACCCCCGGCGCATTCGAAGTGGAGCACGCAGCACTGACGACTGGCGGCCGGCAGATGATCTTCTCGTCGAATCAGGGCGACACGGACCGCCGACATCTTTGGACCGTATCCGTGTCCGGCGGACCGATGCGGGCGCTGACCTCCGGAACCGGCATTGAAGTCTGGCCCACCGCGACCAGCGATTTCAACGTCGTGGCGTTTCTGCGGAGCGACGCCCGCACCCCGTTGCAGCCGGTGGTCCGCATCGGCTCCGAAACGCGCATCCTGGATGCACACGCCATCCCGGCCGACTTTCCGCTCAAGAGCCTGGTAGAGCCGCAGCAGGTGATCTTCTCATCCGCCGACGGGATGTCCATCCACGGCCAGTTGTTCCTGCCCGCGCCGCACGCGGGGAAGCCCGCTCCGGCAGTGGTCTTCTTTCATGGCGGCCCGCAACGCCAGATGCTGCTGGGCTGGTCCGCCATGTACTATTACTGGAACGCTTACGCCATGAACCAATACCTGGCGGCTTGCGGCTATGTGGTGCTGTCGGTGAATTACCGCAGCGGCATCGGTTACGGCCTGGACTTTCGCGAAGCGCTGCACTTCGGCGCTTCCGGTGCGAGCGAGTACAGCGACGTGCAGGGCGCGGGCCTTTACCTGCGGTCGCGCGCCGACGTGGACCCCGCGCGCATCGGCGCCTGGGGCGGCTCCTACGGTGGATACCTGACGGCCCTGGCGTTAGCGCGTTCTTCGGACCTATTCAAGGCCGGGGTGGATTTCCACGGCGTCCACGATTGGGCGCGCGAGCTGGGCATTCCCGTGACGGAACCGGATTACAAGGTGGCTTTCGAATCGTCTCCGATGGCGTCTGTGAACGGCTGGAAATCGCCGGTGCTGCTGATCCACGGCGACGACGACCGCAACGTGGAGTTTAACCAGACTGTCATGCTGGCCAACGCCTTGCGCAGCCGGCACGTTCCGATGGAACTGATCGTCTACCCCGACGAGATCCACGATTTCCTGCTGTACCGCACCTGGCTGGCGGCCTATCAGGCGACCGCGCGGTTCCTGGACCGGCAATTGAAGTAAGTAGCCGAGGCCGCCTTCCATGGTAAAATTGGGTGTTCCCCCCTCCTGATCTCAGAGGCTCAGGACTTATACGAGTAACCCATCCCTATGCAAAAGCAGGAACCGAGAAGAGTCCTGGCGGTCGTCAGCGATCTGTTTTTCTCCGTCAAACTGACGGACGCCGCCAAGCGCAATGGTCTGGCGATCGAGTTCATTAAAGAGTCGCAGCAACTTCTCGATACGGCGCTCGACCGGCACCCTTCGCTGATCGTTTTCGACTTGAACTTCGAGGACCCGGAACCGCTGAAACTCATCTCCAAGCTGAAGAGCAAGGCGGAGACCAAGGGAATCAGCCTGATCGGATACCTGTCGCACGTGCAGGGCGAGTTGAAGATGCAGGCCCAGGAAGCCGGTTGCGACATGGTGATGGCGCGCTCCGCGTTTTCCCAGAACCTGCCCCTGATCTTCAAACGGCACGCTGGCCTGGGATAGTTTCCAGCCCGCCTTATGCCGCGGCCGCCAGGATCGCCTCGATCTGTCCCAAGTGGTTCAGGTCGTGTCCCGCCACGGTTTCGAGGAGGATCTGAAACGTGCCCTCGCCGCGCCCCGGATGGGTCACAGCCTTGCCATAGGCCTCCGCCGGAACTCCGCTTAAGAAGAAAAGATTCCAGCGCCGCAGCGCCGAGAATGTGGCGAGAGCCGTCGCGGCATCCAGGCCTGCGTACCTCGTGGCCCACTTCTCCTGGTCGAACGGCTGGATGACGTAGTGGTCTTCGGCGATGGTCTGGCGGAAGCGGAAAGCGAAGACCAGCTCGCAATCCGCCAGGTGGCAGAGAATTTCGCGCACGCTCCACTTCCCGGGCGCCGGCGCGCGGCCGGCCCGCTCCGTTCCCAGCGAAGCCAGCAGCGATTCCAGGCTCCCCGTGGTCTCCGCGAGCACTTCATACGCGTTCCGTTGGCCGAGATATTTGGCGTAAGGATTTTCCATATCGATCCACAGTATCACGGCCGGCGAGGCGCGAAAGCCACGCAAACCGGATGCGGCACGTTCATCGCGCCGCGGCGCGACAAGGTTGAAAATTCACTCACCGGCAACCGCTCCCTGAGAATCGGTGAAAGAATCGAAGTGCCGACGTGGCGCACGCACTCATGCGCAATGCCACTTAGTATTCTCACAACCCGGCACCGGTAATGAATGAGTCTCGCACGCTGTCTTATGTGGGGCAGGATGGTATCCTGCGGCCGAGTGGCACTCGGCCTGCCGACCAATATGAAAATGCCGACCAGGCCGAGTGCCACTCGGCCGCAGGTTGCCAACCTGCCCCACTTAACGCGGCGCATTTCCGATGTTGGGAAAAGTAAATGGCATTGCGCACTCATGCGGGCCGCGTCGCCACTCCTGGCGATGCCCGGCGGAACACCTCGGAAACCGCGGGTGTTCGCCGAGCATCCCGACGAGTCGGGATGCGGCGCGCACGAGTGCGCACGCCACGGGCTTCCAGGAGATTGCTGCGCCTCTACCGCATCGGCACGAACGCCACGCAAACCGGATGCGGCACGTTCACGGCGCCGGGGCGCGGCTGAATCTGGCCGGTCCGCGGATGCACCTTGAAGACCACCAGACGGCCGGAATCCTGGCTGGCCACCACCAGGTTCGCGCCTTCCGGATCGAGCGCGAAATGGCGCGGCGTTCGCCCCATCGCGGGCGGAAACTCCATCGCGGTCAGGGTGAACAGCACAGGATCGACGGCCAGCAGTCCCAGGCTATCGTGACCGCGATTGGATACGTAGACGTGCCGGCCCTCGGCGTCGATGGCGATCTCCGCCGCGCTGCTCGCGCCCTCGAAATGCTCCGGCAACGTGGACACCGACTGCAGTACTTCCAGCGCCCCGCGCGCCGCGTCGTAACGAAACGCCGTCACGCTCGACGCCAATTCGTTGATGGCGTAGAGTGCCTTGCCGTTGGGATGAAAGATCAGGTGGCGCACACCGGCGCCGGGCCGCACGGCCGCGAATGCCGGGTCGTTGGGCGAAATCGACCCGTGTTCGGGATCGAAGCGGTAGACGAAGATCTTGTCGGCGCCCAGATCGGCCACCAGCAGAAATCGGTTGTCCGGCGAAAATAGCACGCAGTGCGCGTGCGGGCCGGATTGCCGCGTCGGGTTCACACTTGACCCTTGTTGTTGCACGAACGCCGATGCCTCGCCTAACTTCCCGTCCGCGCCCACCGGCAGCACGGCCACGCTGCCGCTCGCATAGTTGGCCACGGCCAACCACTTCGCCGTTCGGTCCAGCGACAGGTGGCACGGCGCTCCACCGCGCGACGACACGCGGTTCAACAGCGTCAGCCGGCCAGTTTTCGGGTTGATGGAAAAGGCGCTCACGCCGCCCATCTCCGTGCGGGACCCGTCCTCGTTCACCGCAAACAGCAGCTTATGATTCGGATGCACCAGCAGGAACGACGGGTTACTGGTCTCGGCTGCCACACCGGCGGGAGCGATCTTGCCGCTGCCGGGATGGAACCGGTACACGTAAATGCCGCGGCTGCCGCCCGTGATGTACGTGCCGGCGTACATCCAGGAATCGGCCGCGGAGACGGATCCGGCGGCCAGCGCCACGCCGGCCCACAGAGCCACGGCAGTCCGCAACTTTCGAAAATGAGTCATGTGAACTATAGTCAATCATAGATCACATGACTCTTCGCACCGCCGCCCGCATCGGAGTTGCCGGAAGCGCCATGCCGTTTGCGAAGCTTGTGGCCTGGTTCGTGGTTGCGAGCGTCGTTGGACAACCCATCGCGGACATGTCCTTCCACTGGGACCCGCTGGCGCTGGTCGTGTCCTATCTGACTCCCCTCGTGGTCTTCGGATTCCTGGTGGTGCTGTATCGCGAATCCGCGCACCTCACCCCGTCGCCGCGACTCGGCGACGCCGCCCTCGCCGCATGCATCCTTCTGATGGTGGCGCTGGCCGCGACGCTACGCTGGCCGGTCTTTTCGTACCTCTTTTCCAGTCCGGGACCGCATCCGGCCGTGTGGCTAGCGAAGTACCGGTGGATGGCGAATGTGATTCTGGAACCGGTGGCGTGGCTCTGGTTTCTGGTGACCTTCGTGCGCTCGCCGGGGCCGCCGCTCAGCCGCTCCACCCGTCGCGCGGCACTGTGGCTGGCGTCGTTCCTCTGCCTCGGAGTCCTGATCTACGCGTCCGACTTCGTCCAGACGCTGGTACTCTTCTGGTGGGACTTCCCGCCACGCGGCTCCCGCGCCTACGACTCCTGGAACGGTGTGCTCCAGGGATTCATCGAGACGCTTCGCTTGCTCCTGCTCCTGATTTTCGCCGTGGCTGCCTGGCGCATCCGGCCGCCGGAGTGAAACGCTCCGGCAATCAATATTTGTACGTCAAGCCGAACTCGCACACCCGCGATGCGAAGAAGCTGCTGCTCATCATTCCGAACGGCGGGGCGTTGATGTTCTGGTCGCCGGCCCAGAAGGTCGCGTGGTTCAGCGCGTTGATCGCCATCATGCGCAGTTCCACCGAATGACGGTCGGAGAACTTGATCTCCTTGAGCAGGTTCAAATCCAGGTCGAAGGTCCAGGGGCCGTCGAACATGCGGCGCTGCAGCGTGCCCAGGGTCCCGGCCGCCGGGTTGAAGAAGATCTCGCCCGCGTAGGGCGTGGCGTCGATACCGGAAACGGCGCCGGTTTGGTCGGCGGGGTTGACGGCGGACAGCGGAACCATCATCGGACCGGCGCCGGTCATGTGGAAGCTCACCGCATGGAAAAGCGCCTGACCCGAAAGACTGGTATTCGCATCGTTGTAATAGGACCGGGCGGCGCGGTTGAGCGTGCCGTATCCCGACGTGATGGAGAAGGGCGCGCCGGATTGCCAGACCATCACCGCGCCCACGGTCCAACCGCCGATCACTCGGTCCAGGTGGTGGACGCGCAAACGGTGGTTCTCGCCGAAGGGCAGCTCGAAGAAGCCGCTGGCCTTGATCATGTGCGTCAGGTCGAAGTTGGCGCGCGCACGCTCCAGCTTGGGATTGTTGATATCCAGCAGGTTCTGAAAGCGCGTCTGGGAGTCACCATCGGCATCGCTGAGCACCTTCGAGAAGCTGTAATTGGCGGTCAGGCTGAGGCCCGAGCGCATGCGATGGCGCGCTTCCAGTTGCAAGGAGTTGTAACTGGCGCTGGAGAAATTAGTCAGCATGTCGGCGCCGATGGCATCGGGATTGGCGAAGAACGGGACCGAGTTGTTGGGGTTGTCGCCATTGGTCTGGTAGTAATATGCCAGTTCGCCCGGTTGCCCGGTCTCGATGAAGTTCACCACGTTCCCATCGCTGCGGCTCAGGCTGGTGCTCAGACCGCCTTTACTGGTGAGCTGATTGAACACCGGAAGCGGCTGGCTGCCCACCACCGCGCTAGTGTAAGCCGGGTTGAAAGTGCCGTTGGCTTTCAGCGACAGCAGCCCGTTGTTCTGGGCTTTCAGGAAATCCTGCAGGAATCCGCCGGCGTTGATGTTCACCTGGTTGAAATCGAATGCACGGTAAGCGCCCACCGTGTGGTTCCCTACATACCGCGCCTCAAAGACCGTGCCCTTAAACTCCTGTTGAATGCCCACGGAATACTGCTGCACATACGGGCGATGCAGATTCGGATCGACCGAGCCGACGACGTTGAAGGGATTGCTCTGGTAGTTGTACGCCGTGGTCAGCGGAACCTGGTAGACCGGCTCGGGGATGGGCGGGACTCCGGCCCCGACGGTTCCGGACAGCCCGGTGGTCGCTGAGATCCCCTGCAAGCCGGCATTGGCTTCGAGCATGTTCTCGGGCGCCAGAATGGCCTGGTCGTTGACATAGAAAATGGAATAAGCGCCACGCACCGCGGTCTTGCCATTGCCGAAGACGTCCCAGGCCACACCTACGTTGGGGCCGAAATCCTTCTTATCGCGGTGGTACCACGGCCGTCCGGCGGAGCCGCCCGCAAAGTTGAGCGTGGTGTTGGGATTGAGCAGCGTCTGGACGGCGCTGCCGCTGAAAACCGGCTGCAACTCCAGCGAATTGGCTTCGTCCACCACGCCCGGCAGGTTGTAGCGCAAGCCGAGATTTACAGTCAAGCGGGGCGAGAGTTTCCACTTATCGGTCAGGTAGAGCGCATAGTCGGTCATCTGGAAGTGGCGCAGGAACGGGGCATTCGGGACGAATCCGGATGTCCGCGTGGTCACGTTGAAGGTCTGGCTGTAACCGTCCAGGTAACCGCCCATGGTAGCCAGCCATCCGTTGGCGACGCCCAGTGCTGCGGAGCTGATCCCCGGCAGGTTGCGCGTAGTTAGCGGGACTTGTCCCTGGCCCATACTCAGGCTGTAAGTCGGCACCACGCCCGAATCGTCATACGACCGCACCTTAACCTGCTGACCGTGGAATCCGAACTGGATGTAGTGGCGGCCGCGCTGATAAGCCGCGTCGTCGGTAAGCGTGTAGTTATCGGTATTGCGGCCCTGCGGCTGAAATTCGTTGACCGGATCGGAAAACGCCAGTCCGCCGAGTATGTAGGAGCCGAATTTCTGCGACGTCAGAAAGTACGCATAAGTCAGGTTGAAACCGGCGCGGACTTCATTAGTCATGCGCGAGGACGGCGTCCATCGCCAGGAGGTGGCCAACAGGGCCGCATTCGTAGGATTAGTGATCTTGGGGACCACCGAATAGTCGTTCTCGGCGTCCGGCCGGTACGAGTTGTCGCGGTTCCAGGAGAACGACGCGCTCACGGCCTGCTGAGTATTGATAGCGTAATCCAACCGGGCGGTCAGGTTATCGCGAGTCTCGTTGGCAACCTGGTTGAAGCGGTAGCCCCTGGTGTTCAACCCGTCGCCCACCAGGTCATTGTTGATGCGATCGGGCGTAGGAACCTGAGCCAGCAATCCCTGGACTACCGGGTCGATGGAGATACCGCGCAGCGTCAGCAGGTTGGTCTGCTGCAGCGTGCCGGCGCTGTTGCGGTACTGAAAGAGGCCGGTGCGCATGAGCGCGGTGGGAATCGCCAGGTCGGTGGACGATTGCTGGTGCGCCCGCACGGCTTCATAGGTGCCGTAATAGAACAGCTTGTCTTTGAAAATCGGCCCGCCGATCGACGCCCCCATCTGGTTCTGATTGAGGAACGGCAGCGCGACTCCCGACTGGTTATTGAACCAATCGTTGGCCGAAAAGGCGTTGTTGCGGTTGTACCAAAATGCCTCGCCGTGGATCTGGTTGGTGCCCGACGGCGTGGTGAAGGCCGTCTCCGTGGCGCCGCCCGACATGGCCGCATTGCCGTTCGACGAAATCACCGTCATCTGCCGCACCTGGCTGAGCAGCGGCTTATTGGGCGAGTAATCCAGGGCGTTGTCGCGGATATAGTTGTCCTGGATGTTGATGCCGTCGAGCGTCATGTCCGAGTACGAGGTGCGCAGCCCGTTGATCACGGTGTTGGAGTTTCCGTTGTAGACCACGCCGGCCTCCAACTGCATGGCGCCCAGCGGATCGCGGTCGAGCAGCGGCAGGTTGCGAATCTCCTCGGTGCTGACGGTCTGCGAGATCTCGGAGTTCGAGCTCTGCACGTTCTGCGCCTCGGCGGAGACCTCGACGTTCTGCGCCACCGTTAAGAGTTGCAGCTTGACCTGCGCCACGGAGGTTTCGCGAGCGGGGTCCACCGAGAGGTTGAGCAGGGTGGCTTTGAGAAAACCCGCGGCGTCCACGGTGATATCGAAATATCCGGGGCGCACGCCGATGAAGTGGTACGTCCCGTCAATCGACGTCCTGGTGGTGAGCAGCGGTTTCTTGCCGCCGGCCAGCAACAACTCCACTTCGGCGCCCGGCACTACCGCGCCCGATACATCCACTACCGACCCGGTGATCCGCCCATCGATCTGAGCGCATACCGGAAAAACCGAAGAGGCCGCCAGGAGTATGACCCCAACCAGATTACGCATGTCTCTATTGAACCCCAAAAAGTCGCGCCAGTGTCATATTCCCGACGCGGGAAACCGTTAAACTATTCTCATCTTTCACAGAGGTACCCTGGAGTTTGTCAAAGATTATGGAACTTCGTGAAATTGCGAATACGCTGGGTTGCCGCCTGGAGGGCGATGGCAGCCTGCAGATCACCGGCCTCGCAGGCATGGAGCACGCAACGCCCGGAGAGTTGACCTTCCTGGCGAACCCCAAATACGCGCCCAAGGTGAAACACACGCGGGCGTCCGCCATCCTGGTTACCGAAGCGATCGCGGGCATGGACATCGCCTGCCTGATAACGGCCAACCCCGACCTGGATTTCGCCCGCGCGCAGACGCTGTTCTACCAGCCGCCCCGGCCCGCGCCCGGCATCCATCCACTGGCCTGGATCGCTCCGACGGCGGTGGTGGGCGAGAACTGCTCCATCGGTCCCTTCGCGGCGGTGGGCGAACACGTACGGATCGGCCGCAATGCCGTCCTGCATCCCCACGTCGTAATCTATGAAGGCGCCGAGATTGGCGACGACTTTCTGGCGCACTCCCACGCCACGGTGCGCGAATTCTGCCAGGTGGGCCACCGCGTGATCCTGCAGAACGGCGTGGTGATCGGCGGCGACGGGTTCGGATTCGTCAAGCGGCCCGACGGAACCCACTACAAAATTGTGCAGTCGGGCCGGACCGTCATCGAGGACGATGTCGAGATCCAGACGCTCACCTCGATCGACCGGGCCCGCGTGGGGGAAACCCGCGTCAAGCGCGGCGCCAAGATCGACAGCCTGGTGCAGGTGGGCCACGCCTGCGTGGTAGGGGAAGACAACATCATCTGCGCGCAGACCGGATTGGCCGGGAGCACCGTTCTGGAGCGCGACGTGCTGCTGGCCGGACAGGTGGGCTCTTCCGGACACCTGACCGTCCATGAAGGCGCCATCGTGTACGCGCAGAGCGGCATCGGCGGGGATGTGGCGCCCAAAACCCGCATATCCGGATCGCCGGCATTCGCCGCCAATGAGTGGCTGCGCGCCGTGACGGCGTTTCAGAAACTGCCCGAGATGCTCAAAAGTATTCGAGAACTGAAAAAACGTGTCGATGAGTTGGATGGGAAGAAATGACGAACCAGACGCCGCCGCATGGCGACCGCCGGCCGGTCGCGTACCTAAACGAGAAGTTTCTGAACAGTCCCGATGCGCGGGCCATGCGCATTCTGGGCGAGTTTCTGGAACCGCTGGCCCATTTCCGCCGCGAGAAAGTGCGCGATACGGTGGTCTTCTTCGGCTCCGCCCGGATCCGCGAAGATGGGCCAATGAGCGAATACTACGACGCCGCGCGCACCCTGGCGAGAATGCTCACCGAGTGGTCCGATCAGTTCACCAATAGCAATTACCGCTTCGTGGTCTGCTCGGGCGGCGGTCCGGGCATTATGGAAGCAGCCAATCGCGGCGCCCACGAGGCTAAAGGCAAAACCGTGGGGCTCAACATCGGGCTGCCCTTCGAACAGTTTCCCAATCCGTATATCACGCCGGAACTGAGTTTCGAGTTCCACTACTTCTTCATGCGCAAATTCTGGTTCGCCTATCTGGCGAAGGCGCTGGTGGTCTTTCCCGGAGGCTTTGGTACGCTGGACGAGCTGATGGAAATCCTCACGCTGACCCAGACCCAGAAGCTGGCCAAGAAGATGACCACGGTGTTATACGGCACAAGCTACTGGAAGGAGATCATCAATTTCGAGGCGCTGGTGAAATACGGGATGATCTCGGAAAGCGATCTGAACCTGTTCCAATTCGCCGACGATCCGGCGGCCGCGTTCGAAATCCTGAAAGTCGGTTTGACGGCTTACGCCCTGCAGCCGGAATCGCCCGAATTGCCGGCGATTTCGAAATCGCGCAATCCGCAGAAGCCGCAAGGGACCGCGTAGCCCGGCGGCGCACGCATTGCCGTCTTATGTGGGGCAGGATGGTATCCTGCGGCCGAGTGGTACTCGGCCTGGTCGGCACTTGCATGCTAGTCGGCAGGCCGAGTGCCACTCGGCCGCAGGTTGCCAACCTGCCCCACATAAGGCACTCAGCATATGACTGTGTCAGTGCTGGATCTACCGAGTCTCAGTGGCGCGCAACTCTTCGAGGTTCGCGTGGATCGGTTGCGCATGGCGCAATACCTCCCAGCTTAGCCAGATCGCCCGCGGCCAGGAATAACTGCGGTAGGGCAATCCATGCTTGGTGCAGAACTCCCGAATGATCGGACTGATCTTGGGGTAGTAGTTGTGCGACACGCTGGGGAACAGGTGATGCTCCACCTGGTACTCCAAACCGGAACACAACCAGCGTCCGACCGCTCCGGTGTGAAAGTTGACGGTACAGGCGGCCGTCTGCAGCGTGTAGTCGATCTGTTCCTGGCCGCGAACCACGCGGGCCGCCTCGGCGGGCAGGTGTCCCGGCCCCACCACGGCGTAAAGCGCATATCCGCCCAGTGTGATACGCAGCGCGTATAGCAGCAGCACGTGAGTTACCGGAAAGTACAGGCACGGCAGTCCCACCCAGACCACATAGTGCGACACCATGGCGGCCAGGTCGATCCAATGCTCCGGCTTGCGCAGGTCGCGCTGCGGCAACGTGCGGAAGAGGTGCAGCCACCCGTTCATCTGCATCTGGAAGCCGTTCCCGGCCAGCGCGACGGGAAAGATCCAAAACTGGACGTGCTCGAAATACCAGCGCTTCAGACCGCGGGTTCCCTCGACATCGCGCTCCGTCAGGGCGAACCACGGCCGCAGGTCGGCATCCTCGTCGATGCCAATGACGTTGGGCGCCGAATGATGCAGATCGACATGCTTGTGCCACCAGAACGTCGCGCCCAGCGCCAGACAGAACGGATAACCGAAGAACGCCAGCGCCTGGTTGAGCCACCGCCGGTCGCTGGACGCGAAGTGCGTCGAAGTGTGCGTATTGGTGGCCATTCCGATGAGTCCAAATGTGGACACCAGCAGGCCGGCCGCCCGCAAGAAAATGTTATTCAGGAAAACTACTATCGCCAGACCGCCGAGCATAATCAGGAAGTGGATCGCTAACTCCACCACGATTCTGACGGTTGCCTTGCGAGTCCACCCGCGTTGCGCGAACTCCCGCTGGAGTTCGGCCAATCCCTCAATGGCCGTTGTCATAACTGAATCGACTGTTGATCCTATTATGGCACCATCCGCCGGGGCGTTCGGCTCCGGGAGCCCGGGCTGTGCGGGAGCTAATCGAAAGAGCTATTTCAAACCACGATAATGCAGTGCTAAACTCCTGCTTCGGTGAGTCAGCCTAAACCTAGTCAGGCAGCGGACGAGAGCCCAACCGTGTGCCGCGAAGGCCCGTGTCTTTTCCGGCTTTCGCCCGATGTCAGGAGGTATCAATGCGCAGCTTTGCATTGCTCCTGGTGCTGCCAGGCCTGGCGCTGGCTGCGCAGGATAACCCGGCCACGTTCCGCACGAAAGTAAGGAAGTCCGGGCGACCCGGCCGCTCCCCTATCATGGCCGACTCGCTACAATTGTCGGTGCCAATGCGACCGCAAACGCTCGTACTGTTACTCGCTCTTTGTGCCGGTCCGGCACTATCCCAGAATTCGTCGTTTGACCTTGAATCCGTCGTGATCGAAGGTTCGCAGATTCCCCAATCGCAGATCGTGGAGATAGCCGGACTCCGGATCGCTTCCCCAATCGACAAGGCCGGCATCGAACGGGCGTGCCGGAGTCTTCAGGAAAGCGGCCTCTTCGCCTCCATTAGTTACCGTTACGCACCCGGCCCTAAGAAAGGCTACGTGCTGACCTTGATTCTGGCCGACCAGCCTCTGCAGGCTGCAACGATCGATGTTCCGGGGCTGGATGAAAGCGAAGCATGGCAGTGGCTGGCTTCGAGATTCCATCGGTTCGACCACCAAGTCCCCGCGGACGATTCGGCGCAGAGTTATCTTGCCCGCCAACTGGAGCGGCATCTCGGCGGGAGCCTCCGGGGCCAGTCCTTGACGGTCCGTATGGAGACCGATCTCAGGACGCTCAAATCGACCTTCTCGTTCCAGCCGGAAATCTTGCCGCGCTTGCAGTCGGTCAACTTCACGGGGAACCAGGCGATCACTTCCACCGAGCTAACTTCCGTGTTGAGCCACGTCTCGGCAAACGAGCAGTATACGGACCGAAAGTTCGCTCAAGCCGTCGAACTGAACCTCCGTCCTGTGTACGAACAGCACGGACTGTACCGAGTTCACTTCGTGCCCGGTGGCTCACAGTGGACGGACGCCGGAGTTTCAGTGAACCTTGCCATCACCGAAGGGGAACCTTACCGGTTAGGCAAGGCGGAGCTAACTGGTGAGAACCTGCCCGTTGACGCGATGCTTTCGGCGGGAAAACTCCCGATCGGGAAACTCGCCAATTGGAGGGACATCCAGGCGGGCATTCAGGCGATGGAGAAGGCCGTAAAGCGTACCGGGTTCTTCGATGCGGTGGCCCAGCCGGATCGGACCTTGGATGACGCGGAGCACGTGCTGGACCTCCGCATCCGCGTCGTCAGAGGGCCGCTCTACCACTTTGGCGAACTCCGGATCACGGGCCTCACTCCGGAACAGGAGGCGCGGGCGCGCAAAACGTGGCAGCCCAAGCCGGGCGATCCTTACGACTATGCCTATGCGAACGACTTCTTCCAGGCATTTTCCCGTATCGTCGATTTTCGGAGTTTCCGTAAGTTCAACGCCGTGGTGCAGAAGGGAAACGGCGATCGCGCGATGGACATCAACCTGGTCTTTGAAGCCCGCTGAGCGGCTCTTTTGCGAAACGGCCTAGGAACAGGAAAGCCGGAGCAGTCACGTCCGACCGCTACGCCGCAGCGTCCTCATCCATGGTCAGAGTCCGCGTGTCGGAAGCGCTCCGATCTTCGCGAATGCGCCGGTACAGCCATTCCGCGGCCGGGTACGCGTCGATGGCCGGTCGCCCGCTCGCGAACATGCCACAGCGGTCGGATCTACTCGAACACAGATGTGGCACTTCTCGTCATTGCGCCTACGAGAACGTTTGTCAGCGTCGGTTGTATCCCGTCCGGTTTCGCTGCTGAGATCGCGAGCTACGGCACGCTGGTGGTACTTCCCGGCCTACACCGCAACTCGCATTGGTGCTCAGATCCGTCCAAGGGCCTTGCGCGCCAGGGCCTCGGCGGCGGGCGAGACCTGAGCCGCTTCTCCGAATCCCAGGATCGACACCATCAGGAAATTGGAGTCGCCCTGGATCACGTAGAGCTGCGTGCCGGCTCCCGGGATGTCCAGAAAGAACGCGCGCGCGCCGAGACCGGTGGCCTCCCGGATCGCGGAATCCGGGAACGATTCTTTGAGCGCGGCGATCTCCGGGTCCAGGTTCAACTTCCGCTCCAAACTCCGCACGGTAACGGAAACCTGGCCGTGCCATCTGGAGTAGTCGCAGGTGGATGCGGGCCCTTCCACTGTTTCCTGGTCCTTCTCAACCGCGACGCCCAGTGCCTGGAACACATCGGACTTCGTCACCACGGCGCAGGCGGACACAGAGCCCCGCGACTTGGATGCGACAGGTGAATGGACGGCCGGTTTGGAAGGCGTCGTCGCTGCAAGTGCGGTGGAACCAGCAATGAGAAGAAGGATGGACAAGCACCGGAGCACGCGTCTATTACAGCAGCCCCTTCGCCGCACCGACAAGTCGTAGCGGTACTCTGCGGGCCTAGTACTAAATCGCAATTACTCTGGGGTCATTCGCCGCTAACCGGCCACGTAGTTCCGGTGCGCTACCTTATACGGAAGTCCGAGCCGAAGCGATGCTAGCGTTCCTCCTCGAACGGCGCGCTATGAGCGACTCCCTTGTGCGGCAACACCGCGCATCTTGCACGACCGTTCAGACGGCCGGTCCCGGCGCCTTGAACGCAAAGGCGAAGAATGCGGCCAAGCCAAGAAAGACAAACGCCACCAGATAGTTCCACGCGAGTTTCTCTTTCAGAAACGCGATGGCGAATACAGTGAAGACCATCAGCGTGACAACCTCTTGAATGATCTTGAGCTGGAATCCAGAGAAATGCGCAAAGCCGAGACGATTCGCCGGCACGGCCAGGCAGTATTCGATCAGCGCGATCGCCCACGAAACCAGGATCGCTTTCCAGAGCGGCCACGCGTGACCGTACTTCAAGTGACCATACCATGCGAAGGTCATGAAGACGTTCGACGATATCAGAAGCAAGACGGTGCTCATACGATTAGCGCTCCTTGGCGTGGATTCGGAACCGGCGATTACCTGGCTGAGCGAAGCGCTACTGCCAGCCCATGGCGCCCGCGGCGTACGACGTCGTTACTTCACTGCGTAATCGAGCGGCGGTGGGCTGTCGGCTTGAATCCGCGTGGTCCAATGCCGGCCCGCCAGGCGCTCTTGAAACGCCGCTTTGGCCGCCTGCACTTCCGCCGGATTTTCGAATAGCTCGACCGCGGCCAGCGCGAGCGTCCGCGCGGCCACCACCATTCCTTTCCTCCCGACGCTGCTTCCGGCGCATGCCGCCGCCTGCCAGGTGTGCGCACCCACCCCGGGCACGAACGTGGCCGCGACGAATTGCCCCGTGGGAACCACCCAGCTTACGTCGCCCACGTCGGTGGATGCCGAACCGAAACCTTCGGACTTGTCCACCTGAACTTTCTCCGGACCCGGTTTGCGGACGGGCGCATCCAAGGTTTTCTGCATCTCGGCGGCGAACTGGCGTTCCTCGGGCGTGAACTCATACCCGCCGGCTTTCCGCATGGCGCGGCCCAGCACCTCCGACAGCGTGTCGTTGGGAAGGACGTTCGAGTAATTGGTGCCCTGCACAAACTCCATACGCGTTTCCGACGCCAGAGCGCCCGCCTGCGCGCACTTCATGATCCGCTCCCAAATGCCGTTGAGCGTCTGGGCGTCGGGGTTCCGTGCGATCAGGCTGACTTCGGCAAACGCCGGCACGATATTGGCCGCGCTTCCGCCGTTGGAGATAATGTAATGAATGCGCGTCTCCTGCGGCACGTGCTCGCGCAGAAACTCCACGGCGTTCAACATGATCATGGCGCCATCGAGCGCCGACCTTCCACGCTCGGGCGCCGCCGCCGCGTGCGACGCCACGCCATAGAAGCGAAACTTGCCGCCGTTATTCGCCAGCATGGAATGCAGGTTGACCTCGTTGGTGTCGCTGGGATGCCATGCCAGTACCGCATCCACGTGCTGAAACAGGCCGGCGTGGATCATGTAGATTTTGCCGCCGCCGCCCTCTTCCGCCGGCGTTCCGTAATAGCGGATGGTCCCCTTCAGCCCTCGCGCCTGCATCTCCTCTTTGATCGCCACCGCGGCCAGGGCGGATGCCGAGCCCAGCAGGTTGTGTCCGCAACCGTGGCCCGGCCCGCCCGCCACAACCGGCGATTGCGCCGGCGCGTCCTTCTGCGAAAGCCCCGGCAACGCGTCGAATTCGCCCAGGATCGCGATCACCGGCGAGCCGCTGCCGAACGACGCCGTGAAGGCGGTGGGCATGCCCGCCACCCCGCCGGTCACGTCGAAGCCATTGGCGCGCAACTCCTGCTGCAGCAGCGCGGAACTCCGGGTCTCGTGGAAGCCCAGTTCGGGGGACTCCCAGATTTGGCGGGAAACTGCTCCGAAGCGGTCCGCATGCGCGGCCACGCGGTCCAGAACGGTGTCGGCGGCGAAAACACAGCCAGTTGTTGCGAGGAGGTAAACAAGAATTGGGCGCACCGGTCGATTATACCCGCTTCCAGCGCGTGAGATCGACCTGGAGCTGAGCCTGGAATACGCCAGGCAGAAGCTGAACGTGGGCATCGATTGGCGCGGCTGGCGCGAAGCCGTGGTGCACGCTTGAGAGCGCGCGCCACAAGGCGGCTAGCCGCTTAGGCCGGCGTCACCCGCTCGCGCACGTTGAACTCGAGTTTCCAACGGCGGCCGTCGCGAGCCACGCACCAAAGCTGCAACAAACCGGTTTCCGTGATCACAGTTTCGAAAGAAACCGGCACCACTTCCGAGGAGGCCTCACCGGCGCCGAAGGTCACTTCCATAGGAGAGAGTTCCTCAATCTCGCCGCTGAGATCTTCGATGAGATCGCCGGCCCGGTCGTTCTTGCGGGCGGCGGAAGTGAAGAACCGGAACTCGGCGGGCTCACCGACCACCAGGCCGAACTCGCGGCCAGGGATGCGCACTTCGGAGCCCTCCTCCATGCCGAACGGCACCACCGTGAGCGCCTTGAGCGGAGCCGGAAATCCGGGCGCCGCGGGCATGGCGGCCTGTATGCCGACATAATAAGTACGCGGCACGCCGCCGCGGATGCGAACGCCGCGCCCGCGCCGCGCCAGACCGTGATACGCCGCGCCTCGCGCCACCGCGTGCATGAGGTCCTCGCCGCTGAGCGGCTTTACCGCGTCCAGACCCTCCTCGGCAAGCCAGGAATTCAGCGTGGCCAACAGCCGCTCCCGCACTATGGCGGCCTTGAGAATGCCACCGTTGAACAACACGTGCGTGGGACACGCAAGGCCGCTCGGCCCGCGGCGCACGGCGCCATGTTCCGAGGCGGAGGCCTGCTGGCGCAGGAAGCGCGCCAGGTGCCTGGTGATGGCCGGGTCGGCGGCATAGGGCAGGCCGATCTCCTGCAAACCGGTGCGTCGATGGCGTTCGGGCATATCGCAGCTCGCCACCACCGGCAGGAATCCCTCGCTCAGAACGCGATCGATGTCGTCGCGGTGCAGCGTGGCTTTGATGGTGCCGCCAATCAGGCCGCTGCCCTTCCCCAGAATCGTCACGGGCTGCTCGCTAGGCTTTGAGCCGGGCTCCAGCAGCTTCTCTTTGGCGATGCGGCAGTTGTTCCACAGCGTCTGGAGCTGGCGTCCATCGATGCGCGTGCCCTTCTCCGCCAGACGCTGCGAGACCGCACCTGCCAGCGCCAGATCGATGTTGTCGCCGCCCAGCAGGATGTGCTCGCCCACGGCCACGCGGTCGAGCGCCAGTTCGCCCGAGCGCTCGGTGATGGCGATCAAGGTGAAGTCCGTGGTGCCGCCACCGATGTCCACTACCAGGATCAGATCGCCCACCTGTACGCGTTCCCGCCAATCGGGGTGGCGCTCGATCCAGGCATAAAAGGCGGCCTGCGGCTCTTCGAGCAACGTGAGATTGCGGTATCCGGCCTGTTGCGCGGCTTCGAGCGTCAGCTCCCGCGCCACCGCGTCGAAGGAAGCTGGAACGGTCACCAGCACCTGTTGCGCGGCGAAGGGCGCCTCCGGCATGCGCCAGTCCCAAGCCTGGCTGAGGTGCTCCAGATAGCGGCGGCTGGCTTCGACGGGCGAGATCTTATCGACACCTTCCGGAGCGCGAAACGGCACCAGCGGCGAAGCGCGGTCCACACCCGAGTGCGACAGCCAGCTCTTGGCCGAGGACACCAGCCGCCCGGCGTTCTCGGCGCCGCGCTTCTGTGCCAACTGTCCAACCACGTAAGTGCGGTCAGGGTCCCAGGGCAGCGCCAGGGATCCCGCCGGAAAGTCGGAGGCGCCGGCCAGGTAGAGGAACGACGGCAGCAGGTCCTCGTCGCGCACTTCGCCCGGGTTGGCCAGCTGCGGAATCGCCATCACCTGCACATTGGCCGGGGCGAAGGGATCAGCATAGGCGCCGATCTCCGCGAATGCCAGCGCCGAGTTGGTGGTGCCTAGATCGATTCCGATGACGTATGTGGATTCCAATGCGATTCGCTCGATTTCGATTTCCGCGGCCGCGCGGGCGGCGGCATCGTGACGTTGCTCCAGCATTCAGGATAGCGTTTCGGCGGCTGAATCGCGCGCCGGTGGCTGGTTGCGGCGAGAGCTTCTCACGGGTGTGCAGCCCCCGCCGTCCACCATTTAAGCTGGAATCAGGGCGAAAGAACCGCCCACAGGAACTGGTAATGGAAAGGCTCTTCGGATGATCGGGGTTTTCGACAGTGGCTTCGGTGGGCTGACGGTGCATCGTGCGCTAATCGAGGCGCTGCCCGGGCGCGATTTCGTCTACCTTGGCGATAACCGGAACGCGCCCTATGGAGCACGGCCGCCCATCGACGTGCTGAACCTGACCTGTGCGGCTCTCGAACGCCTGTTCGCGGAGGGCTGTACGCTGGCGGTCCTCGCCTGCAATACGGCTTCTACGGTGGCGCTGCGCTGGATTCAACAGCAGTGGCTGCCCGTGCGGCGGCGCGACGATGGGATCGCGCGGAACGTGATCGGCATCGTGGTCCCGACAATCGAGGCTGCGACCGGGATCGGGTGGGACCAAGGCGGCACCATCGCGATTTTTGCGACTCGCCGCACGGTGGAGTCTAACTGCTACCCTATCGAGATCGGCAAACGCCGGCCCGACATTACGGTAGTGCAGCAGCCCTGTCCCGAGCTTGCCGGCTCAATCGAGCGCGGGCTGCCTCGCCGCGATTTACGGGCGCTCGTGGACCGATACGTTGGCGAGCTATTGAGAAGACTCGGCACGGCGCCCGAGTGCGTGATTCTCGGCTGTACCCACTACCCGCTAGTCGCCGATCTCTTCGCCGCCGCCCTGCCGTCTGGCGTGCGTATGATCCACCAGCCGGACGCCACGGCTCGCGCGCTGAAGGCCTACCTCGACCGGCATCCTGAATATGACGGCTCGTACGCCGGGCGGCGCAAGTTCCTCTCGACGGGGTTTTCCACGGAGGCCCTCCCGCTGATCGAGAAATTCTGGGGAGACAAGGTTCCGTTTGCGCTGGCGTGAAGGCGCAAGCCGGCTACTGATAGTGATTGACATCGGGCGGTTTGCGAGGGGAGCGTGATCCGATCGAGATGGTGCCAGCGACGCAGGTCGTCGATTTCGAGGCGAGAACGTACGCGTGGCGCAGTTAGCGTTTGATCTCCAGACTCTCTGTGACCGCTTTGTGATCCACTCTCAATAACGCAGTCTGTGCAGATCGGCGTCGTAACTGCCGGATGTACCAACGGACTTGCCGCGCCTGTAAGGAACGCCGCCAGCTCATGCCGACGCCGTTTCAAGGGCGGCTTCGGAAGAGTCAAGCTTCGAAAACTCGACCGCAAAATCGGCGTTCGAAAATGCGCCGCTGCACGAACGTCCATCGTGACGGGCCCGACACGGTGAGGTGGTGTATGGTTTGTCATGCGCTTCGGTCAAGCACGTTGGGAATCGCGCTTGCCAGACTAGCCTAACCTCATTCTGGAGTAGCAGATCTTCGGAAAGGCCTGGGTCCCCAATATCAAACATGTGAATGGTCCGGTCGGCGGGGGACGCAACGTGGAACCTGATTACTCTCGACGCGGGAGCGGCCACAGCCAGAAACAGGATGCAGTGCGCCCAATCCGAATAGTTCTGTCCACTTGCCGCTCGCGGCGGCAGGTTGCATATGGTAAGATGCGCAGTGCGGATATTCATATCTATCTATCCTAGATAGGAGGCGGCAAACAAATGCGAGTGCGGGTCGTGACTGCACAGGACGCAGGCGTCGTTGTCGCCGCCGAGGGCGCCACTCCAGAGGAGTTTTGGCTGCCCTCCAGCGCATGGAACGAGCCTGATCCGAGGGAATGGAAGCATGAGAGGCTGGCGCTCACGCCGGGGGAAACCTTGGATGTAACACTTGTCGTCAGCACGCCGCCGTTCAATCAATATCGTGTCGTTAGCCGGTCGGCATACCATTCGGTCGAGGCCGACGACGGTTGGCAGTACCAGGTCCGAACGCTACGCGTCGAATCGAGCACCGACAAGGCGATCGTCGGATGGATCGGCGCGGTTCAAGCATTCGCTGACGCAGAGCCCTACACGGAGTTTCTGAAGAACCGTGTGCTGCAAGACTGGGCGGCGGACCACAGTACCCTCGGCCGCGGAGACTATATCGGCGGGATCGTTCAGACGATCGACAACAATTCCGGGTCGGTGGTTCTGGACACCGCACAGCTGCTGGAAAGCTTGTTGGAGCAAAGCAGGGAGACTCCGCTGGCGGGGCCCGACAGATCCAATGACGTTGGCAACGAAGCTGCTCCCCCCACGCTTCCGGTGCTTCCCGAGGAAGTGCGGAAGACGCTCGATCCGGTGTTGCTGATCGAAGATGATCGCCAGCTAGGACTGGCGCTCGCCGAGTTGCTGCAGCAGTTTGGCTTGAGTGTAGGGACGGCCGGGGATATCGAGCAGGCGCGCAAGAAACTTGCGGAAGATGGCTTCCGGTTGGTCCTGATCGATGCAAACCTGAAGAAAGGCGAGAGCGACAAGAACGGATTTGCCTTGCTCGAAACGCAGACCAAGCCCGGCAGAAGAGTGGTTTTACTCACGGGTGAGCCTCCTTCGGCGACCACGTTGAACCGGTGGGGGGACCTTCGGATCCACGGTTATCTTCGAAAGCCATGTACTCCGCACGAATTGGCCGAGGCGCTATGTGTGGCTTCTCTTGCGCCAGGCAAGCCCTGGGGGGAGTTCGAGCCGCGAGAGGAGGCCGCAAACGAGAACCCGCAGGACAATCCTCCGGCGGAGGAGGACCCACACCCGGCGGCTTCCGCCAGCAAGGTGTCCATGGAGGTGTCCCTGGAGGGCGCGATCGCGGAGTTGGCAAGGTTCGAGCCGGGTGCGGTCATTCACGTCTTCGAGATGCATCCGCGGTCGTTTCGGGCGCGGTCGTTAGCATGCAACGGCGGAAACCTCAATTGGATCCAGTACCGCGGGAAGCTTGGCAAGAGCGTGGTCAAAGACACGGCCATCGACGGTTGGGAGAGGCTCGAACGCGACCCGCTCGATCCGAAGCGGCACTTCTGGACCTTGCAGATGATGAAATACCGGTCGTTCATGGGGATGCCGATCATCGTCCCGAGTGCCCGCCGTAGGTTCGCGCTGGTGGCCTTTCACGGGGACTCAACTGCGTTGGGGCCCGATTTTCAGTGGCGTGCGCGGATCTGTGCCGAGCGCGTAGGGCGAGCTCTGGAGAGGAAACAGCTCCAGATCAGCGGAGAGCAACAGTCGCGGTTCGCAGCCACCGGGATGGCGCTTGAATCGCTGGCACACGAAATCAAAAATGATATCCAGCGTATCAGTTTCCGCGCTCCTCAACTGACCACTCAGGCCTTGGCTAACGATCTCGGTCAAGTCCAGAGACTCTCGGCCCTGATAACTGAGTTCGCGGCCGAAGCGAACGAGAAAACCAGGCTGCTTACGGGGAGCCTTGGCGACAAAGACAGGGTGAACGTCCAGAATTGCCTCCGAATCGCCGCGAACCGGTGCCGTGCGGTCGTGGACCGAACAATTCAAAAACCCGATCGGATCGTTATCGAAGCGGAAGTAGCGGCAACCGGAGGCGAATGGCACGTGTGGGCTGCTCCGGCGGCGCTGACGATTCTCTTCTTCAACCTGTACCTGAACGCGGCCCAGCAAATCGACATGATGGCTCGAACGGGCATTCGTGCCGGGGGGAAGGTCTGGCACACCTATGAGAGGCAGGTCGATGACAAAGGCGACGCTACAGGTATCGTCCGTATTCACGACACGGGGCCGGGCGTTCACCGCGAAGACTGGGACGTGATCTTCACTCCCGGATATACGACCAGGGAGGCCGGGACCGGCCTGGGACTTCACATTTGCCGCCAGTTGGCAAAGGGTATTGGGGGCAGAGGGAAGCGCGCCAGCCTGACCGTCGCGCGCAGTACTATTTGGGGCGGAACGACGTTTGCAGTGACCTTGCCGCTCGAACCTATATTGATAGAAAGGAAAACAGGATGATTCCATCCCGATCCGTACTGATCGTGGACGACCAGCAGTCCATGCGTAGCGAAATCAAGCATGATCTGGAGATGAATAACTTCACCGTAGCGGAGCGCGCCGGATACACGGCGGCCGTGGATTATTTGAGTGAGAATCCCACCGCGTTCGTCCTGCTGGATCGACTGCTATCGACCGGCGAGGTCGAGAACCGGGGGTTGAAGGAAATCTGTGACGTGGCTGGTGGCGCGACGGTGATTGTCTACACCGAGCGGGAGATGAGCGACGCACAGAAATATCATATCCGGGAACTTGGGGCCGCACGCGTCATCAAACGAGCTGATATTCCGCCCAACATGCAGGTTTTCAGCCGGGAGCTCAAGGAAATGATGGACCTCTCCGACGAGTTGGGGAGCATCAGGGGTGAGAGGAATCGCATCGTTGCCGTCCTGGTCGGAATCGACGTTGGCGTCACGATCGTCGATAAGGAGTTTCATTGCTGGTTCGCCAATGAGCAGCAGAACCGCCTCGTCGGCACCGAGTGCCGGGGCGGCCTGTGCTGGAAACTGTTCCACGACCGGCCGGGTGAGTGGGGACCGTGCTGGGGGTGCATCGTGGAGCGCTCCATCCGGACCGGCCACGACTACGAGAGGGTATTTCTCTCCCGCTTTCGCGATGGCAACCTTGGTTGGGTCCGGGTTCGCACCAAGCCCGTGAAGGATAGCGCGGACAACACCATTGCGGCGCGCGAGGCTGTCAGCACCCTGGACCCGAATACCCTGCCCTTGATTGACCGCCTGAAGGCCATCGCACAAGGCCTCATGCAGATCGGTTTCGCCCGTGCTCGGGTGTTTCGGGCCGACGGCAGCACGCTGAGACCGGTCGCGGCAGCACACAAAGACGACAAGTTCGAGCCGGAGGAGGACGGCTATTTCGGCGAGGTCGCGGCTTCAGAGTATGAGGTCAAGGTGGATATGTGCGCGTGCTTGAAATCCGTCGCCGAAAACAGGGTTGCCACGGTCATCGGGGAAGGGGATGAGCGCAGTTCCACTCCTTACACCAAGGCTTGGCAACTGAAACCGCCTTTCCTTGAGGTGCCGGTATGGAGAACAGATGGCCAGCTTGCCGGCTGGATTAGTGCGGACCTGGTCGGCCTAGGGGAACCCGTTTTCGGCAGTGTGAAGGACCGTTGGTTGGGCGGTGCCGAAGACATCAAGTGGATCGAGGAGCACTTTGGTAAGGAGGTTCTGCACGCCCTGGAGGCCGTGAACCCAGCTCAGCAGGAACAGAACGACATCATCAACCGTGCCATGATCGATGTGGGGGGCGCCAACTCGGTGCAAAGCGCGCTGGATGCCGTGAAGGGGGCGCTTGGCAAATTGCTTCCCGGACGGCGCATATCCATACGGCGGCTGCTCCGGGACAAGCAATTGGTGGAGGACGAACATCTGTGTCTTGGACAACGGGATGGCGGCACGCCGAGTAGGATCGCGATCGACGATAGGCGGTCCCTTGCCGCCATGGCGGCCCGCTCCGTGAAAGCCGTTTGGCTGGATGACCGCAAGCAGTCAAATGTACCCGAAAGCTACGCCGGCCCCAACATCATCAGCACCGCGAGCATTGCACTGATTGTCGAAGGTTCCGTGGTCGGTACGATGAGTATCGACTCTTCCAAGGAGACCCATTGGGAGAAAGATGGGCTGATAGGTCCCCTGGAGCGTCTCGCAAGGGTGGTCGCGCTGGTGGTGCGGGACACGAATCTCAGCGCGAACATCGATCGTGATGACGTTGCGGCCTACGCAGCCAGTTCCCTCAAGAGCTACGTGGAGCGCTACAAGATCGAAGCGGAGTTGGAGAACTGCCATCAACTCGCTGTCACGCTGAAGAATCTGGCACAAGACGGCGCGGATACGACGAAGCCCGTAGACGAGATGTTGACGTCGATAGGCCGTGCGCGCGCGATTCTGAGCGACAGGCCCGAGGAGCAGAAGTGCCAGCTATCGGCGGTGGCGAATGTCTTGAAGGAGCGCTACTCGGGGCATCGTTACATTGCAGCCACTTTTGAAGTTCCAGTCCCGAACCTTCACCTGGCCATTCCAGAGTCTATTGCGTCCGGAATCCTCGATACTTTGATTGGGCTGTCTGCCATCGCGCCGGGGACGACCCCGGCGGTCCCGGTCCAGGTTCGGGTTTCGGCCACCATCGATGGGACGGACTGCACCGTCCGAGTATCTCCTAGCGGCCCGGTGAACACTCACGAGTATGTCATCGCCAGGGGAGCTGCCATCGCTTTCCAGGGCGATCTTAAGATCGAAGAAGCGGAACCGGCGTTTCGCCTTCGCCTGCCGGTCATGTAGCGGCGCCATGCCACAAGGGAGACAAGTATGTCAGTCGGCCTGAAGTTGGGACCAGGAACACGAGCGGAAACGATCGAGAGACTGCTTAGGGCGTACCAGGTGGTGCCTCTGTGCGTGCCGGGTACGATGCCCCGGACGCAGCAGATGAATGAACTAGAGAAGGCCGATCTGGTCCTGGTGGACAGAGAACTCCATCCAGTCTTCGAGGACGACTCTGGCATCATCCTGGCGGGGGAACTCCACCGCCGCCAGAAACCGGTCGTGCTGATGGTTCGTTCACTTCCGCACGAGGAAGGTGATTTCGATCTGTTGCGTACCGGCGCCATTGATGGTTTTATCAATCGATCGCTCGACCCCACAGAATGGCCGCCCTGTGTGGCGTCCTATCGTCCTGGGAACCGGTTCCCGAACTGTGTGGCGCAGATCCGGCTCGTGCTGGAGAACGGCGCCAGCGCTCCCCCTTGGAGCGCGATGGCCGAGTCATTGAGCAAATGCGCCGCGCGCGGCGCCTCAGATGAATGTTGCGTCTTGCTGCGCAGGCTGATCGCGCCGTGTGCCAGCGAAGTCGGATTGAGAGATGCGGCTGAGGGGCAGAGCGGGGCCAAGATTTTTCGGGCAGAGGTTTCTTTCGGCGATGGTCCGATGAAGGAAGATCTGGCTATTAAATACGGCACCCGGGAGAAAATCCGCCGCGAGGCGATGCACTACGACCGTTACGTCGGGCCGCTTCCAGATGGAGTTGCGGCACAACTTCGCTGGCGAGCGGAGACCGAGCATTTTGGTGCTCTCGCCTATTCGTGGGTGGGCGACTCGGTGGCGGATGGTGTCGCGCTTGGGCCTCTTTCCTCGGCTCCTTGCTCAGTCGGCTGGCGCCGGCGACAGGCGACCACCGATCGGCTCTTTCGCGTGTCCCTCAATTCGTGGTACCAGGTATTTCGCGGCGCCGAAGAGAAGCCGAATTCTACCCTGCATGATCTCTATACGGGTTCCGGCGGGATCTTTCGGAAAGCGACTGAATTTGGCTCCGGCGAGGCAGAGCCCCGCGCTGACTTGGCAGAGAGCTACGTGGATACGTCGGGCACGGATGTGTGGGTTTTCGCGCTCGACCGGCGCAAACTCCCCAACCCGGTGACATGGGCGAGGGAGGGGCCCGCGTCGAAGATCCGGCCGAAGCGGTTGGCGCCCAGTCATGGTGACCTCCAGGTCAGGAACGTCTATGTCCTGCCCGATGATTCGCCTCGGCTGATCGACTTCGGCGATACCGGGGTTCACCACTTATTCCGCGACTTCGCCGCGCTGGAAGCAAGCATCCGGCTGACATGCGTCAGAGACAAAGATCCGCACGCGCTGATCGCCATGGAGCAGCATGCGAACAGCGGCGGAGACCTGGATTCCGGCCTACCGCTGGACGGCCTCGGCGGCAGTGGAGACTTGAGAGAAGCACTGCGGACCACGGAGATCATTCGGAGAGCGGCGCGGGAGGCGTGCGGATACTACAGGCAACCTGAGGAGAGCTTCCTGGAGTACTTGTACAGCCTTGTAGCCCACATGTTGAGGTACGCGAACGGTCGAGCGGATGAGTTCAGCCCCGCCCAAGATGTCCGCCGCGGGATTCGCATATGGCATGCGATGTATGCGGCTGCGTGCGCGACGGAGAGAGCGAGGGCACTGGAAAGAAAGCTGGGCAGTGCATCGGTTTACGGGAACAGCCGCTTTCCGCACAGACTAAAAGAAGACTCCGCGCTGAAACCGGAGTAGTGCCATCTGGGGCTCGGGCGGGCTGGATTGGTCGCCGACGGAAACCAGGAACGTGGTACTGGCGGGAACAGGCTGAGTCGCTTGAAGACGCCGGTGGGCCGGGGTGGAGCGGCGTCGGCACGCGCGCAAACCCGCCCGGCGCGGGTCAAGCCTCCGCCTCCAGTTCGTAGCGAGGAATGAAGTGTGCCAGCGGCCAGTATGAGCCCGACGTTGACGACTGAGACTCTTAGGATGTGAGTGTAGTTTGGGCGGATCGGCGACTTGGAAACAGGCCACCTGCCAAGTTTGTCGCCCAACCCGACCTCGCCCCCGGGGCCCCGCCCCTACCCCGCGTTCTCTTCCGCCACCAGTAACTGATCGCGATCCCACGCCACCGACACATACAGCGTTGGCAGCAAGAAGACCCGAAAATCAGCGCGGCCACTAATCCGCCCACGATCACGATGGCGAACGGCCGCTGCGAATCCGAGCCGATGCCGCGCGATAACGCCGCGGGGAGCAGTCCCAGGCGCGCCACCAGCATGGTCATCATGATCGGCCGCAAGGGCTGCACCGAGCCATCGATGGCGGCGCTGCCGATATGGCCGAAGTGCGCACGCGGAGTCATCTGGCGCGCGCGAAGCTGGAAAGCGGGCTGGGGCTGCACGGAGGGGAGATGAAAGAGCTACGGGCGGTTTGCGACCCGCCGGCGGACAGACGGATTTAGGCCGTGGCGATACGCAGCACCAATCAGGCAGCGTACCGGATGACCTCCAATTCGGCTGATCCATCCACTTCCGCAAGGAGTTGATCGACCCTGGACATCGTCGCCTGCTCCAGTTCGGTATCGCCGCACTGGCGGCACTGAAGTACCGGGAGCGACCTGAGGATCACGATCGAGGAATCACCGACTTTGAAAGGTAGATCCGTTACCCGCGATTCCATAAGTCCGCCACAAATCCGGCATCTCATCTGGTCCTCCTAAAACGCAACCCCGCGTCCCACTCGTTAGGGTCGGGAGTGTACATCGTAACGATCCGGATGTTTTCGCCCTCCACATCCATTGCGATCTGGACGTGGAAAACACATCCTTCGGACTCGCCCCGCAGAAGAACACTCGGCAAATACTTGTCTAGCGGGTACGATTCAACGATCTCCAAAGTTGCCATCGCGTCGCGAACCATCGCGGAAGTCAGCGCACGTTGCTGAAGGCGCATGGTCACGTGATACGTCCAGCGGACGCGTCCGCTGGAAAGGCAGCCCTTGATAAACGCAAGTGGCGCATCCGGCAATTGAGCCCTGGGCAAATTCGATTATAGAACGGCAGCCGGAGCCCCCGTCCCTACCCCGCGTTCTCTTCCGCCACCGGCAACTGATCTCGATCTCTTGCCACCCACACATACAACGTGGGGAGCAAGAAGACCCCGAGAATCAGCGCGGCCACCAACCCGCCCACGATCACGATGGCAAACGGGCGCTGCGAGTCCGAGCCAATGCCGCGCGATAACGCCGCGGGGAGCAGTCCCAGGCTGGCCACCAACATAGTCATCATGATCGGCCGCAAGCGCTGCACCGAGCCGTCGATGGCGGCGCTCAGAATCGGCTCGCCGCGCGCGCGAAGCTGGTTGATGTACTCCAGCATGATCACGCCGGTCTGCACGGCCACGCCGAAGAGCGCCAGGAACCCGACGCCCGACGACACGCTCATGTGCGTGTGCGTCAACAGCAGCGCCAGCAGTCCTCCGATGGGCGCCATGGCGACATTGGCCAGGATCAGCAGCACCCATTTGAACGACTTGAACATGGTGTAGAGAATCATACAGATCACCAGGATGGTGATCGGCAGCACAATCATCAGCCGCTTCGAAGAGCGCTTCTGGCTTTCGTATTCGCCGGCCCAGTCGATATGGTACCCGGTGGGCAGCTTCACCTGCGTCTCCACCTTGTGCATGGCCTCTTCCACCGTGCTGCCCAGGTCGCGGACCGGCACGCTGTACTTGATGGCCACGTAACGCGAGTTGCCTTCGCGGTAAATCTCCGACGCGCCATCGAGCACTTCCACGGCGCACAGTTGCGCCAGCGAGACTCGCTCGCCTGACGGGGCCACCAGGCGGATTTTCTCGATGACCTCCTTGGAACTGCGGTAGGGCGCCTGATAGCGCACCACCAGGTCGTAGCGTTGCTCGCCTTGCAGCACCTGGGTGACGGCCTTCCCTCCCACGGCGGTTTCGATGGAGTCCTGCACATCGGCTACGTTGATGCCGTAGCGCGCGGCCAGGTCGCGGTCGATATGGAATTCCAGGTTGGGCTGGCCGATTACGCGGAACAGGCCGAGATCGGCGATCCCTGGAACCGTGCGCATCACGTTCACAATCTCGTCGCCTTTGGATTCCAGGGTCTTCAGATCGTCGCCGTAAATCTTGATGGCAAGCTGGCCCTTGACGCCGCTGACGGCTTCCTCCATGTTGTCGGCGATAGGCTGGGAAAAGTTCCACAGCGCCCCGGGGATCTTCTCGACTTCGCGGTCCATGGCGGCCACCAGGGCTTCCTTGTTCTCGCGGAAAACCGGACGCCACTCGCGCTTGGGTTTGAGATCGACGAAATATTCGGTATTGAAGAACCCGGTGGTGTCGGTGCCATCGTCGGGCCGGCCGACCTGGCTGACCACCTGGGTGACCTCGGGGAACGAGGCGAAGACCACCCGCGCCTGGTCCATCACGCGCGTCCCCTCGGTGGGGCCCATGCTAGGAGCCAGAGTGGCGCGCGCCCAGATGGCTCCTTCATCCAGGTGCGGCAGAAACTCCGAGCCGATCACGCCGCTCTGTGTCAGGTAGACGGAAGCCGCCAGCGCTCCGGCGGCCACCGCTACCGTCGCCCAACGCAGCCGGATCGCCTGGGCCAGCATCCAACGATAGGCCTTGGTGATAGCCTCCATAACGGGGTTGCGCCATTCGCGCACGTTGCGCCCGAAAAGAAAACTGGAGAGCACCGGCGCGATCAGCATGGAGAACAGCAGCGAGCCCAACAGCGCGAAGGACACCGTCCACGCCATCGGTTTGAACAGCCGCCCTTCCACGCGCTGCAGAGTGAAAATGGGCAGGTACGCGGTAATGATGATGCCGATGGAGTAGAAAACCGGGCGCTGGACTTCGTGCGCCGCGCCGCGGATGGGGCCGAGCGAGGACTCCGATTCGTGGCGGTGTCCCAGGTAGCGCACAATGTTCTCCACCATCACCACGGCGCCCTCCACCACCATGCCGAAATCGAGAGCGCCCAGCGACAGCAGGTTCGCGGGGATGCCATTGAGCTTCAGGCAAATCGCGGCGAACAGCAGCGAGAACGGGATAGTGATGGCCACGATCAGCGCGCCGCGCGCATTGCCCAGGAACAGAAAAAGAATCAGCGCGACCAGGATAATGCCTTCGGTGAGATTGTGGAGGACGGTGTGCGTGGTCAGGCGCAGCAGCACGCTGCGGTCCAGGAATGGCTCGACGGTGACGCCCGGCGGCAGAATGCCATGGTTCAGTTCGTCCACCTTGCGATGGATGTCTTCCAGCACCGCATCGGAATCGGCGCCCTTGCGCAGCAGCACGATGCCTTCCACCACGTCGCCGTTATCCACGATCTTGCCGTTGTCGCGGTGAATGGCCTTGCCGATCTGCCCCAGCCGGATTCTCGCCCCTTGCGCCACCGTGCCGATATTCTTGACGCGAATGGCGGTTCCACCGACGGTCTTGACGACGGTGTTCTCGATGTCGTGCACGTTGCGCGCCAGGCCCACGGCGCGCACGTTGATCTGCTGCAGGCCGGCTTCCACGAAACTGCCGCCGGCGTTGACGTTGTTGTTGGCAAGCTGCTGCTCCACCTGGCCGATGTTGAGGCCGTAGGAGACCAGCTTATCGGGGTCGATGCGCACCTGGTATTCGCGCGTGGTCCCGCCGAAACTCACCACATCCACCACGTTCGGGATGGACTTGAACTGCTTTTCGAGCGTCCAGTCTTCCAGCGACTTGAGATCCATCAGGTCGTATTTGGGGTTGGTGCTCTTGAGCGTGTACCAATAGATCTGGCCCACCGGGCTGTAGTCGGAACCGATCTGCGGCTGCAGACCGCCGGGCAGGGTGAGCTGCGAAAGACGCTCCAGCACCTTTTGCCGGTTCCAATCGTTGGACGATTCGTCGTCGAAGATCAGCATCAGGCTGGAGAGGCCGAACAGCGACGTGGAGCGCAGATGCTCCAGGTGCGGGATGCCGTTCATGACGATTTCGATGGGGATAGTGACCTGCTGCTCCACCTCCTCGGCGGCGCGGCCGGGCCACTGCGTGATCACCTGCACGTAGTTATTGGCCACGTCGGGATAGGCTTCCACAGGCAGGCTATGGAACGAAATGGCGCCCCAGATCAGCAGCAGCAGGGCGGCCGCGGTCACCAGGAAGCGGTTGTTGAGTGCCCAATCGACCAGACCGTGTAGCATCGTCTATTGTTCCGCCGTATTCTGCAGCACCAGCGCATTGGAGACCACGCGATCGCCCGGCACTATGCCCGACAGGACTTCCTGCATATTGGGCGGGACCATCTTTCCGCCGGCCACCTCCACGCGGCGAAATGCGTTACCGGGGGCCGGCACGTAGACCCAATCGCGGTCGTGAAGGTGCAGGATGGCGGAGGCCGGCACCACGGCGCGCTTCTGGCTCTGGGCTCCGTGAAACGTCGCCGTAACGAACATTCCCATCCGCATCACCCCGGGATTGTGTACCTGCAGGCGCACTTTGGCGGTGCGCAGGTTGGGATCGAGAATGGGACCGATGTTATCGATGCGGCCGCGGAACACGCGGTCGGGATAGGCGTTCAAACGGATGTCGGCATATTCGCCGATGTGCACGCCCGCCAGGTCGTTCTCGTAGACGTCGCAGAGGATCCAGACTTCCGAAAGGTCGGCGATGGTGAACAGGTTGGGGGAATTGTCGAGGGTCTTGACGCCGGCCGCGGCGGTCACGTTCTGCTCCACGATGACGCCGGAAACGGGCGCGAAGATGTCCACCAGCGCGGTGGGATGGTTGATGTCGGCGCCCAGGAGCTTGATATGTTGCTCGGCGGTCTCCACGTCCACCTGGGCCTTCACCTCGGTATCCTGGGCGATTTCCAGGTCCTTCTGCGCGATGGCCCCGTGGTCGTACAGAAGCTTGGCGCGGGCCAGTTGGGCCTTGGCCAGAGTCTCGTCGGCCACGGCGTGACGATAATCGGAAAACGCCGAGGAAATGTCGGAACTTTGCACACGCAGCAGTAACTGGCCCTTGGCAACCTGATCGCCCAGCCGCGCGTGGATCTCGACCACGCGTCCGGACGCCAGCGAAATTACCGGCACGGTGCGCGCCACGTCCGCGGTGACGGCGCCGGTGACATTCAACTCCGGCGCCGCATCGCGCTCGCTGGCGGCGACCAGGGGAAACTGCTCGGGATGGTCCACCTTGACGATGCCGGCTTCGGCCGCTTGTTCCACTTGCGCCGGCGGCGGAGCTTCGGCCTTGGGATCGGACGTCTCGCCCTTGGCGCCGCAGCCCGCCAGAATCACAGCAAAGGCGATAGCAAGGATGAAGCAATGTGGGGCAGGTTGGCAACCTGCGGCCGATTGGTAATCGGCCTGGCCGGCGAAAAGGCGGGTTACCAACCTGCCCCACATGATAAATAGTCGTTTCATTGGATGACCTCGCGGCCGGCGGCGAGGTTCAATTGGCCCGCGGCCGTCAGATAACTGCCCACCAGGTTGATGTAGTCCACTTGCGTCGCCCGGTAGTCGCGCTCCGCTTCCAGGTAGTCCACCAACGCCGCCTGTCCATGCTGGTAGGAAAACGACATGGTGTCGCGCACGTCGGTTGCAGTCTTCAAATACGTGTCCTTGTAAGGCTTGAGCAGGTTCAGGGTGCTCACCAGCGTGACGTAAGCGGAATCCACGTCGCTGAAGATCTGCGCTTCCACCACCTCGCGCTGGCGTTCGGCACGCTGGATATCCAACAGGGTACGCTCTTTCTCCCCCTGATTCTTGTCGAAGATCCGCAGGGGAACGTTGACGCTGAAGCCCACGTACGCCGAGATAGGCGGATTGCGGCCGAAATCCACTCCAAACGTCGGGTCGGCCGATCCGTTGGCCACCGCCAGTTTGTGATCGGTCTGCGCTTTGACGATGGCCTGCCGCGCCGCCCGCAGGTCGGGGCGCGCCTCCATGGCGGCGGTGTGGACCTCTTCCAGGGGCAGCAGGCGCTCGTTGAAATCGAAAAGACCGGTGACATCGAACTGGTCCACCGGGGTGCGGTCGTTCAACAGCATCAACAGTGAAATCTTGGATGTGCGCAGGCCCACCTGTGCGTTTTCATAGTCCGTTTGGAATTGGACGCGCTGCAGAATCAGCCGGTTCAGATCCACTTGGGCGATGTCTCCGGCGCGGTATCGCTCGCGATGGATGGCCAGTTCGCGGTCGAAGTTGTCGAGCGTCTCGCTGGCATTGGCCAGCAGGGCCTTGGCCTGGAGCGTGGCCACGAAGGCGGCCCGGAGACTGAATAACAGGTTGCGCTCCAGGTCGGTCTGCTGCGATTCGACGATGCCGGTGGCTTCGCGAGCGCTATCGAGGCGCAACTCGCGTTTGTGCTCGCGTTCGTGTAGATAGGAGAACGCCGCCACCGGCAGCGCGCTCCCCAGCGGCCGGTAGGGGTTTGAAGTGAAAGGCGTAAGTTGATCGAGCAGCAGGTTGACGCTCGGGTTGGGGCGCAGATAGGCCGAGATTTCCTGCGCCTTGGACTCCTGAATGCCCACCTCGCCGGCACGCAGGGACGGGTTCGCGGCTGCAAACTTGTCTTTAACCTGCTGCCAGCTCAAAGGCCCCTGTGAATTCGGCGGGCCCGGTGGATTCGGCTGAGCCCCTAAGCCGGACGCCAGACATGCGGCGGCGGAAATCGTTATGCCGACGCCCCTGCACCAACGCTGCACGTTTCCTCCATCTCTGAATCGATTCCAATCGACGCACGAAGCCCCGAGGGTCCGCGCGGACCTCTACTACCAATTTTCGATGCAGCCATTCGGCCGCCGCCACCTATCTTTCAGGCGCGGGGAACCTATCTTTCAGGTATCGGGCTTTCAGAAACTATCTTTTTTATCTATCCTTTAACAAGGATGCGGGCATGAACTTCCTCCGGCTGCAGGGGCCCTTTCGCGTGGCCCTGGCGGCCGTTCTCATCGGCATCGTCGCGCTCATCGACTGGCGGGTGGACCCACCCATCGCCTTCGGATTCCTGTACCTGTTCCCCATCCTGCTGGTGGGCACGGGAGGGCGGCGGTGGCACATCGTCGCCACCGCGCTGGTGTGCATGGCGCTGGCCGACGCCTTCTCGCCGCTGCCGTTTGTCCCCCAAGTCTCGCTGCCGCAGGATCTGCTGGTCTTCACCTCGCTCTCCGGGATCGGCCTGTTTGCCTACGAAGTGACACGCAGCCGGCTGCGGGAAGAGGAGACCATGCGGCGACTGGAAAGCGAGGTCGCCGCGCGGCGTGAGGCCGAGGAACAGCTCGAGTTCCTGATCGAAAGCAGCCCGGTGGCCATTCTCACCATGACCGGCGACTGCATCATCGGCCGCGCCAACACCGCGGCGCACCGGCTGTTGGGAGTGCCTACGGGCCAACTCGCGGGGCGCAGCATCCGCCGCTACATCCCGGCGCTGGGACGCGTGCCGTTCCTGGACCAGACAGCGCAGACGTTCCGCACCGAGATGCAGTGCCGCGGCGAGCGGGAGAACGGCGAGTCGCTGCTCGCCAACGTCTTCTTTTCCACCTACAAAACCGCCGTGGGTCCGCGGCTGGCGGCCCTGGTGGTGGACGCCGCCGAAGAACTGCGCGACCGCGAGGAGACCAGCCTGGAGCAACTCATGACCGGATCGCGCATCCTGGTGGGCGCCGTCTCGCACGAGGTACGCAATGTCTGCGGGGCCATCGGCGTGATTTACGAAAACCTGGTGCGCAACGGCACTCTGCGCGAAAACAAGGACTTCCAGGCCCTCGGCGCGCTGGTCGAGACGCTCAACCGAATCGCCTCGCTCGAGTTGAAACAGACGGCCCGGAATTCACAGGTTGGCGGGATCGACCTGGCCGAGACACTGGACGATCTGCGAATCGTACTCGAGCCGTATTGCCAGGAGGCCGACATCGAGGTGCATTGGGACATTCCGGCGGGGCTGCCGCCGGTGTGGGCCGATCCGCATAGCCTGTTGCAGGCGCTGCTGAACCTCACCAAGAATAGCGAACGCGCGCTGGCGGCGGCCCAGACGAAACGCATCGATATCTCGGCGCGGGCGGCCGACGATGTGGTGACCATCCGCGTTACCGATTCGGGGCCGGGAATTCAATCGCCCGAGAGACTGTTCCAGCCGTTTCAGAAAGGCGCCGAATCCACCGGCCTGGGTTTGTACCTGTCGCGCGCATTCGTGCGGTCGTTCCACGGCGAATTGCGGCACGATCCGACGGTGGCCGGCTGTTCTTTTGTGATCGAATTGAAGAAAGTGGGCAAACACGATGCCTATCCGACTCTTACTTCTTGACGACCACGTACTCTTCCGCGAGAGCCTGAGCCGGCTGCTGGCGTCGGAAGCGGATTTCGAAATGGCCGGACATTGCGGAACCGTGGCCGAAGCCTTGGATCTGTTGAAGCAAACCCCAGTAGACGTGGTGCTACTGGATTTCGATCTGGGGGACGACCACGGCAGCGAGTTCATCTCGGTTGCACGGCGGGCCGGGTACCAGGGCAAAGTGCTGATGGTGACCGCCGGGATGTCGGCATCGGAATCGGCGGTCGCGCTGAAGCTGGGGGCGTCGGGAATTTTCCTCAAACACAGTTCGCCCAGCAGCCTGGCACAGGCCATCCGCCTGGTGGCCGGGGGAGAAATGTGGGTGGACCAGAAGGTGATTCAACTTCTGGCCGACGGAGTTCCGCAGCAGGACGATCAGCGCTTGGGCAAGCTGCTGACGGAGCGTGAACAGCAAGTGCTGCGCGGCTTGTTCGAGGGGCTTACCAATAAGGAGATCGCTACGGAATTGGAGGTGTCGGAAAGCGCCATCAAGGCGACGCTACAACAGCTATTTCAAAAGACGCGGGTGCGGACACGCAGCCAGTTGGTGCGTATCGCGCTCGAGAGCTCGCTGGGGACGGCCAGGCGAGTCTAGCGCCGCTCGCGGTGCGGGTGCCTCCAGTTATAGATGGCCCAGGCAATTCCGCCGATAATCCCCATTAGAATGAGCACTTCGGGTACGTCGAGGTGGCCCATAAATCTATGCTCCTGGGTGAATTATACCCCTCGGCACGGTCGAATCAAAGTGCCCGGCTCCCGTTCGTCTCACACCATAGCCCCATGGCCGATGCCACCCCCACAAATTCGCCAACCGCGGGTGTCCCGAAGAGTCGCAACGCGGCACGCAGAGGTGCGTACGCCCGGTTGCGGCGTATCCTGGAAGCATGTCTTTTCGGTTGTCGGTGAACTATCGGCCGCGCGGGGATCAGGAGAATGCTATCGCGGAGTTGATCCGGGGGGTGCGCGACGGCCAACAACACCAGGTGCTGCTGGGCGTCACGGGATCGGGGAAGACCTTCACCATGGCCAAGGTCATCGAGGCGATGGGCCGGCCGGCGCTGGTGCTGGCGCACAATAAGACGCTGGCCGCGCAGCTCTACCACGAGTTCAAATCGTTCTTCCCCGATAACGCCGTGGAGTATTTCGTCAGCTACTACGATTATTACCAGCCGGAAGCCTACATGCCGTCGAGCGACGTGTATATCGAAAAGGAAGCTACAGTCAACGACGAGTTGGACAAGCTGCGCCTGGCGGCCACCAAATCGCTCTTCGAGCGGCGCGACTGCGTGATCGTGGCCAGCGTGAGCTGCATCTACGGCCTGGGCTCGCCCGAAGCGTATTACGGCATGCTGCTGATGCTGGACAAGGGGCAGAAGATTTCGCGCGACAAAATCGTATCGCGCCTGGTGGAGATTCTCTACGAACGCAACGACACGGCTTTCGAGCGCGGCAACTTCCGCGTGCGCGGCGACGTCATCGAGCTCTATCCGACTTACGACGACGATGCCTACCGCATCGAGCTGTGGGGCGACGAAATCGAGAGCCTCTCGCGCGTGGACCCGCTGACGGGACAGGTGAAGCAGACCTACGCGCGGTTGCCCATTTATCCAAAAACGCACTACGTGATGAGCGAGGAGACGCGCAATACGGCCATGGACAGCATCCTGGTGGAGCTGAACTGGTGGAAGCAGGAGCTGGACAAACAGGGCAAATTGATCGAGTCGCAGCGGCTGGTGCAGCGCACCATGTTCGACCTGGAGATGATGAAGGAGATCGGCTACTGCCACGGCATCGAGAATTACTCGCGCCACTTCTCGGGCCGTTTGCCGGGCGAAGCGCCGCCCACGCTGCTGGACTACCTGCCCAACGACTCGCTGCTGCTGATCGACGAGAGCCACCAGACCATTCCGCAGTTGCACGGCATGTACCACGGCGACCGGTCGCGCAAAGACGTACTGGTGAAACACGGCTTCCGGCTACCCAGCGCGCTCGATAACCGGCCGCTGACTTTCGAGGAATTCGAGCATCGCGTCAACCAGGTGATCTACGTTTCGGCGACGCCCGGACCGTACGAGCTGACTAAGTCGGCCGGCGAAGTGGTGGAGCAGATCATTCGCCCCACCGGGCTGGTGGACCCGAGCGTGGAGATCCGCCCGGTGAAGGGCCAGGTGGACGATCTGCTGGGCGAGATCCGCAAACGCACGGCCGAGAATCAGCGCGTGCTGGTGACCACGCTCACCAAGCGTATGGCCGAGGACTTATCCGAGTATTACTCCGAAGTAGGCGTGAAATGCAGCTACCTGCACTCGGAAGTAACTACCTTCGACCGCATCAAGATTCTGCGCGATTTGCGGCGCGGCGTGTTCGACGTGCTGGTGGGCATCAACCTACTGCGCGAGGGGTTGGACTTACCCGAAGTGTCGCTGGTGGCCATACTGGACGCCGACAAGGAAGGCTTCCTGCGGTCGGCGGGGAGCTTGCTTCAGACCATCGGACGCGCCGCGAGGCATGTGGAAGGCCACGCGATTCTGTATGCCGACGTAATGACCGACAGCATGCGGCGCGCGCTGGACGAGACCGGCCGGAGAAGGCGCACGCAGGTGGAGTACAACGAGCGCAACGGCATCGTGCCGCAATCCATCGTGAAGCCCATCGACATGAGCCTGGTGGCCGTGGCGGAGGGCGACTACGTGACGGTGCCACTGGAGGCCGACGAGGAAGTGGACAGCCTGACGCCCGAGCAGCGCGTACGGTACATCGCCGAATTGGAAGAGAGCATGCGCGAGGCGGCGCGGAAATTCGAGTTCGAGAAGGCGGCGCAGTTGAGGGACCGGGTGAAGGCGCTGCGGGAGCCGTGAGGGGCGCGGGGAGGGCGGTTTTGTGCCCGCGGCACAAAAATTACGTCTAAGTCCTTTATTTATCCCCGAATTTGTGCCGGGGGCACAAATCTCATAGATCCACCGAGCGGCAGCGGGCATCTTGGGGTCGTCATGCCACTGCGCGCGGGGCTGGAATCGGGCCTACCCGCGGCCAGACGGCTTTCGCGCCCACCCGATCGTGCGCTTCCCCGGATTCTACGCCGCGAGACGCGAACTGCCCACGGGAAACCGCAGGACAAAACGCGTCCCGGCGGCACAGGGTTGCCGTTCGAACGAGCCATCCAGTTGCCGGCTCAGAATCCCCCGAACGCGGCCGCCAGCGCAACAAAGGGCATGTAGGTGACGTGGGGGAGGAACGCCCGGTCGAAAGGCGTCCGCGCAAGCTGTGCGGCGGCGGCCGGAAGAACCGCGGCGGCGTAGCGCGGAACGCGTGGTGGCCGCAGGAGCCAAGCTGTCCAAAACCGCTTCGGGGACGGCACGCTTCTCCCCCGATTCATTGCGTCTGGAGCATCGGCTGGTCCAACAGGAGGTGCACGCGACGGAGAAGTTCCGAGGCCGGAAACGGTTTGGAGAGAACGTTGGCCTCCGCATCCAGGCTGTCGTGCCGGTATCCCGAGAGGAAGAGAACCTTCATCTCCGGCCGCAGGCGAACCAGCCGTTCGGCCAATTGAGGACCCGTCATCCCGGGCATCGCCACATCGGTGACCAGAACGTGAATGGGCTCCTGGTAGACTTCCGCAATGAGTTCGGCTTCCTCGGGGCTTCCAGTTTCCAGGAGTTGAAAGCCCTGGCGCTCCAGGTGACGGTGCACCAGTTTGCGAACACGGTTGTCGTCGTCCACCAGAAGCATTGTGGGAACCGCGTCTCCATCCGCGCGGGGCAAGCCGGTAAGGGCGCCAATCCCCATGAACGTGCCGATGCACGGCAGCAGAATTTCAAAGACCGCCCCATTCCCCGGCTCGCTGGTGGCGGTGATGTAGCCCCCGCCCTGGGAGACGATACTGTGGACGATGGACAGCCCCAGCCCCGATCCGTGTCCAACCTCCTTGGTGGTAAAGAGGGGTTCGAAGACCCGCGCGAGCGTGGATTTGTCCATGCCCTCGCCCGAATCCGCGAACCGCAGGCGCGCGTACCGTCCCGGACGATAGAGACGCCCCTCGGGAGTATCGGCGCCGATTTCCACGGTGCGGCTCTCCATCCGGAATTCGCCGCCGCCCGGCATGGCGTCGCGTGCATTGAGGGTGAGATTCAACAGCACCTGCTTGAGCCGGTTGCGGTCGCCGCGGACGAATCCAACGGTCGGGCCCAGGTCCGTGATCAGGTGGCTGCCCTTGCCGAGCGTGTGGGAGAGCACCGGCTGGATCTCGCAGATCACTTCGTGAAGATTGAGGACTTCCGTCCGCGTGGCGTCGCGGCGGCTCAGCGTCAACAACTGGCCGCTGATGGAACTGGCGATGGAGGCGGACTGTTCGATCTCGAGCGCCCTCTGCCGTTCCTCCCCGGTGAGCTGAGTGGCCAGTTCCCGTGCATACCCCAGGATAACCATGAGCTGGTTATTGAACTCGTGCGCCACTCCCCCGGCCATACCGGCGATGGCCTCCATACGTTGAGAATGCACCAGGCGGTTTTCCGCTTCCTGGCGTACGCGGATGTCCCGGACCGTCACGATAGCGCCCAGCACTTCGTCGGCGGCGCGGTTTTCAAAGCACTCGATCTCGACCGCGAGACGGGTTCCCGTTCTGGAGACGAGGGAATAGCTTCGGCTCTCTCCCGGGAGAAGCTCGAGAATCGGATTCTTCGCCGGGAGCGTTCCGGATTCCCCTAGGAGTCCCAGAACCTCCATCAACTGGCGTCCCTGTGCGTCGGCGGAGAGCCAACCCGTCAGAATCTCGGCTACGGGGTTCATGAAGACAATCTCGCCGTCCGTATCGGTAGCGACGATGCCGTCCCCCACGCTGCGCAGGGTGGCCGCGAGCCAAGCCTCGCTGGTACGGAGGCGGCGTTCCATCTCGCTCTTATGGAGGGCGATCTGCACGGCGCTGCGCAGGTTGGCGTCTCCCACCGGTTTCAAAACGTAGCCGAGCGGCTCTGTCAGCTTGGCCCGGCTCACGGTGTCGTGGTCGGAATAGGCGGTCATGTAGACCACGGGCGTCTCGAATTCGGCCTTTAACGCCGCGGCTGTGGCGATACCGTCCATCTCGCCCTTGATGCGGATGTCCATCAACACCAGGTCGAACGGCGTGGCCCGCGCGCAAACCAGGGCCTCTTCACCGGACCGGGCGATCGACGGCACGGCGTAGCCCAGGCGTTCGAGGCGCGTTTGAACGTCGGCCGCGATCAGTCCTTCATCTTCCACGACGAGGATCTGCTTCTTCGTTAGATCGGCCTGGGGCATGTCGATTCTCCTGAGGCTGGCGGTTCGGATTCCCGGTAACGCGTGACGTGTCTTCTTATCTGGTGGCCTCACACCGCAGGAATCTCAGCTATTTCGCCGAGGGGAGGCGCATCGAAGGCTCGAGTTCACCCGAAACCCCGAGCGTTAAGCGCTCGCATGTGCTTCTTGCTACGGGCCGCTTCCCGAGAAGCTGGGAAACGATTAGCGTGCCGACGTGGCGTGCGCACTCATGCGCGCCGCATCGCCACTCGTGGCGATGCCCGGCGGAGAACCTCTGGTCTCGCCCTTGTACGGCGGATCTTTTCACGCCTTCCGACGCTCGCGGTTCCGGGCAGCAGGATCGCGATTCCCCGTCCGAAAGCGGTATTCTTTGAATGGCGGCGCGCGAGCCGCCGGCAATATGCGTCCGCGAGCGATCTTCCATCTATTCGTCTGTCTGCTGCTGACGGCCGGGGCGGGTCTGGCGCAGACCGAGCCGCGCCCGCGAGTGGTGGAGAGCATCGTGCCCTGGCTGGCGTACAATGCGTCCTGCTGGTCGGCCGTGGAGTTGCAAAACCTGGGAGACCGCGAGGTTGCGGCCGAGGTGGAAGCGCACAAGAGCAGCGGCGCGCTGGTTCCGCTGGTGGGACGGAGCGGCATCCAGGTCCGTCTGAGCGCGGGCGAGCGCGCCGAGTACAAACTGCAACTGCCCGAGGAGACCACCGACGCGTGGGTGCTGGTGCGCGAGAAGGTTCCGTCGCCGCAACTCTCGCCGGTGCTGGCGGTGCATGGGGCCACCGAGTGCCTGGACGCCAACGAGTTGCACACCACCGTTCGCGATGTGGCCTGGCCCATTCGGGACCCCTGGTTCTCCGGCGAAGTGACGGAGCATGACGACGGCGTGCTGGCGCTCATCAACACGTCGGAGCGTCCGGCCCGGGTTTCGGGATGCTACTCGTTTGGAGTGCTGTACTCGGTGCCGCACAACGACCGGCCTTCCGAACTGACACCGGTCTGTTCTGAGACCATCGACGAACTGGTCCCGCCCTTCGGGTCGCGGCAATTCCCGGTGGCCCGCGGCCGAAACCTGCACTTCAAGCTGACCACCCGGGGCGACGCGCTGGTGCTGCAAATGCTTCGCCCGGCCGGGACGCACGTCCGGGTGTACAAAGTGGACTCCACCATCACGTTTGGGAAAGAAGTGCCCGATCGGTAAGCTGGGAAGCCGGGCCGGCGTGCCCCGGATGCGGGCACAAGCAAACGGCCGCCCAGGGCTGGATCGCCGGCCGCCGGCGGGATGCCTTAATGGCCCATAAGGCCTGAGTCGCCCGGTGTGGCGGCTGCGATTTTGCTACTATGTTGACAGCCAATCTGCTGATACGCTTATGCTGACGCGACTGAGGGTGTCGGGCTTCAAGAACCTTGTCGGCGTTGACGTACGGTTCGGACCGTTCACCTGCATCGCCGGAGCCAACGGGGTCGGGAAGTCGAACCTCTTCGATGCGATCAAGTTTCTAAGCGCTCTCGCGGACCATTCGCTGCTCGACGCGGCGATGTCGGTGCGCGACGAGGGGCATTCAACGGGTGATATACGAGGCCTATTTCATCGCGTCGGCGATCGTTACGACGAGGAAATGAGCTTCGAGGCCGAGATGATCGTGCCGAAGGATGGCTTCGACGATCTCGGGCAGCGCGCCGAGGCCAGCAAAACGTTTCTGGTGTATAAGCTCGCGTTGGGTTACAGGAAAGGCGATGTAGCATCGACGGTTGGCGGCATTGAGATTCTAAACGAGGACCTATCGTATATCAAAAGCGGCGACACCGAGCTTCACTTGCTATTCGAGAACGATCTGACATGGAGGAAGTCGGCGGTGCTGGGCGACCGGAGATCTCCCTTTATCTCCACCGATACCGACGGGCAGGACCGGATGATTCGAATCCACCAGGACGGAGGAAGCAGCGGCAGACCCCAGTCTTTCCTGGCGAAGAACCTACCGCGTACGGCTCTTTCCGCCGCCAACGCCGCCGAGAGCCGCACTGCCACGCTGGCGCGCCGGGAGATGCAATCCTGGCGTTTGCTGCAGCTCGAGCCCTCGGCTCTCCGGCAGCCCGATCCGTTCACCGCACCTGCGAAACTCGCCCAGGACGGCGCTCATCTGGCTGCTACCCTTCACCATCTGGCGCGATCTGCATCTAAACGCGAGCAAGTGGATCCCGGCTGCAACGGCTCCGATGGCGAATCCCGTGAGGAGGCCGCAGCCCAGCGCGTGTATGCCCAGGTTGCCAATCGCCTTTCCGAATTAATCGATGATGTTCGCGAGGTGAATGTCGATAGGGACGAGCGGCGGGAGTTGCTCACAGTGATGGTCACTGGCGCCGACGGCACGAGGCATCCAGCGCGCGCGCTGTCCGACGGAACACTGCGATTCCTGGCTCTTGCAGTCCTTATGCAGGATCCCGAAGCCCGAGGAGTAATATGCCTTGAGGAACCTGAGAACGGCATCCACCCGGAGCGCATCCCGGCGATGCTTCGGCTCCTGCAGGATATCGTGACCGACGTCCACGCTCCGGTTGGAGACGACAATCCGCTCCGTCAGATCATCATCAACACCCATTCTCCCGAGGTGGTAAAACAGGTGCCCGATGACAGCCTCCTGCTTGCCGAGTTGAGAGAGGTCATAGACGGTGGACAGCGATTCAAGGGCCTGTCGTTCGCAAGTCTACAGGGTACATGGAGAGTTACAGACGGTTTGCGGGTGGTACAGCGCGGCAAGTTACTCGCCTACTTGAACACCGGTGTCCTGGAAACCGAGCCCGGTCCCCGCGAGGATCGAAAGAGACACAGAAGGGTTATGGATCGCGAGGATCTGCAAACGCTTCTTCCATTCGGCGAAACCGCTTGAGCGAACTCACTTATACCCTGCTGACAGACGGGAGCTCCGACGACGCCATTAGACCCATCGTCGATTGGCTCCTTAAAGAAAACGGAGTTTCTTGCGCGATCCAAGGAGTGTGGGCTGAATTGCGGCTCCTGCCGCGGCCCCCACGCACTCTGGTTGCACGTGTCGAGAAAGCTGTGGAACTGTATCCTTGCGAACTCCTTTTCGTCCATCGAGATGCCGAAGGCGAACCCTGGGAGTCTCGCGAGAGTGAGATCCGGCGCGCCGTGGCCGAAGCGAGGTTTGAACGGGACTTCGCCCCAATCTGGATCTGCGCCATCCCAGTGCGTATGATCGAGGCCTGGTTGTTTTTCGACGAGCGGGGACTCCGGAAGGCGGCCGGAAACCCGTCCGGCAGGGTGCCGCTCAAGTTGCCACCGCCCGATCGCTGTGAAGGCCTCCCGGATCCCAAGAGTTTGCTGAAGGATGTTCTTATCCGGGCAAGTGGACTCAGCCCAAGGCGGTGCGCGCAGCTCTCAACAGGGAAGATGATGCGCCGCATTACCGATTACGCCGCGGACTTCCGGCCGCTCCGCGGGTTGCCCGCTTTCGCGGCACTGGAGCGCGACATCCAAGACGCGATCCGAACGAACGGATGGGACCGCCGTTAGTCCTTTACCTTCCCGGAATGCCCGCCAATCCCCGCGTGGCGAAGTCCGTCAGCGTGAAGACGATCAGAATTCCCAGCCACACCAGGGCGCCCGCCAGCACCAACTTCGTGAGCTTCGTGCTATGCCGCACGTGCATGAAGAACAGCGCCACCAGCAGCATCTTGCACACGGCGATGGCCAGTGCCGCTACCACGCTGAAATCTCCCAGGTCAACAAATGCCACCGCGGTGGTCACCACCGTCAGGGTAATCAGGGCGAGGAAGACCAGGACGTAACTTCTGGCGCTATCGATATGTTCGGTATGCTCCGTCATGACTATTTCCCTAAGTGGCGGTCGATCAGATACAGCAACGGGAACAGGAAGATCCAGATGATATCGACGAAGTGCCAGTACAGCCCCACTACGTCCACCGGAGTCATGTACGACGCCGAGAATCTTCCCTTGCCAGCCTGTACGATCAGCATGATCAGCAGTCCCGCGCCGATCACCATGTGTAGCGCGTGTAACCCGGTCATGGCGAAGTACAGCGAGAAGAAAAGCTGCGCCGGACCCTGTTGCGCGATTCCCTCGAAATGGAAATTGGGGCCGGGGATGTGGTGCTCCACGAACTTCTCGTTCCATTCGTAAGCCTTCACCCCCAGGAAGACGCCTCCCAGAAGGAGCGTCAGAATCAGGAACCATACAATCGCCTTGCGGTTCCCAAGCTGCGCGGCGCGCACCGCCAGTACCATGGTCAAACTGCTGCACAGAAGCACCACCGTGTTGGCAGCTCCGATGTACACGTTGAGGCTGGAACTGGCCACCGCGAACACGTCCGCGTACCATCGGCGGTACACCGTGTACGCCAGGAACATGCCCCCGAAGAACATGATTTCGGTGATCAGGAAGATCCACATCCCCAGCGTGGATGCGTCCTTCTGCTGCGCTTCGGTATTGAACTGCTCGCGCAGGGCGAGCGTTTCCTCGTGAGTTTCGCTAGGCACTTTCGGGCACCCCCCCGATGATCGGGCGATAGTCGTAAGCCTCGTGCTCCACGATCGGCGTCTTGTCGAAATTGTGCAGCGGCGGCGGCGACGGCGTCTTCCATTCCAGCCCGGTGGCGCCCCACGGATTGGCCGGCGCCAGTTGTCCATAGCGTAGCGACCAGACGAAGTAAACCATCGGCATCAGGTAACCCACCGCCAGCACCGAGGCGCCCGCCGTGGACATCACGTGCAGTACCTGAAACTCCGGCGGATACACGTGGTAGCGCCGCGGCATCCCCAAATAGCCGAGAATGAACTGCGGGAAGAAGGTGAGGTTGAAGCCCAGGAAGATGATCAGCGCCGATAGCCGCGCCCACAGCTCCGGATACATGCGCCCGGTCATTTTCGGCCACCAGTAGTGCAGGCCGCCCAGGTAGGCCATGATCGTTCCGCCCACCATAATGTAGTGGAAGTGAGCCACCACAAAGTAAGTGTCGGTAACATGCACGTCGATCCCCAGCGACGCCACGAACAGGCCCGTCAACCCGCCGATGGTGAACAGGCCGATGAAGCCGAATGCGTAGAGCATGGGCGTGGCATACGAGATCGATCCCTTGTAGAGCGTGGCCGTCCAGTTGAAGACTTTGATGGCCGAGGGGATGGCGACGAAGTAACTCAGGAACGAGAAGACCATGCCGGCGTAGACCGATTGCGTGCTGACGAACAGGTGGTGGCCCCACACCAGGAAGCCGAGCACGGCGATCGCCACGCTCGAAAACGCCACTAACTTATACCCGAAGATCGGCTTGCGCGAGAAGGTCGAAATCAACTCGCTGAGCACGCCCATGGCCGGAAGCACCATGATGTAGACGGCCGGGTGCGAGTAGAACCAGAAAAGGTGCTGGAAGAGTACCGGGTCGCCGCCCAGCGCCGGGTCGAAGATGCCGATATGGAAGACTCGCTCGCAGAAGACCAGCACGATGGTCACGGCCAGCACCGGCGTTCCCAGCACCTGGATCAAACTGGTGGCGTAGTTCGCCCATACGAACAGCGGCATACGGAACCACGTCATCCCCGGAGCCCGCATGCGGTGGACCGTCACGATGAAGTTCAAGCCCGTCAGAATCGACGAAAAGCCGGCGACGAAAATTCCCAGCGCCGTGGCGATCACCCACGAGTTCGAGTAAGTCGTACTGTAGGGCGTATAGAAGGTCCAACCGGTGTCCACTCCGCCGGCCAGCATGGCGAAGAGGCTGAAGAGTCCTCCGATCACCAGCAGGTACCAGCTCAGCAGGTTGATGCGCGGGAACGCCAGGTCGCGCGCGCCTATCATCATCGGCAGAAAGAAATTGCCCAGCGTGGCGGGAATCGAGGGGATCAGGAAGAAGAAAATCATCGCCACGCCGTGCATGGTGAATAACTTGTTGTAAGTCTCTGAGGAGACGATGCCGCCCTGGGGCGTAATCAGTTCGATGCGGATGAGCGTCGCGAAGGCGCCACCCAGGAAGAAGAACAGCGTGATAGTAAAGAGATACAGCAGCCCGATGCGCTTGTGGTCCTTGGTCAGGAGCCACGATTTGATGCCGTGGCTGGCAGTCAGGTAATTTGCCCGTTCTTGTACCGCTGCGGTAATCATATTCCTAGTGCGCGCCCTCCGAAGCGGCCGCCGGCTTGCCGCCGAGCGACTTGATATACTCCACTAACTGCAAGACCCCTTCTTCCGTCACCAGCCCCTGGAACGTCGGCATCACCGGCGCATAGCCGGACACGATCTTGGCGTTGGGCTGTAGAATCGACTCGCGTATATAGGCCTCGTCCGCCTTCACCGTCGCGCCGTTGGTCAGCTTGACCGTGGAACCGTACACGCCCACCAGCGAAGGACAACGGCCGGAGTTATCGGCCTTATGGCAATTGACACAAGCCAGGTCCTGAAACAGCTTGGCGCCATCTTCGGCCAACGACCCCGTGGATTCGCCGCCGCGCATCCAATTGGCGTAGTCCCGCGGTTCCATCACGTAAACCCACCCGATCATTCCCGAGTGCCGCGTGCCGCAATACTCGGCGCAGAACAGGTGATACTTACCCACCTTGGTGGGCTGGAACCAGGTGGTGGAGTACTTCCCCGGCACCACGTCCTGCTTGGTGCGGAACGCCGGCACGAAGAAACTGTGGATCACGTCCTCCGACGTCATGGTGAGCCGCACCGCGCGTCCCAGCGGAATGTGCAGCTCGTTGATTTCGCGCTTGCCTTCCATGTGCTGCAGCTTCCACATCCACTGCTTGGCCACCACGTAGATCTGCAGCGCGTTGTCCGGCGGACGGCTCTCGCGGAAGAAAATATCGGCGCCCCAGGTGAACATCACCATCGTGAGGCCGAAGGGGATGACGGTCCACAGGATCTCGAGCGCCATGCCGCCGTGCTGCACGTGGGGCAGTTCCTTATCGGAGCGGCGCCGGTAGCGAATGGCGAAATAGAAGATCGCGCCGAAGATCAGTACGGTGAAGAACGCCGTCACCGCCAGCAGAAAGAACAGCAGGTGATCGACGTCGGGAGCGAATGTCGATGCTTGTTCCGGAAATAGAGGTAGTCTGTCCATTTATCGTCCCTTGCGGCCCTCGCGCCGGAACACAATCGCCAGAAACGTTCCGCAAATCAGGACGAAGGCCGCGCCGGCGAACCGCAGCGCGCCCATGGCGATGGCGCCGTACTTTCCGGTGGCCGGATCGTAGTGGAAACAGAAGAGCAGCACCTGGTCCACGGGGCTGCCGATCTTGCCTTGCGACGCTTCCACCAGTCCCAGGCGCAGATCGCGCGGCGCGTACTCCACGCCGTAGAAGTAGCGCGAGATGCGGCCGTCGGGAGTGAGAATCAGAATGGCGCTGGCGTGGGCGTACTGATCGCTCGCGGCATCGTATTTGAAGTGGAAGCCCACCGCGTCCGTCAGAGTCTTGATGTTGCGCTCATCGCCGGTCAGGAAATGCCAGCCGTTGGCCGTCCCCGGACGGGCGTAGCGCCGCAGGTACAATTGCTTCTTCGATGCCGCCAGTTCGGGCGTATCCTTGGGGTCGAAGCTCAGGCTGACGATCTCGAAATCCTGGCCGGGATTGAAGGAGACTGCTTTGAGTGCGCTTTCGAGACCCGTCAGGATCTGCGTGCACAGCATGGGGCAGCGGTAGTAGACCAGCGCCAGAATCACCGGTTTCTTCGATTGGAAGAAGGTGGAGAGCGCCACGTCGCGGCCCGCCTCGTCGCGGAATGTGACGTCTAGCGGGACCGGGTAATCCAGCTTCTGGTCGATGCCGACACCTTGCAGCGCCCCTGGAAGCGCAGGTTTCAGATTGCTGTCCTGCATGCTATAAGAAGGCTGCGCCGGCGCCGGCTGGCCGGGCTGGGCGAAGGCGGGAAAGACAGCCAGGGCGAGCAGAACGCCCATGCTTATGTGGGGCAGGCTGTTAACCTGCGGCGGGTTGTCAACCCGCCTGCCGAAGAGTTTGCCGAAGCCGCCCAGGCCGAGTACCACTCGGCCGCAGGATGCCATCCTGCCCCACATAAGCAAGCTATCGAGTACTTTCATCTCAGTTCTCCCGCCAACTGCCCCAAGCCGCTTTCCGTCGGCATGCTGACCCCGGTGGACGCGGGCTCCGCCGACCGCGCGGGCAATCCACGTTGCGCCAATAAATCGATGGCCCGCGCCACGGGAATCCGCACCACTCCGTGCTCCTTGTCGATCCATCCGTAACTGCTCAAGGCCTTGTCCTCCGCCTCGCGGATCTTTCGCAGATCCTCCACCGGCTTTTCTTCCAGGCGCGGCTCGGGCGGACGCTTGCCGGCATTGACGTGCTCCTCGGCCACCGGCTTCACGCCGCCGCTGATGGACTCGAAGTAGCGGAACAACCCGAACAGCAAGCCCAGCGCGACGGCCATCACAGCGATCAGGGCGATCACAAAGCGGCCTACCGCCCAAACGTCCACATCGGACTCTTCGTGTTGCGGACCGCGCTCATTCCCGGCCATGTGCCAAAACCTCCTCCAGATTCGGTTCGTTGAGCGGCAGCAGCGGGCGCTTCTCCAGTTGATAGAGGAAGTACGCCAGCCAGATTCCCACCAAGCCCGCGGGAGCGGTGAAGTCCATCCAACTTACGCCGAACCCTTCGGCGCGGAAGTTGGGGCTCAGTTGCCAGTACAGATCCACCAGCCGCATGCACAGGATGAACCCCGCGATCGACGCCAGTAGTTTGAAATTGCGCTTCAAATCGCGCGAGAGCAGCAGGGCGAACGGCAGGGCGAAGTGGCCGATCACCAGTAGCAGGGCAACCGCCTGCCACCCGTTGTTGAGGCGCACTTTGTACCAGGGAATCTCCTCGGGCAGGTTGCCGGCCCAGATGATCAGGAACTGCGAAAAGGAAAAATACGCCCACACCATCACGGTGGCCAGCAGGAACTTTCCCAGGTCGTGCAGGTGCCGCGGCGTCAAAACGCCCGACATCGGCTTGCGGAACGAGAGCGGCACCATGACGGCGATCAGGAAGGCCATCGCCGTGAGCGCCTGGCTGGCGATCACCAGCAGCGGGAACATGGTGGAGAACCACTCGGGCTTCACCGAAAGCATCCAATCGATGGACATGAAGGTCACCGACAGGCCCCAGAACAGCAGCCCGGGCCCCGCCAGCGTCCCCATTCTGCGCTGCGCCCCGCCGCCGCCCTCGCCATCCTGCTCCGCCGACCAGCGGTTGAAGAACCACGAGAGCAGCAGCCAGCCCGCGAAATACACCGCCGCGCGAAGCAGAAAGAACGTGGGCGTGAGCCACTGCGCCTTGTGCGCCGTCAGCACCGGATGGTGCACCGGCATCCACGGGTAGAGGTTGTTCATGCCCGCGACGATCGGGAGAAACATCACCGCGACCAGCGGCAGCGTGCGCATGGCGGCTTCGGCGGGACGGCGGATCACCACGCCCCACGCTCCGCCCGTGACGTATTGCAGCATCAGCCAGGCCATCGGCCCCAGGCTCAAGCCCAGGATGAAAATATACGACCACAGGTACGACCGGTAGAATTGGTTGGGCGAGACCGCGATGAAGCCGATGGCGGTAAGCACGGCGCCGGCCGCTCCTACCAAGCCCGCGCGCGTGCGCCACTGCCGCATCTCGTCGCGCAGTTCGGTGGGAATCCGGAAGTCCAGATTCTGGGCCGTCATTGGGAACCTCCGCCAGTGAGTTGCGCCCGGTTGGCCGGCGGGACGTCCTCGATTGTCGCGTGGTGGCTCAACTGCAGGGCGCGTATGTAGGCCACAATCGCCCAGCGGTCGCGCACCGGAACCTGCGCAGAATAATCCTGCATAGCGCCGATGCCGGTCGAGATCACGTCGAACAGGTAACCGTTGGGAACCTGCCGCAGGCGGTCGATATGATACGACGGCGGCCTGCGGAAACCGCGCCTGACGATCATGCCATTGCCTTCGCCCTGCCGGTCGTGGCACGGCGCGCAGTAGACGTTGAAGCGGGCCTGGCCGCGTTCCAGCACGTCCTTGGTCACGGGAAAAGGAAACTCGTCCACCGGCTTGCCGTCGGGGCCCTTGCCGGTATAGAGCGCCGCGTCGTCGTTCAGATGGCCGCGCGCCACGGTGCCTTCGATCAGCGGGCGCTCGCTGCGGCCGTCCCCGAAGAAATCGGTAGGACGCAGCGGAATGAACTTCGGCTGATCGTGCATGTCCTGGCGGCACGCGGAAAGCGAGAGCAGGGCGACGGCAAGGGCGGCCAGCTTTGTGGGGCGACGACCCGCCAGTGATATTGTGGGGCAGGTTGGCAACCTGCGGCCGAGTGGCACTCGGCCTTCGGACGCGCGCGCAAAGCCGGCCAGGCGGGTTACCAACCCGCCGCAGGTTGACAACCTGCCCCACATAAGCAATGCATTAGTCCGCAACTTCAGATACCTCCCGGGGCTCTAAAGTCTTCAGAAAACCGGCCGTCTGTTCCAGGTCGAACAACGGGTCGGTAGCCTCGATGCACAGGAAAAAGCGATTGCGGCTGGCCAGGGCGAACCGCGGCACGTTGAAGACCGGATGGTACGGCATGGGCAGCCCGCACAGGCCCAGCAGCCCCAGCACAGCCGCCAGCGCGGCGAAGAGAATCGTACATTCGAAAGTGATGATGATATACGCCGGCCAGCTATGCAGCGGCCGTCCACCGATGTTGATGGGGTAGTACAGCACCGTAATGAAATACTGCAACAGGTAACCCGAAATGCCGCCGACGATTCCGCCGAGCAGTACGATCAGCGGCAGCTTGTTGTGATGTAAGTGCAGCGCGTCGGTGAGTTCCTCGATGGGGAACGGCGAGTAGGCATCCAGCTTGCGATAGCCCTTCTCGCGGACGGCCCGCGCGGCTTCCACCAACGCCGTGGGACTGTCGAACTCGGCAATTACTCCGTGGACCGGACGGCTCATCCGCGCTCCTCCTCCACCTTGGCCTGGGGCAACAGCGTGCGAACTTCAAAAATGGAAATCATAGGCAACATGCGGATGAACAGGAAGAACAGGAACAGGAACAGGCCGATGGTTCCCAGGTAAGTGGCCCAATCCCAGCGGGTAGCTTGAAACACGCGCCAGGAGGAAACCAGGTTGTCCGTTGCCAGGCTGCCCACGATGATCACGTAGCGCTCCAGCCACATGCCCACCAGTACGATCAGGCTCCATACGAAAAGTAACCACGGGGTACGGCGAATCTTTCGAATCCACAGGAAATTCGGCGCCACGATGTTACACAGCACCAGGAACCAGTACTGCACGCCGTACGGCCCGGTCATCCGATTCACCGTGGCGGCATGCTCGTAGACATTGCCGCTGTACCAGCCGGTGAAGGCTTCAAGCGCGTAGGCGTAGCCCACAATCAACCCCGTAGCCAACATGACTTTGGCCGAGTTGTCCAGGTGCTTATCGGTGATCAGGCCCTTCAGTCCATATACCGAGCGCAGCGGAATGGCCAGCGCTAGCACCATGGCAAACCCGGAATAAATGGCGCCCGCCACGAAATACGGCGGGAAGAAAGTGCTATGCCAGCCGGGGACGATGCCGATCGTGAAGTCGAAGCTCACCACCGTGTGCACCGAAAGCACTAGCGGCGTGGCGATGCCGGCCAGCAGCAGCGAGGCCGTTTCGTACACGCTCCAATGCTTCGCCGATCCGCGCCAGCCCATCGCCATCAACCCGTAGACGAAACGCGCCACCGGGTTCCCGGCGCGGTCGCGCAGCGTGGCCAGGTCGGGCATCAGGCCCACATACCAGAACAGCAGCGACACCGTGGCGTAAGTGGATACGGCGAACACGTCCCACACTAGCGGGCTGCGGAAATTCGGTTCGATCCCCATGGTGTTGGGATACGGAAACAGCCAGTAGAACAGCCACGGCCGCCCCAGATGGAGCAGCGGAAACATGCCCGCGCAGGCCACCGCGAACAATGTCATGGCCTCGGCGAAACGGTTGATGGAGTTGCGCCACTGCTGATTGAGCAGCAGCAGAATGGCCGAAATCAGCGTACCCGCGTGCCCGATGCCGATCCACCACACGAAATTCGTGATGGCGAAGCCCCACATCACCGGCGTACGCAGGCCCCATATGCCGGTGCCTTTGACCAGCAACATGCCCACCGCCAGCAGGAACAGTAACAGCAGCACCAGTCCCAGCCCGAAGCCGGCCATCCAGAAGACCGGCGTCTTGCGGGTCAGCACCACCGTCGATATTTGGTCCGTGATCGACCCGAAAGTATAGCCCGAAGCTATGATCTTCTCCGGCGCCGGTTGATCCGTAACTTGTAGTTCGTCCGCCATGGCTTACGACTCGATCTCCGGATTGGGATTGCGCAGCGATGCCAGGTACGTGGTGCGCGGCCGCGTATTCAAATCGGCAAGCAGGCCGTAGTTCGATTTCTCGGCCTTCATCTTCGACACGCGGCTGTGCGGGTCGTTGACGTCGCCGAATATGATGGCCTCGGCCGGGCAGGTGGCCTGGCAGGCCGTCTGTATCTCGCCGTCCGCCACCTTGCGGTTCTGCTTTTCGGCGTCGATCTTGGCGGCGTTGATGCGCTGCACGCAGTAAGTGCACTTCTCCATCACGCCCCGGCTGCGCACCGAGACATCGGGGTTGTGCAGTAACTTCAAGCTGGGCGTTTCGTAATCGCTGAACGGGTAGAAGTTGAAACGCCGGACCTTGTAGGGGCAGTTATTGGAACAATAGCGCGTGCCCACGCAGCGGTTGTAGACCATGTCGTTCAGGCCTTCGGCGCTGTGGTTGGTGGCTTGCACCGGGCATACCAGCTCGCACGGCGCGTTCTCGCAGTGCATGCAGGGCACCGGCTGGTTGTAAATGCCGTCGGGAAGATCGGGCATCCCTTTGTAATAGGAGTCCACGCGGATCCAGTGCATGGCCCGGCCGCGCCGCACTTGATCTTTCCCGACCACGGCGATGTTATTCTCCGCCTGGCAGGCCACCATGCAGGCGCCGCAACCCATGCAGGCATTCAGGTCGATGGCCATGCCCCAGGCGTAACCCGGGTACTTCCAATCGGGATACAGAGTCAGTTCCTTGGGTGGAGTTTCGGCGCCTTCGTGGACGCTCTCGGGATTCTTGAGATACTCCTGTAAGTCGCCGGCATGAACCGCGTGGCGCTCGGGATCGAGCGCGTGGAAATCCTGCGTACAGGCGATTGGATAGGTCGCGGCGATCTTCTTCGCCGCCATCCCCAGGTCCTGCCACGGAGCTTTGGCGGTGCGCAGTCCATAGGGGTTGAACCCCACGCCAGTGCCGGCGCGGCCCGCGCGCGTGCGGCCGTATCCCAGGTGCAGCGTAACCGAAGCCTCCGCATGGCCGGGCTGGATAAACACCGGCGCGCGCAGCGATCGGCCCTGGTAAGTGAGTTCCACCATGGGAACTTGCTGCGACGGATCGCTCAGCCCCTGGTAGTAAACTCCCAGCCGGCTGGCCGTTTGCGGGCTCATGATGGCGGCGTTGTCCCAGGTCAATTTGGTGATCGGCTTGGGCATTTCCTGCAGCCAGCCATTGTTGGCGAAGCGGCCGTCGTAGATCGCGGGGTCCGGGCGAAAGAGAACTTCCAACTTACCCGCCAGGCGGCGTTTGGGCGCGGGCTCGCGGATGGCGTCGGCGTGGACCGACACGGGTTTCGGGGGCAGGGCGGTATCGGGCACAACGCCGTCATGCACCGCGCGCCGCCACCAGGTTTCGAAATCGGCGGCCTTGTGCTGGCCTGCCCAATATCCTTTGACGATCTGGTAGTCGCTCATCTCCGGCGCTTCGGTGAGCATCTGCAAAAGCTGGTAGGCGGAGCGTCCTTTATACAAAGGTTGGATCAGCGGCTGCTGGATCGTCACCGTGCCATCGAAGGCGCGCGCATCGCCCCAGCTTTCCAGATAGTGCGCCTCCGGCAGCCGCCACTGGCACAGCTCCGAGGTCTCGTTGTCGTACAGGCTGAGATGGACGCGCAGCGTAGCTTTCCGCAATCGGTCGCGCATGCCCAACTCCACCGGCGCGTTGAAGGCCGGATTACCGCCGAGGATCAGCAGCAGGTCCACCGCACCCGCGTCCAAATCCTTCACCAGGTCGTCGAGCGACGCCGCCTGGTCCACCGGATTGGCCTCGATCGGGTCGGTATAGATCACCGTCTGGCCCACGTTCCCCAGCTTGTCGTTCATGACGTGCGCCAGCGCATGGACGATGGGCGGCTGGCACTCGCCGGCGATCACCAGGCCTGCGCCCTTGTTCCGTTGTAAGTCGCGCGCAATCGGCCCGACCACCTGGTAGATGTCGCCGTTGTCGCCCTTCTTGGGGCCATTGGCCAAGCCCAGGGCCGTCGCCAGCGCCCAGGCGAATTCTTCGATATCGTTGGCGCGCAGCGAGATTCGATGGTCCGCCTTGGTCCCGGTGGGCGTGGGCATGGGTTCCGCCACGTACAGCCGGTTCATGCCGGTCTGGCCATTCTGCACTCTGCGCCGCGCCGAGAATTGGCGGGCATAGCGCAGGCTGGCCGGACCTTGCGCCAGGAAGTCGGCATCCAGCGAGACGATGACGTTGGCCTTGGCGAAATCGTAATAGGTGTGGACCGGCGCGCCGAACGTCAGGTTGGCCGCGGCGCGCGCGCTATGCGGTCCGGCCGGTTCCCACTGGTGCCACTTGGATTGCGGATAGAGCTTCCCGATGGCGGCCAGTTGATCGGCCATGGTAGGTGAGGTCACGGTCTCGGTGAGAATTCGCAGGCCCGCGCCGTTCTTCAGCTTCTGCGCGGCAAGAGCTTCCCGCAAGCTGCCCAGAAAATCGCCCCACGCCCGGACGTCGTCTTCGAAAATGAGCGCCTGCGCGCGGTCCGGATCGTACAGTCCCAGCACCGAAGCCTGCGAAAATGCGTCGCACGCGCCCAACGTTGCCGGATGCTCGGGGTTGCCTTCGATCTTGGTGGGCCGTCCCTCGTGGCTCTCCGCCAGCACTCCCTTGGCGACTCCGTTGAGCGTCACCGCCGTGGCATAGAACAGCGGACGCCCGGGAATCAGGTCTTCCGGCTGCCGGATGTACGGCATGATGTGTTCGGTGGGCTGCCGCGTGCATGCCGCCAGTCCGCCCAGCGCCAGCGACGCGCCCATCAACTTGAGGAAGTTGCGGCGGCCTTCGACAGGGCTCTCGTCCTCGCTCCATCCAATGGCCAGGCGCGGGAACTCACGCTCCACCATGTCGCGGAACTCGGGCGTCTTCGCCAGATCGTCCAGGCTGCGCCAGTAGTTGCGGCCCCGTCCGGCAGCCTCCAGCCGCGCGCGAATCGCGGCCAGGTCTGAATGGTTGCTTTTGTCGCTCATCGGTGGCAAGTGGAACAGCTCGTCAATACCCGCGTGTCCTGGATGTTGTATTCCCGCCGCAGGCGCCGTCCGATTTCCAACTGGTCGCCCGCCGGCTGGTATCCCATGGTGGTGATGTCCTCGCGCGGTCTCAAGAACTTCTCGGGTTGGCGGTGGCAGTCCAGGCACCACGACATTTGCAGAGAGTTCTCCTGCCAGGTCAAGGGCATCTTATCCACCCGCCCGTGGCAACTCTCGCAGCCAATCCCCTTATTCACGTGAATGCTATGGTTGAAATACACAAAATCCGGCAGATCGTTGACCCGCGTCCAGCGGATCGACACACCCGTGCGGAAACTGGCGCGCACCGGTTCCAGCGTGGGACTGTTGTTCCAGATCTGCGAATGGCAGTTCATGCAGGTCTTGGTCGGCGGAATGTTGGCGAAGCCTGACGTCTCGACCGTGGTGTGGCAGTACCGGCAGTCCAATCCCAGCGCCCCCACATGGTGCGCATGGCTGAACGGCACGGGCTGCTCGCGCGGCTGCGTGGCCCCGGTGTTGTACGTGGACGCGTTCAGCTCGGCGAAAACCCAGGTTACGAACGCCAGAATGAAGACCGCGCCGAATATCGTAATCCGCGTGAACGCGTTGGTGCTACGACGAAAGATCTGGGGCACAGGCTCACCTACGCCCCACTGGTTTTGACAGACTATTTTGTTTTCGCATCAGAAAGACAGCAACCCGGTTCCGCCCTAGTGAACATCCCTCTGTCCGCATCCGCACGATTCCCTCAAACCATCGGATGCAGAACTTGGCGGTTCGTTTCATTCTAAACGAAACATTTGTGCCGTGCACGCAATTTCACCCACCTGGGCGCCTCGCGATGCCCTTCGGGGCCATTTACCACGGGATATCCCTGATGGATTTTGCTACTGTGTCCTTCTTTCCAACAGGTATACCGACCTCTCCTGCCGGCTCGCCTGGTCGCTGGTACACACCGCGAACTGCGGACCGCCGGAGTTGGCGCCCGGGGCCGGTCCCCACAGCGATGCGGCGCAGTACTCGCCGTCCTTGCGCAGGGCATAGAAATCCAACTCCACCTGGACCAGCCGTTTTTCGTCGTTCTTGAAATTCCGCTGCACCCGCTTCAGGGCGTCGAGCGCGGCTTCTCTGGGCGTCATGCCGTGGCGCATGTTCTCCACCACAGTGTGGGCGCCGCAAACCCGCAGGTTCTCTTCTCCGCGACCCGTGGACCCGGCGCCGCCGACATCCTGGTCGAGCCACAATCCTCCGCCGACGATGGGCGAATCGCCCACCCTCCCCGGCAGTTTCCACGCCATGCCGCTGGTGGTGGTCACCGCCGACATCTCGCCCTTCTCGTTCAGCGCGATGCAATTGATGGTGCCGTGCGGCGGATGGAGCGCCGTCTCCGCGGCCGCCGCCAGTTCGGCCTCGCTATCGTGCGGAAACGCCCGCCGCAATTCGCCGATCACCCGCCGCTCGGTCTCTTCGCCGGGCGGCGCATCCAGGCCAGGGCCCCAATTGGAGTGCCCGCCGTGTCCCAGCGAGATTTTCCACGCCACCCAGGCCTTGCGCGAGGCGTCGGTGAGCAGGTTCTCTTCCTCGAAGCCCATGGCCTTGGCGAATTTCAGCGCGCCCGCGCCCACCAGCATCATATGGTCGGTCTGCTCCATCACCATGCGGGCGACCTTCGACGGCGTTTTGATCCCCTGCAGCGCGCCCACCGCGCCCATCCGCCGCGTGGGACCGTGGATGCAACTGGCATCCAACTCCACCACGCCATCTTCGTTGGGCAGGCCGCCGAAGCCCACGCTGTTGTCGCGCGGGTCCAGTTCCACGATGTTCACGCCGGCGATTACGGCATCCAGCGTGTCCCCGCCGGCCTGGATGATTTCCATCGCCTTGGCGCAGCAGTTGACACCGCCGTTGAACCGGTTGGCGCTGGAGACGACCACCGCTTTCGGCTTGGATTGCGCCTGAATCGCACGAATGGCGGGCAGCACCGCCGCGCCCCATATGGCCGCTCGCCGGCTGAAGGTTGAGTTTTTCATGTGCGAGATTCGCTCTTTCGGAGATCTCACATTATGTCACAGGGCGGGAGAGGGAACGATGCATGGGGTGTACCGCGACCACGAACGCAACGCGCCGCAACTTCGGAAAAATGCCCGAAGGCTTACACTGAAACTGTGGACAATCCAGCGGCCATCTCGCGTCTCATGGTGCGCGCCACCAACTGGCTGGGCGACGCCATCATGTCCCTGCCGGCCCTCCGCGCCATCCGCGACGTCTTCCCTAAGGCCCATATATCCGTCGTCGCGCGGCCCTGGGTTGCCGATCTCTACGCTCGCGAATCGGTGATCGACGCCGTCATCCCCTACCTCGCGCAGAAGAACTGGCGCACCCGGGTCGAGTTCGCCCGCGGCTTGCAGGTCCACGCCTTCGATGCCGCCATCCTGCTGCAAAACGCCTTCGATGCCGCACTCATGGCGCGCCTCGCCAGAATCCCGCAGCGCATCGGCTACCGCCGCGATGGCCGCAGGTTGCTGCTGACCCGCGCGATCCCCGTCCCCGAGCCGGGCGACATTCCGCGCCACCAGCGCTACTATTATTTGGAACTGCTGCGCCGCGCCGGCCTGATCGACCGCTTCCCGCATCCCGCGCCCATCCTGCTGGAAGGCCTCGCCCAGGCTCGCGAAGCCGGCGCCGCGCATCTCCGCGAGTTGAAGATTTCGCTCCCCGCCATCGGCCTCAGTCCCGGCGCCGCTTATGGCAACGCCAAGCGCTGGCTTCCCGAGCGTTTCGCGGAGGCCGCCATCCATCTCGCCCGCCAGGGCCAGTTCGCCGTGCTGGTCTTCGGATCGGCCGCCGAGCGGGACCTGGCCGAATCCGTGGCCTCGGCCGTCCGAGCTGCGCGCGTCGAAACGCACAATCTGGCGGGCCAGACCACCCTGCGGCAATTCATCGACCTGGCCTCCGTTTGCAGGCTCTTCCTGACCAACGATTCGGGCGCCATGCACATGGCCTCGGCGCTGGCCGTCCCCACCGTGACCGTGTTCGGCGCCACCGACGACACCACCACCGGCCCCTGCGGCCCCTTCACGCGCGTGGTCCGCGAACCGGCCGATTGCAGCCCGTGCCTGCTGCGCGAATGCCCCATCGACCACCGCTGCATGACGCGCGTGGCATCCAACCGCGTCGAGGCCGAGGCACGGCAGATTCTGGAGGAGCACGCCCTCGTATGGACACACGAAGCAAAATCCTGAGCCCCGCCGATGCCGCATCGCTCCCGGGGCCGCTGGCCGTCGCGACCGGATACTTCGACGTGCTGCGCGCCGCGCACATCCGGGAACTCGCCGAATTGCGCCGGCGCACGAGCCCCGCCAAGCTTCTGGCGGTGGTCTTGCCCGCCCCCGGCGAATACCTGCCGCAGCGGGCCCGTGGCGAAATGGTGGCCGCGTTACGCGTGATAGACTACGTGGTGATCGCCGATGACGCCGCCGCCGGCCGGCTCGCCGACTTCCTCAAGCCCGTGGAAATCGTGCGCCTGGAAGCAGCCGATAGCCGGCGCGCCCGCGAGTTAAAGGAACATGTTCACCGCCGGCAAATCCGATAGCGCCCGCATCCTGGTAGTCCGCCTGGGCTCCATGGGCGACATTCTCCACACGCTGCCGGCCGTCGCTTCGCTCAAGCATAGCCATCCCGCGTCGCGCCTCACCTGGGTAGTGGAATCCAGGTGGGCGCCGCTGCTCGAAGCCAATCCTTTCATCGACCGCGTGGTGCCGCTGCGCCGCGAGTCGCCCGCATCGCTCTTCCAGTCGTGGCGCGAGCTGCGCGCCGAACGCTACCATTTCGCGGTGGACTTCCAGGGCCTGCTGAAATCCGCCATCGTCTCGACGCTGGCGCGCCCCGACCGCATCTTCGGCTTCGACACATCGCTCCTGCGTGAGCGGGCCGCCGGTCTCTTCTACTCCCAAACCGCGCTCACCGATGCCGCTCACGTGGTGGACCGCAACCTCGACCTGGCAGCCGCGGCCGGCGCATCCACGCTCTTGCGCATTTTTCCGCTGCCCGCCGGACGGCCCGAAGGCGAGTTGCCGCCGGGCGATTTCGTGTTGGCCTCGCCGCTCGCCGGTTGGCGATCCAAGCAGTGGCCCGCCGAACATTACCGCGCCCTGGCCGCGCGACTGCGCTCCGAACTGGGAATGCCGCTGGTCGTCGATCTGCCCGCGGGATCCGCATTCCCGCCTATCCCGGACGCTTGGCCGCACACTTCCAGCTTGTACGGCCTCATCGACGCCACCCGCCGCGCCGCCGCCGTAGTGGGCGTGGATAGCGGTCCGTTGCATCTGGCCGCGGCGCTCCAGAAACCCGGCGTAGCCATCTTCGGACCTACCGACCCCGCGCGCAACGGTCCCTACGGCAACACGCTCCGGGTCTTGCGTACCGCCCAAGCCGTCACCACTTACAAAAGGAATTCAACCGTCAACGAGAGCATGGAACGGATCGCCCCGGACCAGGTTTTCGAAGCGCTGCGCGCTATGTTAGGCGAGCGGCGCCGCTCCGCCGGTTGTTGCGTCTGATGTTCCAATTTCCCAAACCATACGCCGATTTCGTGGCCCGGCTGCGGGTCCCTAGCGGATTCTTGCTCGCGATCGTTTTCGCGTGGCTCTCGCATCCCAGCCCTCGCTCGCTCGCCTGGGGATTCCCCGTTGCCATTGCCGGCCTCGCCCTGCGCGCCTGGGCCGCCGGCTGTCTGGCCAAGAATCGCCAACTCTCCACCGGCGGGCCATATGCTTACACCCGCAATCCGCTGTACCTGGGCACGCTCGTAGTGGCCGCCGGACTGGTGATCGCTTCGCGCAATCCGGGCCTGGGTGCGCTCTTCGCCGCGGTGTTTGTTTTTATCTACCTCCCCGTGATTCAACTGGAGCAGCAGCATCTGCACAACTTGTTTCCCGAGTACGCGGAATATGCGTCGCGCGTTCCCGCCCTGCTGCCGCGGCTCACTCCCGGCCCTCAGAGAAATCCGCATCCGTTCCAGGTCCGCCTCTATCTAACAAACAAGGAGTACCAAGCCGGCGTAGGATTGCTTGCCGGGATGCTGTTTCTTCTTTGCAGGCTGGCCGCGTAACCGGCCGCCTTCGCGGACCGGGGCCCTGGAGGGTAACCGGCCTCGGTCCGCTTCCGCCCCCCCTCGCGTTTCGCTCCACAAAACTGAAAAACCCACCTCGATGTCCGCAACTCCTCCCGGTCGTGATACGCTGACAGTCTATGCAGATTTCGGATGTCTTCCTGGGGATGGGCAAGGAAGACTTTGCGCAACTCGTCCGTAGCGTCTCGCTGGGCCGGCTTCGGACCTACCAGATCTACGAAGGTTTCAAGGTGCGCGCGCACTTGCACAAATTGAATACCGAGACGTTGCGAAATGCGCTACCCAAATTCTGGACCCGCATCGGCGAGCGCGAAGACGATTTCGCCAAGGATGTCGCTCAAGCCATCCTGGTTTCCCATTTGGATATGATCGGGGCCGTACTGGATTTTCTGGGCGTTCCCCACGAGAACGGTTTTTTTTCGAAAGAGATGGATCCCAAACCCTACTTCACCGAGGGATGGGAACAACGCGTATACGAGAAGTTCCACGGTACCTATCTGGATGCACTCTTGATCTTTTACATCAACCACTTGCGCTGGGAGCTGCTGGCCGCGGAGGATTTATACCGGCCGGTTGCGCCCAACCCGGCGTGAGTTCGGTGAGTGGCGTGCAGTGAACCGTAGGGACAGAAACAATTGGAATGCATGGACCGGGTGGCCATCGAGTGCTGTCTGCGTCTGCTTTGTCGGCTGAAGTCGCTATGCGTATACAAGATACGGCTTACATTCCGATGACGACACAAGGGCTGCGCGAGGCCATGGGGTGGTGGGATTTTGTGCCCTGGGGATTTCCCCTGAGGCATATGCCCCAATTTGGGTGTCCTGGACCTGAAATAACGTGGTTACCGACGAAATTTAAG
>Ga0181529_10000294_pt1 | contig 73806 bp, 69 predicted proteins | sample PEATcosm2014_Bin_36_FD_119763 | JGI IMG/M metagenome (GOLD analysis project Ga0181529, IMG submission 119763) | Peatland microbial communities from MTU Mesocosm Facility, Houghton, MI, USA - PEATcosm2014_Bin10_30_metaG | ecosystem: Environmental > Terrestrial > Soil > Wetlands > Peat | place...
CGACTCAACGTACGGCCAAGAAAATCTCTGGGATGGAAAGCGCCTGCAGAACTGTTCCTACCCGAAGGCGCTTTCGACTTCGTACAACACTGGTCGGCTAAAATCACACCTGTTGCACTTGGACCTTGAATCCGCCCACCCAGACTCATTCTTTTGGGCCGGATCAATAGCTTTTAGCCATCGTGCGGGGTACCCCTGGTCTCTCGCTGTTGGGGACCAGGGATCGACCAAGCCTCAACTCTGCAGCATGCAATGCCCGCCGAAGGCGCGCCCGCCCCACCGCAGGTGGCCGCAGGGGCTCAGTCGAGTGGCTGATCCCAATGCTCCAGTGCGTGCTTGAAGATGGTCATGAACTTGCCTGAATCCGCACCGTCAATCAGCCGATGATCGAAGCCGAGGCAGTAGTACTGCACGGAGCGGATGGCGATGCTGTCGTTGCCGTCCTTGTCGGTCAGCACCACCGGCTCCTTACGCAGGCCGCCGATGGCCAGGATGGCCGACTCCGGCTGGTTGATCACTGGTGTGCCGTACTCGCCGCCAAAGACGCCGGAGTTGGTCAGCGTAAAGGTTGACCCAGTGGTCTCGGCGGGCATCAGCTTCTTGGCCCGGGAACGCGCGGCCAGATCGGCGATGGTCTTGGCCAGGTTCGAGAACGACCGTGCCTCCGCCTCCCCCACCACCGGCACAATCAGGGCCCAGTCCAGCGCCACGGCAATGCCCAGATTGATGTTGCGGTGGTAGCGGATGGAGCCGGCTTCGGCCGTACCCTCCAGCGAGGCGTTGACGATCGGGAACCGGCGCAGCGCCTCAACGATGGCGGCGGCAATGAACGGCATGTACGTCAGCTTGATGCCGTGCCGCTTCTCAAAGGCTCCGCGCTCGCGGTCGCGCAGCTGGGCCACGCGCGTCATGTCGATCTTGTAAACGGTGTGGACGTGGGGCGCAATGCGCTTGCTCTCCACCATGCGCGCGGCAATGATCGACCGCATCTTGGTGAGCGGAACCAGTTCGCCGGGCAAGTGGGACGATGCGGCCGGCTGCGGCGGATGGGCATTGCCCGGGCCGTAGTCGTGCAAATGGCGCTGCACGTCTTCCTTGGTAATCCTGCCACCGGAGCCCGTTCCTGCCACTTGGCGCAGATCCAGCTGATGCTCGCGCGCAATGCGGCGGACCAGCGGCGAGGAGCGCAGACGCCGTCCAGCCAGTTGCGGATCTTCCACCACCTGCGGTGGGGCCAAAATGGACTGAATTTCCGGCAGGTGCGCAGCAGCGGGGGCGTGGGCCACAGGAGCAGTCCCTGCGACACCGCCAATCATGGCTACAACCGTGTTGATGGCCACCGTTGCGCCCACCCCGATGCGGATCTCGGTCAGCGTGCCGGAGACAGGCGAAGGAATCTCCGCGTCCACCTTGTCGGTGGAGATCTCAAACAGCGGCTCGTCTTTTTCCACCTTGTCGCCCAACTGCTTGAGCCACTTGGTGATGGTGCCTTCCACAATGGACTCGCCCATCTGCGGCATCACCACTTCAACGCCTTCAACGGCGGCGGGCTCGGCAGCAGCGGGGGCTTCGTCTTCGCCCAGGATCAGTCCGACGACGGTATTGATGCCCACGGTAGCGCCGACTGCAACCCGAATCTCGGTGAGCGTGCCGGCCAGGGGCGAGGGAATCTCCGCATCCACCTTGTCGGTGGAGATCTCAAACAGGGGCTCGTCCTTCTCGACACGGTCGCCGGGCTGCTTGAGCCATTGGGTAATGGTGCCCTCAACAATGGATTCGCCCATCTGAGGCATGATCACGTCGGTCGGCATAGAGCTTTGTTCTCCGCTATTCGGGACGCCGGTCGCGCTGGGGTCCAGCGTGGATTATAAATCGCAGTGCGTTCAGAGTAGATAAAGGAGGCCGCGGTATGGACGTCGGCTGGCCTTGGTTGCCCGGTTCCAGCCCCACCGCCCTGGGAACCGTACCCTTTGACGTGCGCCAGGGCAAACCCCTCCAAGCTCAGTTAGATACCGGAGTAAACGGAGAGCAGGATATTGAATTCATGAGTCTTGTGACAGGATATGACTCTAGTCGTGCCGCATGCCAGGTACAGGAAGTGGCAGGGCTTTAGCCCCTGCCTGCGCTCAGTTGTGAAGGGTCGCTCCCAGAATCCCAGACGGAGACGCGGACAGGACTCCGCATCCGCCCCGTCTCAGGCATGCGACTGGTGGGAGACGATCTCCTTCTCCTTCGCCAGCAGCTCGGCCAGCGCCTTCTCCGGGCAGATGTGATGCTTTTCTGCCGCCGCTAGCTCCTGCTCGGTCTCCAGATAGGAGGCCACGGTCATGAAGCAATCCAGGCAGCGCGTGTTGTAGCTTCCGTTGTCGTTCTGCGTTCGGTTGTACATCGTGCCTCGCAAGAATTGAGCGATTCAACGATGCTAGCCACTGTTCCGCATTCTGGTAGTGATTTACGTCACGTACTTCTGTGACGTGTCCATCCCGCAGCAACCCCCACCCCCAAGAACATCCCCCACGGGGTTTTCCATCGTAGTATTTTGGGGTACAGACTGCCTGCGCCAGCAACATCCGCTGGCACGCGCGCCTCAGTCTCTGGGAGCTCTCCATGCCGTTAGCTTCAAGATCAAAAAAAGACCGTCCGCCACTCGACGAAGCCGGGCTGCTTGACTACGCCGTCAAGGCGCTGGGCCGCCGCATGCGCTCAGAGGCGGAGATTCGCCACCTCATGGCCACCCGCATCGAGCCCGGCTCGGCGAGCGACGAGCTCATCGCCCGCGTCCTGGTCCGGCTCAAGCAGTACGGCTACCTCAACGACACCGTCTTTGCCGAGGCCTACACCCGGCTCCGTCAGGAGAACGAAAAGTTCGGCCAGCGCCGCGTCCGCCAGGACCTGCACCAGAAGGGCGTCCAACCGGCCCTGATCGAGGAGACCCTCGCCGCCCGCTACGGCCAAACCGACGAAGCCGCCCTGGCCCGCCAGCACCTGGAGCGCAAGCGCCTCAAAAAACCCACCAACGAGAAGGAAACCGCCCGCATCCTCCGCCGCCTGATCGGCGCCGGCTTCTCCACTACCGCCATCTATAAGGTGCTCCGCGAGTGGGACGTGCCCGAAGAATCCCTGGCAGGCATCGAATCGGTGGACGTAAGCGAAGAGGGCGGCGAACTGTGACGTATTTCCTGCAGGCTATTCTGAGGTTTCTCCTCGTCGCTATTTGGGCCACGACTGCTTTCTGCTTTGGCTCTTGGGCCTCTGGCTGGCTCTGCATCTGGTTTGTGCTCCCTCATTGGGCGAAAGAGTATCCACACGATGGCCAGTTGGGACTCGGCGTTCTGGCCTGTGCCCTCGTTGGCGGCCTACTTACAGCAGGATTTTCCCTCGCTTTCGCTTTCTTTTGGATTGCCCGCGTCCTGCCTGCGCGCCAAGCCGCGCGGGCCGCCAAAGGATGAAACCTCCAGACCGCTTCCTCGCCATCGACTGGTCCGGAGCCGCCTCCGCAGCGCCACAACGCAAGCACATCGTCACCGCAGAAGTTGACACTGCCCACATCTACGCCCTTGTCACTCCCCACTAGACCGAGAATGTGGGCAGTAGCCACATCGCCGCGTATCCTTTCGCTTGTCGAGCCGAGAATATGGACAGAAGCCCGATTCTTCTCCACTGCGTGCGCGCATGCTAGGGAAGCTCCAACAGCACCAGGCCTGTACCTGCAAAATCCTTGCGATTGTCCGTCGCCAGATCCAAGCCATTTTCAAGTGCCGTTGCTGCCACAATCATGTCAGCAAGGCTGCGTGTATGCCCCTGTCTGCGCAAACTAGCCTTCAATCCGCCAGCTCGCTCGGCAATCGCTCCAGAAACTGGATACCAAATCAGGTTGTTCAGGAAGCCTTTGGTTACCTTCTCCTCACCGGGCCGCAGTCCGCTATGGATCTCCGCCACGCTCATGGTGGAGATGGCAAGTGCGTGCCCTGTGTTCAATAGTCCAGCCAAATAGCTGCGCCGCTGGTTGCGGTTGCGCAGCACATCGATCAGAACCGAGGTGTCCAGCAGAACTCCAGCGGGCGTACCCATGGCGCGCTCTATTCCGCGCTCCGCAAGGTCCTCAATTCAGACTCGTTGCGGAGACCTCTTACCCAATCTGCACTTCCCGCCTCCGCTATCTCCGGATGGTTGGCATCGCTCCAGGCAGGTTGATCGCCGGTAAGAAACGCCATCAGTTTGCGGCGTTTCACCTCGCGGCTGGCCGTTTCCACCAAAAAGGCGCTGCGGCCACGAGGGCCAACCAGGTGGTCGATCTCTTCAGCCAGTTCGACAGGCAACACAATGTGGGTTCTCACAGTAGCCATAGTGAAGACCCACTCCATATGGGCCTACCTGGATTGTACCCCCGTTTCTGCCGATCCTGATGCCCTTCCACCCCCTGCCCCATTACACTGTTAACGTCATGCAATCCCGCTCTGGAAACGAAATTCGCGAGACCTTCCTGCGCTTCTTCGAGTCGAAGGGCCACCGGCGCGTTCATTCCTCTTCGCTGGTACCGGCCAACGACCCCACCCTGCTCTTTGCCAACGCTGGCATGAACCAGTTCAAGGATCTTTTTCTTGGAGCGGAGAAGCGGGACTACAGCCGGGCTACCACCTCGCAGAAGTGCGTCCGCGCTGGCGGCAAGCACAACGATCTGGAGAACGTAGGCTTTACCCGACGCCACCACACCTTCTTTGAGATGCTGGGCAACTTCTCCTTCGGCGACTACTTCAAGCGCGACGCCATTGCTTTTGCCTGGGAGCTGATCACCAGCCCCGAGTGGCTGGCGATCCCCAAGGACAAGCTCTACGTCACCATCTTTGAAGGCGCCGACGGCGTGCCCCGCGACGACGAGGCCGAGCTCTTCTGGATCAAGGCTGGCGTCCCCAAGGACCGCATCCACCAGTACGGGCTCAAGGACAACTTCTGGCAGATGGGCGAAACCGGCCCCTGCGGCCCCTGTTCCGAGATTTTTTACGATCTGGGGCTTGAGGCCTCCGAGCACGGCAAAGACCTGCCTTTTGGACAGGACGACGCCCGTTACGTGGAGATCTGGAACCTGGTCTTCATGCAGTTTGACCGCTCCGCCATTGTCGAAGGCGGCAAAACGGTTGGCTACAAGCTCACCCCCCTGCCCAAGCCCTCCATCGATACCGGCATGGGCCTGGAACGTTTGGCCGCCGTGCTACAGGGCAAGATCTCGAACTTCGAGACGGACCTGTTCACTCCGCTGATCGTGCGAGCAGCGGAGTTGACGGGACAGCTGGTCAGCAAGCCAGCAAGCCAGCGAGCCGACGAGTCAGCAGGTAGATCTTCGGCAGAGGGTCTCGTATCGGAGGGCCTTGCAAATAGTCTTGCGCAAGAGGGCCTTGTATCAGGGCACGACTTCAGTCGTGCCGAAAGCACGCCTCCCGAAACGCGGGCTTTAGCCCCTGAGGAATTGCAGCGGCTGATCGATATTGCCAGCCTGCGCATCATCAGCGACCACGCCCGCGCCGCCACCTTCCTCATCAACGACGGCATTCTGCCCTCGAATGAGGGCCGTGGCTACGTCCTAAGAAAAATTCTGCGTCGCGGCATCCGTCACGGTAGACTTTTGGGCCAAGAAAATCCCTTCCTCTGCCAGATGGTCTACGCCGTTCGCGAACTGATGGTCGGAGCCTATCCCGAGCTGGCTGACTCCGCCGACCGCATCGCCAAGGTCATCGAGGCCGAAGAGCGGCAGTTCGACCGCGTGCTGAAGGTCGGTCTGGTTCGGCTGAACGAAGAGATAAACGCAGTTCCACCTGTATCCCGTCCACCCGGCAGTATTACTGCAGGAAAGGACATAAGGGCAGGTTCTTCAATCCATGCTACTGGAAATGTCGAAGCTGGCGGAGACATCGCAGCCGGTGAGGACATCATTGCTGGCGGCCATATTCGCGCTGGCGTTTATGACGGCGAAAAGGCCTTCCACCTTTACGAAACCTTCGGCTTGCCGGAGGATTTCATTGCCGATGCCTGCCACGATGCCGGGGTCGTCTTCAATCAGGTCGGGTTCAACGCCGCTCGCGACGAGGAAAAAGCTCGCGCCCGCGCCAGTTGGAAGGGTGGCAGCCAGAAGACCGCCAGCCCCGTCTTCCGCGACCTGGCCAAAACCGATTTCTTTGGCTACAAACAGCTTGCTGTGAACGGCGCCAAAGTCCTGGCGATTGTCAAAGAGGGCGTCGGCGTTCCCGCGGCTGCGCCGGGCGAAGTTGTTGAGGTCGTCCTCGACAACACCAGCTTCTACGCCGACTCTGGCGGCCAGGTGGGCGATATCGGTCTCTTCCTCTCCACCGACGGCAACTCCGTCGTGGCAGAGATTCAGGGCTGCGTGGCTCCGGTGCAGGGTGTCCGCGCCCATAAAGCCCTCCTCAAGCAGGGACTTGCGGTGGGCGACGCCGTCAACACCGTCGTAGATGCCGATTGGCGCAACGCCATCAGGCGCAATCACACCGGAACCCACCTGCTGCACGCTGCCCTGCGCGAAGTGCTCGGCACCCACGTAAAGCAGGCCGGATCGGCCGTGCACCCGGATCGCCTTCGCTTTGACTTCTCCCACTTTACCCAGGTGGCCGACGAGGAGCTGGAGCAGATCGAAAGCATCGTCAATCGCGAGGTTTTGGCCAACGCTGTTGTTGAAACCATTGAAGATGTGCCCATTGACGTGGCCGTGAACGAGTACCACGCCATGGCCCTCTTCGGCGAGAAGTACGGCGACAAGGTGCGCGTGGTCAAGGTGATGGACGGCTTCTCGACCGAGCTCTGCGGTGGTACACACACACAGGCCACGGGCGAGATCGGACTCATCAAGATCGTCGCGGAAAGCTCGGTCTCCTCCGGCGTCCGCCGTCTGGAGGCCATCACCGGACTCGGGTCGCTGGCCACCTTCCGCAACGACTTTGCGCTCTCCAAGTACGTCGGCCAGCTGGTCCCCGCAGGGGGCAATCTGCTGGAGCAGCTGCAAGGGCGCGTCACCACGCAAGAAGACGAGCTCAAGAAGCTCCGCCGCGAGCTGGACGAGATGCGCATGAAGTCCGCTGCCGGCGGGCTGGAGGAGGCGCTCGCGAAGGCTTCTGACATTAAGGGCGTGAAATTCGTCTCTCTCCGAGCGGACAATCTGGATCGCGGCCAGCTCCGCACGTTGGTAGACAACCTGAAGCAGAAGCTCGGTGAGGGCGTTGTCCTGCTCGCATCGGCTCAGCCGGAGGGCAAAGTAGCCATCATTGCTGGCGTCACGCCGGGGCTCATCAAGCGCATCCAGGCTGGCAAGCTGGTGGGCGCGGTGGCCAAGCTAGTGGGTGGATCCGGCGGCGGCAAGCCGGAGATTGCTGAGGCTGGTGGCAAGGATCAGGCGCAGATCGACGCAGCCCTTGCGGCCGCGCCCGGCATCGCCTCCGACCTACTCGCGTAGCCTCCCTAAAGAAAAACCCCCACTTCTGCCCGCGCAGGAGTGGGGTTTTTCTTTGTGGCTCTTCCACAGAGAGTTGTTGGGGCTGGAGTTCCAGTCTTTCTAAGCCGAAGCGGTCTTGATAGGAAGAATGCCGGCACCTGCGGTGCGGCCGACGCGCTTCGCATCGCTCACGACGCCGTTGTGCGGAGGTTCGTGCCGTCCCTACGGGACTCCGTAGAGTCTTTTGTATGCCTTTCCCCGGGTTGCGCGGCTCCTCGCGCTGCTCGGGGGCCGCTCCACCCGGGGCTAACATCCTCCTGCCCCTACGGGGCGGGGTACGTTTCAACAGCGTGCCTCTTACCCTAAGCGAACAGTGCCTGCTGCATGCGACTGCCGCACCGCAGGTGGCCGCAGGCGATCAGGCCTCCAGCACCGCCGACAAGGCGCGGAGATCCTTCACCACCACCTCGCGCGCGTCCACTTCCAGCAGCCCTTCGGCCTGCAGGCGGGTCAAGTTGCGCGACACCAGCTCTCGCACCGTTCCCAACTGGTTGGCAATCTCCTGGTGGCTGGCAGGCAGACGGAACTCCACGCCCCGCGCCGTCTTCACACCCTCGGTCTGCGCCACCTTCACCAGCAGCGAAGCCAGCCTTTGCCGGATGGTTGTAAACGAAAGCTCTTCAATGATGCCCACCAGCCGCCGGAGCCGCGCGCCCACCACGGCCAGCATCTTCAGCGCCACCTCCGGATGCTCCATGCAGTAGGCCTGCAGATCCCGGCGTGAGATGAACCCAATCTCTGTCTCCTCCACCGCAATCACAGAGGCCGGATAGGTGCCGCCATCAAACACCGGCAACTCCGCCACCGTGGCCCCAGGACCTTCTACGGAAAGCACCTGTTCGCGGCCGCTGGCGGAGGTTTTGAAGATCCGCACCCGGCCCTGCGCCACAATGTAGAGCCCCGAGCACGGTTCGCCTTCGCTGAAGAGCAACTCGCCCGCGCCGTAGCGCTTGCGGACGGTGCGCGCGGCCAGCAGCTTCAGCTCCGCCGCTGAAAGCGAGTTGAGCAATGCGCTCGCGCCAAGTATAGTAGCCAGATCCATGCGTTCCATAGGTAGGGACGATTCTAGCAGCGCCGATCCTTGCCGCACAGAACACAACTTCATAGGTTCGATAGAAAGCGCTCATATGTCTTCCCGCTCGCAACACCCAGACTCCGGCCCAGGGTCTCCGCAAGATGCCCTGCTGCACCAGCTTCCTCTGCCGCAGCCTGAAGCCGACAACGAGAATCTGGCTGCCGAACTCGCACAACTCGGCTCCACCTTGTACGAGGCTGAAGACAATCAGGCAGTTACCGCCTACGAGCACTCCGTTGCGCTCACCCGTCCGCTACTTGCCGCCCAACCCGAGCGCTTCCAGTTGGCTATGGCCGACAGAATCTCCGAGTTGGGCCGCGCTTATCTCATGGCCGGGCAAGTCGAACTGGCCATCCCCTGCTGGATGGAAGGTTTGGAACTCTATGCGGCGCTAGCGCTCAGCTCCCATATCTCGTTTGCAGCGGAACGCGCGGAACTGCTCTCCAGCCTTGCTTTGGAGTCGCTCCCCCAGGGCCAGCTCGAAGAGACCATCCGCCTCACCACGGAAGCCATCGCCCTGCTGGAGCCGATGCTCACGGCGGAGATGGAGCAGGTAGGCGATCTGATGGTGCGCGCCCTCTGGACCCGCTCCGTAGCGCTGGACGCCAGCGGCAACAAGCCCGCCGCGCTTGCCGACGCCGTGCGTTGCAGGCAACTAGCCGCCGATCCTCGCATTCCGGAGATGGAGCCAGGCATTCGCGACGCCATCGAAGGCCAGTTCCGTGGCCTCCAGACTGAAGCGGCTGCGCCTTCCAATCCACCGGCCTGAGGCCAAAGGAAAACGGGCCGAAGCATGGAGCTTCGGCCCGTCCTGTTGCACTCTCCATTAGGCGTGCGCTGGTTTACGGAAGGCGCTGGTAGCTGCACGGCTCGGCGTCATGCGCTTTGAACCCCGATCGCTGCCGTCAATGTTGAACTGGCGGATCATCCCGTCCAGCTGGTTGGCCAACTCGGTCAGGTTGTGGCAGGCGGCGGAGGTTTCGTCTGAACCGATGGCATTCTCGTCGGCCAGCCGGGAAATCTGTCCGGCAGACTCCGAGATCTCCTGCGAGGCAGCGGTCTGCTCCGTGGCCGCAGTCGCAATCAGGCTGATCATGTGCTCCATGCCCTGCACCAACTGGATGGTGGACTCCAGGGCACGTTGCGCATCGGCGGTTTCCGTCATGCCAGCCTGCACTTCCAGCCGGCTGCCTTCCATCACGTCCACCGTCTGGCGCGTCTCTTCCTGAATGCTGCGGATCGTGCCCGCAATCTCTTCCGTAGCGCTCTTGGTGCGCTCCGCCAGCCGCCGAACCTCTCCGGCAACCACTGCAAAGCCACGTCCATGCTCGCCCGCGCGCGCTGCTTCAATGGCGGCGTTCAGGGCCAGCAGATTGGTCTGTTCACTAATCCCCTGAATCACGCTCACCACGTTGCCAATCTCTTCCGAGCGCCGCGCCAAGGTGTTCATGCGATCAGCCACCGATGCCGAGGTCTCGCCAATCCGTTCCATCGTAGCGTTGGCCTTCTGCATCACCTGGCCGCCCAACGTGGCAGACTCCGCCGACTGCCGGCTCACCCGCGTGGCTTCCTCGGCGTTGTGGCTGATCTCGCCAATGGTGGCCACCATCTCCTGCGCCGCGGCTGCAATCTGGTTGGTCTGGGACGACTGCGTCTTGGCGTTGCCGCTGGTCTGCGTCGAACGCACGCTCAGCTCCTCGGTCGCCGAAGAGAGCGTCTCGGCTGCCAGCGCGATATTGCTCAGCACCTCGCGCGTTGCCGCCACGCTCTGGTTCAGTGCGTCTGACAAGCGGCCCACTTCGTCCGTGCTGCGCACATCCACGGATACGGTAAGATCCTTCTGCGCCACTTGTTCCAGAGCCTCCGCTGCCGCCACCAAGGGCGGCGCAATGGAGCGCGTCAGAAAGGTCGCAATAATAATCGAGATGCCGATGGAAAGCAGCAGCGTAATCCAAGTGATGGTGCTGGAGCGGCTGACCGTCTGCATGGCATCCGCGCCTGCCTGCTGCCCCATCTTGGTATTTAGTCCCAAATCCTGATCGATGGCGTTCGAGACCGCATCAAACTCCGTCATGGTCTTGGCACCGGTGGTAAAGTCCCGCGCTTCCTGCAGCTTTCCGCCGTCCACCATTTTGACAAAGTCGTCGCTGAAGCCCAGATACGTCACCATCCCGTCGCGGAATGCAGTGAACAGCTCCCGCTCCCCCGGATAGCTGACCATCGGTTCATAGGTAGCCAGCGCACTCTTGTAGCCATCAATGGACGTTGCGCGGCGCGCGCGGTACACACCCACGCACTCCGGCGTACTGCAAAGCGCCATGAATCCATCCGCACGGCGGATAGAGGCCACATAGTAACGAATCTCTCCGAGAACTTTCACAGAGGGCAGGGCGTTATTGGCCACATCGTCCACCCCCTTGTTCATCTGGTGAAAGCTAACCAGGGCTACGATTCCCAACAGCGCCGTCAACAGACTGAGGGCTCCAAATCCAAACAGCAGCTTACGGGCGATGGGCAAATTGCGAAAACTCGACATAATCAGGCGTTCCTTTCAGGGGGCGATTCCAAAAGCTCGAATATCGAAGACGGACAGGAGATCAGGAGCAAGCTTCCGCTCTCTCACTTCATCGGTGAGAATCTTCACCGCTAGAGGTTTGTTGAGACGGTCTGTAACCTGACTTTTCTCTTTTGGGCTTGTCTGGTCCCATTTCGATACGGCGACCCGAATTGGATAGCGCTAGTTCTTTGACCGCTTGAATTTGTAGGAGCACGCGACCCCTCTTTTCGCCCTTCTTCTGGCGAAAGGGTGGGAGAGCCAGAATCCACGACATCAACCGGTCAGACACCTGGGATGGGAAAGCGCAGGGGCTCCCTGAAGACTCGCCCAAAAGAAAAGGAATACGTCCAGAGTTTCATCTCCAGACGTATTCCTGTTCTGCTCGGTTCCCGTTCCGCGCGCTCCGATGCCTCGATCTCAGCTCTCCGAATCGAGACCTGAGAAGCTAGGCCGCGCCCCACGCTCAGGCGTGCACTGGCTTGCGGAAGGCGCTCACCGCTTCCCGGCTCGGCGTGCGCCCGGTCGATCCACGATCCTCCCCATCAATATTGAATTGGCGAATCATGCCGTCCAGATTATTAGCCAACTCCGTCAGGCTGTGACAGGCTGAGGCGGTTTCGTCCGAGGCGATTGCATTCTCCTCCGCCAGCCTCGATATCTGCCCCGCTGACTCCGAGATCTCCTGCGAGGCCGCGGTCTGCTCCGTGGCTGCCGTCGCAATCAGGCTGATCATGTGCTCCATGCCCTGTACCAGTTCGATGGTGGACTGCAGCGCATGCTGGGCGTCCGCCGTTTCCTTCATGCCTGCCTGCACTTGCAGCCGGCTACCTTCCATCACGTCCACTGTTTGCCGCGTCTCTTCCTGGATGCTGCGGATCGTCCCCGCAATCTCTTCCGTGGCACTCTTGGTGCGCTCGGCCAGCCGCCGTACCTCGCCTGCCACCACGGCAAAACCGCGTCCTTGCTCACCAGCTCGGGCTGCTTCAATGGCTGCGTTCAAGGCCAACAGGTTGGTCTGCTCGCTGATGCCCTGAATCACGCTGACCACGTTGCCTATCTCTTCCGAGCGCCGCGCCAGGGTGTTCATGCGGTCGGCCACCGTGACTGAGGTCTCGCCAATCAGCGCCATGGTAACGTTGGCCTTCTGCATCACCTGGCCACCCTGCGCGGCCGACTCCGCCGACTGCCGGCTCACGCTCGTCGCGTCTTCCGCGTTGTGGCTGATCTCGCCAATGGTAGCCACCATCTCCTGCGCCGCAACCGCAATCTGGTTGGTCTGGGCTGACTGGGTCTTGGCGTTGCCACTGGTCTGCGTGGAACGCACACTCAGCTCCTCGGTCGCGGCCGACAGCGTCTCCGCCGCCAGGGCGATATTGCTCAACACCTCGCGCGTTGCCGCTACACTCTGGTTCAAAGCGTCCGCCAGGCGGCCGACTTCATCCGTGCTTGTTACCTCGACAGAGACAGAAAGATCCTTCAGAGCCACGCGTTCCAGCGCATGGGTGGCGGCCACCAGCGGCGGCGCAATCGATCGCGTCAGAATCACTCCGACCACAATCGAGATCACGAGCGAAAAGGCCATCGCAATTGCCGCCAGAATGCCGCAGGTGCTGACCAGTCGCATGGTGGCGTCACCAATCTTGGCCCCGGCCTGCTCGTTCAGTTCCTGATCCTGGGCAATCGCCAGGTTGTAGTCGTCAAAGAGCTTCACGGCGGCCCCACCGGTAAACAGCGCGCGCGCCTCCTCGTTCTTGCCGTCATTGATCAGGCGGCGGAACTCCTGGCTCATCTCCAGGTACTGTTCAATGCCATTGCGAAAGCTCGTGAACAGCTCCCGTTCCGCGGGACTGGAGATCAAAGGCTCATAGTTGACGATTGCGGCCCGGTAGTCGTCCACAAACTTCTGGCGGCGGACCAGGAATCGGTCTGAGCACTCCTTCGTCTCGCACAAGGCGATGTTGGCGTCGGTGCGGCGGATCGACGTGGCAGCAATGCGAATCTGGCCCAAGTACTTCACCGAGGGCATGGAGGTGTTCACGATTCCGTCTACACTGCCGTGGACCTTGCTGAAGCTGACCAGTGCTACCGCTCCCAGGATTGCGGTCAAAAGACAGACCGAGCCAAAACCAACCAGAAGTTTTCGTGCGATCGGCAAATTCCTAAATGCTGACATACAAGACGTCCTTTCGAGTTCCAAACCAAGGATGAAAACAAACTACAGATCAACAGGAACGTGAGAGGACCTGACCTGCGGTGCAGATTCGTATATCGGCAAAGCGCTCTGATTCCGTAACCTGAAAACCGGTGCCCACCGCAACAACTTCCCACGATTTGCCGACGGTATTCTTCAAGCGGACTCAAAGGGATGGTCTTGTTATTCTCTACCTAAAGATTGATGTTTCATTCTATTAACGACAAAAACGAATGGCGGCTCGCTCCAATGGGAGGGAACCGCCATTTTGGGTACGGTAACACCTATTCGATTCAATTAGATGATCAGTTAGGCATTATCGGAAGGAGCAACACACTTGGGTACTTTTCTTCATGCAGCACCGTGTTCGTCGCCTTTACCAGCTCCGTGCTGTCCGCCGTCGTCCGTCCCGAGTTGGGATTGCGATCAAAGCGCGGAAAGTTCGAACTCGAGACCTCCAGCCTGATCCGGTGTCCTGCCAGGAACACTTTCGACGTCGACCACAGATCGATCCGGTACTCGGTCGGCTTGCCCGGCTCAATCGGCGTCGCCTTGGCGGTTGAGGTGCGATAGCGCGCCCGCAGAATCCCTTCCGCAATGTTGTACGCCGCCCCATCGGGCGCCACGTCCACCAGCTTGGCCGTAAAATCGGTGTCCGCGGCCGTGGTCTCCGCAAACAGATCCAGCGCGACCGGCCCCGTCACCTCTACGTCTTTGGCCAGCGGCGGGGTGGTGTAAACGAGGACATCCGAGCGGGTTTCCACCTTGCGCTGGTCCAGCGGGCCATGGCCCAAGGACTCCCCACCTCCGCAGCACAGCGGTCCACCCACGGTGGGCACCGGGTTGGCCGGATCGTAGAGGTAGCTGTCGCTGGCGGCGGAGTTGCCTCCAGGCGCAACCAGCAACTGGCCATCGCCGGCCGCCGTATTCGCGTGCCCTGCGGAGGCCAGCAGATACTTTGTCTCCTTGGCCCGCGCCACCGGCCAGGCCGCTTCCTCGCGCCACTGGTTCGCGCCCATCACGAAGATCTTGACCGGCTTGCCGGAGGCGAACTGGTTCTGCTTGCCCTTGAACAGATGGTCGTACCAGTCCAGAATGGTGGCGTTTTCGTCAAAGGCTGCCTCAGGGCCAAAGTCCAGCGCGCCAATCTTGCGTCCCCATCCGGAGTGGCCGCCAATGGCCACCACCAGTTGCGTCTTCTCCCGCGCCTCCTGGGTTCCCGCATGGTCACGAATGCCCTCATAGTTGCGCAGCGTCCCACCCAGAAAGATGTCGTACCAAGCCCCGACAATCAGCGCCGGAACCTTGATCTTCTGGTAGTTCTCCTCAATGGACCACTGCTTCCAGTAGTCGTCGTAGGTGGGATGCGCGATCCAGTCCAGGTAGTAGGGAGCCAGCGACTCCGTCATGTTGGCGCGGGTTGGAAAGTTGCGCAGATCGAAGAGCGGATAGTCGGTCAGCGGCACGGTATCCACGCCGGAGATGGGATCGGTGTGCGCCTTGATCAGCCGGTTCGCCGTATCCTGCGCCAGCCCCGAGGTCCACGACTGATTGAACCACTGCTCAAACGCGCCCCCCTGGTAGGTCCAGTTTTCGTGGTAGTTCGAGGCGGTCACAATGGGGCAGATTCCGGCCAGATGCGGCGGAGCCGTAATGGCTGCCAGCATCTGGGTTGCGCCCACATACGAGCCCGAGTACATGCCCACCCTCCCATCGGAGTGGGGCAGGGCCGCGGCCCATTCCACCGTGTCGTAGCCGTCGTTGGGCTCGTTCTTGAACGTGTACCACTCGCCGTCGGAGGTGTAGCGCCCGCGCACATCCTGGACGACCACAATGTAGCCGCGCAGCGCTCCCGTCTGACCAAAGGCCGCGCCGCCGTTCTTGTCGTAGGGGGTACGCGTCAGCAGCACCGGATAGGTGCCCTCCGCCGCAGGACGATACACATCGGCGCGCAGGGTCACGCCGTCGCGGGTCTTCATCGCTACCCCGCGATCCACCAGTACGTTGGCGGCGGTTTGCGCCCCCAGAGCAGAAGGCAACAGAAGGACCGCAACCGCGGCCAGCAAGGGAATACGCATAGCAAGCATCTCTCCCAGGGAAAGTGAGGAACGGCACAATTATAGGTTCGCCCGAATGCGTTTGGTCAGCAGGATGTTTTTCTATTGGCTACGGTGCAGCCAGCGCCGAAGAAGATTGGCTTCGTAGCGACATCCTGGCGCGAAGCGCGGCTGCAGCATGCGAGGTTTGCTGCATGCAATGGCTGCATGCAATGCCCGGTCGCAATGCAAAACCTGCCACCAGACGCGGCATGCTGCGGAAGTCGTCCAGCAGCGAGCGCCCCTGGCCGGTAAGAAAGGCTCCCCGCCGCATCACGTACAGATGGAAGAGCGCCGAAAGCAGCGTAAACACACACACTGCCACCGTGGCATGGGGAGGAACCGTGGCCCCGGCCGCGCAGTGCGCCAGATAATCGAACAGTTGCGACGCACCCGGCACCGCCACCACAATGGCCAGATTCCCGGTCCCATGCGAACGCAGGCCCAGAGCCTTTTGCTGTAACCCCGCCCACAGCCCCGCGGTCAGCGTCACGTAGCCCATCTCCACGGCAATCACCGTCATTTGGCGAAGCTCGCCCCCGTGCAGCATCGCCAGCAGGTAAACCAGGGAGCGCACTCCCGCGCTCATCACCGCGCACTTCCAGTTCCAGCAGCTGCAAGCCCGTGCCAACAGAGGGAAACGCAGGATCGGCTTCATGGGTCCAGATTGCGCGCTGTGTGCAACGGCAGAGTAAATCCGGGATGAATCTCGTGTTGAGATCGGCTATGCCGGAATACGGTATCGCCGCAGAGGAGTGTGATTAGGGTCACTTTCCCTTCCCGCCACCTCCGGTAGCCTACGTCTTGAAGGGGCGTTGTGCCTGTATGGAGCGCCCGGAGAGCAAACCGAGGAGTTTTCCCATGGCTTACGTTGTGACCGATGCCTGTACCAAGGATTTTGTTTGCGTCGATGAGTGCTCCACGGCGGCGATCGCCCCGTCCGCGTCCGACGCCGCTGCTGCCACTGTTTCGCAGGTCTACATCAACCCCGATGAGTGCATCGATTGTGGCAACTGCGCCTCCGTTTGCCCCTCGGGCGCTATCTTTGTAGAGGACGAGCTGCCGGCCGACAAGGCTGAGTTCGCCGAGAAGAACAAGGCCTACTTCAACTAGTCTTTCCCCGTTTTCTGGAAAGAAAAAACCCTCCCAAGTGAGCATCAACAACTCACTCGGGAGGGTTTTGCTTGTTTCCAGATCCTCCAGACGTTCTTCATCTCCTGCCCATCACCCCTCTCAGGGCTGATTTTTGTTGGGGATAGCCGGTTCAGGCACGGCCACGGGCTCGGTCGGTGCACCGGTTTGCGGTGTAACGGGCGGCGCAACGGGGGGCGTTGCAGGAACCACCGGAACCCCGTCTGGCGCGTTCGTTTCCGGCCTTTCCGCTGGAATCTTCGGATCGTTTGCTACCACCACTACCGGCAGCGTCAAGGTTGCGGCCGCGGCAGGATCGTCGCGCAGCCGCAGGTAGAGAACCCCGCTGGCCGGATGCGGCACCGCAATCTGCGTTCCGGTAAACTCCGGCGGCATCTCCGACGGGTTGGAAAAGTCCTTGGTGGCGCTGAACGCTGTAGCCAGAAACAGGTTGCTTCCCAGCAGCGTGCAGGGCTTGGCCACCGCGCGCGGGCAACGCAGCTCCTTGAAGCCAGGCAGACGCACCAGAGTGCCCAACGGCAGCCAGTCCCCGGGCGTCCCGTTGGCCGTCAGCACCCGTACCTGCACCGGACCAAACGCTGAGGCCCCAAACCGCGCCAGCGGTTCCAGGCTGCCCATGGCTGTGTGCGCGTCCTCCAGCATCAGGCTGCCATCGGCCAGCGAAAGCATGGTGCGGAATCCCCCATCCACCGCCGCCACCTCTACCCTCGCGTCCCGCAGGAAGTTTCCTGGACCAACCGCCTTCAGGAAGAACACCAGCTTTCCGTCCAGCGGGAGATCGTCCCCGCTGCCCATCTCCACCACCGACGCGCCGCTGGCCTGGATGCCTTTGTTGGCTAGCGTCACCTGCGGCCGCGCGGACTCAATCACGGCCTGCGTGCGCAGCACCCGGCCGTCGCGCAGCGTCACTGTAACCCGTTGCCGACTGCCCGGGATGAGCTTGGAGGTTGTGCCCGTCGTCTTCATCGTCAGCTGGTCACTGTCGCCCACGCGGTTCAGACCGCCGGGCACAAAGCTCAACCCACTCAGCTCCGCTGCCGCCACTTCATCCAGACGAGTTCCTTTCAGCCGCGCTTCCTGGTCTCCCGCATTCAAGACAAACCCATCCAGCGACGCGGCATCGGCATAGGCTCTTACGGACACCGTCTGCGGCTTCTGCTGCCCATACTGAAAGATCGACAGGGTAACTTGTCCCGGAGGTGCGTCTTTCAACGGGATCGTCAAATCCATCGCCTCCGGCCTCGGAGACTTCCAGGCCACCTTCAGCATATTCCCGTCCGCGGTGTGCGCTTCAATCCGCTCCACGCACAGCGTGTTATCCCCCTCCAGATGCAAAACGTCTTCCCGGCCCACCACCAGCGCCGATTGGTCGGCCGCACTCACCGTCCAGCTGGCCGCGGTTGCGGTGCGCAAGTGAAAGTGAGGGCCCGTCCAGTTTTCAAAACCCCACTTACCACGCAGCTCGCCCACTAATTCCCCACTTAGCTCATCCAGATGCTTTTCGGGGTTGGGGTTGGTCAGCACCAGGCTCCCTTTGGATGGGTCAGGAGTTACAGGCAGATCAATTCCTTCTGCCTCGTGGCCGGGAGTTTCAATATGCAACTTCAAGTCGTGCGCCATGGCCGTGGCAAACACCAGCGGCGCGCCCTCCACCGGCAGCCCCAGGCCCGGTCTCATGGCGCAAAAGCTATCTCCCATATTCACCGGATGAAGCGGCGGCAGCTTGGCTTCGCCCAACGGCGGCAGGGCCACCAGCACCACGGTCTTGGGATTGCGGAAGGAGGGCGGCGTGGCCAAACGCAGGTTCAGTGTGTCCCCCGTGGGCAACGCCAGGGCCGGGATGTAGCGGAAGTGCGCGGTATGCAGCGAGGCCAGTATCTTGGCCGTATCCACAACCGCGCCAATGTAAGCCGAGTACGCACCCGCGCCGCCCATCCGCGTGCTGGAGATCGCATTCATCAAGTCCGCAGTTGAGCCGCTGGTCAGCTGGGCCACCAACGATTGCACGTTCGAGTCGTCCAGCACCAACCCATCGGGGTTCTGCCCCAGGCAACCTGCCTGTTGTTCGGCAGGCTTCTCAAAGCAATCCTGCTGCAGCTTGATCCCCAGGCTCCGCGAGGCCATCTCCGCCCGCTCTTTCAGGGTTTTCTGGTCCGACTGCGAGGTCACCTTGACTTGCGCCAGATAGGTTTCTACCCGCTGCCGATCCCAGCTGGCGGCCTGCAGATCCTGCACCGCGCGCACAAACGAACCAGGCTGGTCGCGGACCGCCTTTTTCAGGGTGTTGAAGTCACCACCGGTCTCTGGAAGCAGGAACAAAACCGCCTGCTGCGCCTCCGCCGGAACCGTTACATACACGCCCTCGCTACGTACCGAAGGCGTCCAGGTCTCCACGCGAGTGAACCACTCCGCGGGCGGCGGATTGGTGACCCCCCGTAAGAATCCCACCACCAGCACAAAATGCTCTGACTGGCTCTCCGGAAGGTCGGGATGAATCCATAGCCGGTCTCCTCCGAACAGGCTGGGGACAGCCGCTATGGGCAGCGTCACCGCACCACGCTTGACGCGTATATCCACCTTCGGACCGGCCAGATCGAAGCTCGTCGCCTCAGCCTGCCAGCCACCTACCATCAGTACCAAGGGCAATAAAAAGAACCGCAATGAGCGCATGCACTTATTGTACGAAGATTCCCGGAAGTTGAAAGATTCCCGACTTGAGACTTTTTTTGACTTTCCGCCGTCCAAGCTGCGATTCTTTGTTGTTACAATCGGCAAGGCATCGTAAGATGAGAACGCGAAGTTGTTGTAATATTTCGGTTGGACAGTGAATCTATTTCCTCAGACGCAGATTTTCAGAGGGCCTCGAAGAATAGCTTGAGTCTACAAAAGCCCTCCAGACCGATTCTCAAAAGCCTCGGTAAGAAATGAATCGTACTTCGAAATTGAGACGACCGCGTATTTGCGGCTATCCGGCTCTATGTTGCTACTCGCTCTGTTGAAATCAAAGCGGATAAACACCTGCCCCGTCGCAGGGCGTTTGAAAGAAGACCGTGGCTCCAGTACAAGTTGTAGAGCCCGGCATACGGAGAGAAAAATGAAGTTGACTAAACCTGTGCAGCACGCTTTAGATCTAACCGCTCTGGGGATCCCGGCCGCTGAAGAAATTATCGAAGATGCTCTGAATGAACTCGGCTATTCGCAGGATCCCGGTTTGACCCGTGCAATCCAGTTCCTCTGTCCCCCCGGATATCAGGCCATCGTAGAACTGTGCGGTGAAAATGGACGCAGCAAGCGCCGTACCGCCTTAGCCGATTCCTGGTCTCCCGAAGAAGACGAGATTCGGATTTATTTTGAGCGCTCGGATGAGAGCCTGCCAGCACCTCGGTCCGTTCGCACGGCAAAACCTGCTCCCGCCTCCGCTCCCGCGCCTGCCCCCGCGGCTAGCTTGGACGATGAGGATTCGCAACTCTCCCTCCTGCCTGTCGATATGGATGCACGCATCCACGAGCTTTGCCTCTCCCTGGCGGAGGCCGAGCGGGGCGGACATGCCTTCATCGCCCTCAAGTGGTTCCGTGACTCTTTCTTGCCGCGCAAGACCTATCGCTGGAATCAGAATCCAGAGACCCGTCAGGCCGTACTCGCCGAGGCAATTCAGCGCGGCGTCGTCATGACCAGCAAGATCGCCAACCCAAAAACACCGGCCTATCCCACCACCACGATCCGCCTCAATCGGGCTGAAGCTGGCATTGCAGATGATGCACAGCGTTTCCATCCGGTATCATTACAGGGTGAACCGCTGGCGGATACCGTCGAAGCGGATCGGGGGAACGAGTGAGCATTTACTTCCTTGAGGCGACCGCCTTCGCCAAGCTATTTGTCAGCGAACCGGGCTCCGAGGCTTTGATCTCTTTGCTCGACGGAGTGGACGACAACCGCAAGATGATTGCCGCCTCCACCCCGCTGGAAATTTATGCAGCGCTGCGTCGCCGTGAACGGACCGGCTCCATCGCCGCGGCCGACGCCATCTCCGCCCGTGAGAGCCTCCGCCATGAGAGCTCGCGCACCGTGCAGCAGCCACTCAATCCGGCCGTGCTGGAAGCCGCCCATGAACTGGTGGAGCGCACCACCCTGCGCTGGCCCGACGCCCTGCAGTTGGGTGCGGCCCTCACGGCGCGCGCCATGTTCCAAACCACGCCCATCATCTTTGTTTCCGCGCTCAGCTTGCTGCTGGAGGCTGCCAGAGCCGAAGGCCTTGAGACCCTAAACCCCGCCGACGCGCACCCCGAGACCGCATCCAATCCGGAAATGCATTCCTGATGCGGCGCTTCGCTCTGTTCCTCCTGCTCACCGTGGGTGCGGCCGTAATGGTCGCACAGAGCCCCTCCCCGGTGGGCCGCTGGAAGACCATCGACGACGCCACCGGTCATGCCAAGGCCATCGTGGTGCTCTCGGAACAGGACGGCGTACTCTCCGGCTCCATCGAGCAGGTGCTTGAAACCGAACAACCCGGCCCCAACCCCGTCTGCCTCAAATGCGAGGGTGCACTCCAAAACCATCCCCTGGTTGGCTTGCGCATGCTTTGGGAGATGCGGCGCTCTGGCAACGAGTGGACCGGCGGCCAGATCCTCGATCCCAAATCCGGCAAAGTCTATCGCTGCACCATCGCGCTTGCCGACGGCGGCAAAAACCTCAAGGTCCGCGGCTTCATCGGCATCGCCATGCTCGGCCGCACCCAGCTCTGGCAGCGGGTGAACTAGAAACACAACCCGTCCGCCACCCCGCAAGTTCTCACTTTTGTGAAGGTTTGCGCGCAGCGCGGCCGCCGCACCACAGGTGCTGCTTGGGCCAATAACCAAACGGCTCGGCATACAGCTCCCCGTCCAAGTCCATCACCCGCTGCTGCAGCTGGCGCTGGGCGTCCTTGATGGCCTTGTTGTAGATAGCAGGTCCAATCTCTTCCAGAATGTAATTCAGCAGCGCCCCCGCCTTCAGGTCGCCCATCTCTTCGCCAAAGTTCTCTTGCGCATAGCGCTTCAGCGAGTTCATCGCATCGCCGCGTTCCTGCTTGGTCAGCTCAATCGTTTCCATTTATAACTCCTACTGCCCTTGCCGAAAGCGGTTGGCCTGCTCAAACTCGTCGCGCAGGGCGGGATTACGAAGATTCTCGCGCAGATGTTGGAGCTGCTGTTCCAGCAGCAGCAGGGCGTGCTCCACGGGGCCGGTATTGGTGTGGGCAATGTCGCGCCACATGCTGAAGGGGCTTGCGCCCAGCCGCGTCATCTCACGCAGCGCCCGGCCGCCCACGTCCTTCAGCTCCGGCGCATCGCCCACTTCCTCTTCCAGCAGCGCGCTCAGGGCCGTGGCCACAAACTGCGGCAAGTGGCTGACCCAGGCCACCATCTCGTCGTGGCGGGCCGGCTCGATGTCGATCACTCGCGAGCCCATGGCCGCGACCCACTCGCGCCAGCCTTTTACCAGGGCGGCTCCGTGGGGCGTGCGCTGGGCCTCGGCATCGTCGGCAAACAGCCAGACCGCGCCGCGAAACAGCTCTGCATCGCCCAGATCGGCCCCGCCACGCTCTTTGCCGGCCATGGGATGACCGGGAAGGAAGGCGGCCTTCTCCGGCGTGTTGTAGAACCGCGCAGCCGCTTCCACGATCATCCGCTTGGTGCTGCCCACGTCGGTAATCAGGTGCTCCGGACCCAGTACGCCGGAAAGCTTTTCCATGAAGTCGATAGTGGCGTAGATGGGCAGCGCGATCAGAATGACCTGCGCCTGGCGCGCAGCTTCAATGGGATCGTCGGCCAGCCGGTCCACCGCGCCCATTTCGAGCGCCTTCGCGGCACCTTCCGCACTCCGGTTCCAGCCCACAACGGAGCCCTTGAACCCGGCCGCCTTGAGGGCCAGCCCCACCGAGGTTCCCAACAGTCCTGTACCCAGAATCGCAATGCGTTCGATCATCGATGGTGCCTCGAAAAGCCAGCGGAGCTAGCGGGGTTGGCGGAGTTAGCGGGGTTGGCCTGCCGCCGCTCCTCCCTCATGGTAACTGCTCCGGGCAGTGCTCACCGACCGGCTGGGTTCAATAGCCAATCACCGCAAAGAGCTGAGGAAGCACCTTTCCGGCGCCTGCGCCCGAGAAATCGATCTCCAGATGGGGGACGAGGACGGTACCTCCGATCGAGATATGGCCTTTGTCGAAACCATGACTCATCTGCTGGAGCAACTGCACGGCAGCGGCACTGCCGCTCCCTTTGGTCAGCAGGCCGCTCATAAGAATGTTGTTTCCGTTTTGATCAGGAGGGATCACAGACGCTGGGTAGTCACCGATTGCCAGAGTGACCCAGTTGCGAGCCTTGAAGGTGGCAGCACCTTTTTGAACGCTGATCTCTGTCAGGCGAATCTTCTCGGACCGAGTTGAATCTGGAGGACCGTTGAAGAGTTCGCGTGTTTCGAATGGGAAGAGTTGAGGAAGTCCCTCGATATAGATCTCAAGAATTGGGCCGCTCGTATCGCCCTTTCTAACGGTCTTCTTCACCGCACCGCAGATGAAGACCATTGCTTTGTGTTTTTGGCTTTTGTACGTTGCGACGGCGGGAATGGCAGCGGCTTTCAGCCCCGGCAAGGGGGAATGGTCTTCGGGCGCTTCCGTGGGAACCATGTGCCATGTATCCTGCGCAAAGAGCGAAGGAGAAAAGAGTAGAAACAAGACCAGCAAATGGCGTTTCACAGAGGCGGTCCTTTCGAGCAGCTTGTACGCAATTGAAGAATTGCATTCAGGATACCTTCACAGCGCCCCCTAGGGGCGCGAGGACTCTTGTAGGGACGCCAATCCCAGCACGTCGCGCGGCTCCGTGCTGGGCTAACTGCACAGCACCCCTTGCGGGGTGCGCTTCCTGCTCTTGCAAACCGGGGACATAGGGAACACTTCCAAAAGCATCTGCAAAACAAAAGGGCCAACATCGCCGGCCCCCGCCTACTCCGCTTACTCCGCCAGCTCCGCAAACCGCGCCAGCTCCGCTCGGAACTACATCGTCCGCCCCACCGCGCCGGCAATCACCTTGAGCTCAGTCATGAGCTTGGCAAACTGGTCCAGGTAGAGCGTCTGTGCGGCATCGGATGCGGCCTTGTCAGCATTGGGGTGGATCTCCACCAGAATCGCGTCGGCTCCGGCAGCCACGGCAGCCCTGGCCATGGGCGCAACCAGATCGCGCCGTCCGGTTCCATGTGAAGGATCGCCCACAATGGGCATGTGCGAGAGCCTCTTCACCACCGGAATGGCGGAGATGTCCATGGTGTTGCGGGTGGCGGTTTCAAAGGTACGAATGCCGCGCTCGCACAGGATCACGTTGTAGTTGCCGCCCGCCAGGACGTATTCAGCCGAGAGCAGCAGCTCCTCGATGGTGGCGGAGAGACCGCGCTTGAGCAGCACCGGCTTGTCCACTTTGCCCAGCTCGCGCAGCAGGTTGAAGTTCTGCATGTTGCGCGCGCCCACCTGGAAGCAGTCCACATACTGGAGCATGGGCTCAATCTGGGCAATCTCCATCACTTCGCTGACCACCGCCAGGCCGTGGGCGTCAGCGGCTTCGCGCATGATCTGGAGCCCCGGAATGCCCATGCCCTGGAAGGCGTAAGGCGAGCTGCGCGGCTTGTAAGCGCCTCCGCGCAGGAACTTGCCGCCGGCCTTGGCCACGGCTTCGGCAATTACGAAGGTCTGCTCGCGGTTCTCAATGGAGCAGGGGCCGGCGATCATGGCCACCTGCTCGCCGCCAATGGTTGCGCCGTTGGGGAACTCCACCACCGTACCTTGCGGACGGAAGGCCTTGCCGGCCAGCTTGTAGGGCGCGCTGATGCGGTGTACGCGCGCGACGCCGGGCAGCACTTCAAACTTGGAAAGGTCTACACCTGCTGTTGCGCCTACTCCGGCAAGAATCGTCTGCATCTCACCCGTGGTGCGGTGGGCGTGGACACCTGCCTCTTCCATCTCTTCGATGACGGCACAGATCTGATCTTCCGTTGCGTTTTCCTGCATTGCGACAATCATGCTTCTTTCCCTTGCTCGGGCTCACCTGGGCCCGCTGCCTGGCCCTGGGCGGCAGCTTCCGCTGCGGCCTGGGCGTTCCTTTGGCTGGCCAACTCGTTGCGCTGTAGGCTGCGCATCACGTCGATGATCCGTTCGTAGATATGCGTCAATTCGATGTCCGGCAGCGGCCCCTTGTTGGCCGCGCGCACATTGGCGTACACGATCTTCTCGCGTCCCGGTTCGTAAACCGGCAGCTCGCTGGCGGCCTTCAACTGGCCCACCATCTTTGCCGCGCGTGCCCGTTCGCTGAGCAGTTCCACCAGCTCCCGGTCCAGTTCATCAATGCGTTTGCGCAATTCTTCGAGCGTCATCCGTTCCTCGTGCGGCGTCCTGAATAGACCTGTGCGCCAGCCTCGTGGGCCATGCACTGCAATCTATATAGAACGCAAAAGTTGGCTTGAACTTGTGCAACCCGTCAGGGTCGCTTGCGGGGGTTTGCTGGTCGGGCCGGCGCCTAAGCCTGCGGGCGCAGACCCTTGATAAATCGGGCCACTGCGCCTGGAGCTTCCGCCGCTGCTGAGCGTTCAACAAGCTCAACAATTGCGCTGCCGATGACTGCCGCATCCGCGTACTCCGCCACCTGAGCGACGTGTTCCGCATTGGAGATACCAAACCCCACGGCCACCGGCAGCTTACTCCATCGACGAATGCGGCCCACCAACGCGGCTGCGTCCCCGGTCATGGTGCTCTGCTTGCCGGTAATGCCGGTGCGGGAGATCGCGTAAATAAAACCCTTGGAATGCTCGGCAATGGCCTTCAGCCGCTCATCCGGACTGGTGGGGGCGGCCAGAAACACCGGCGCCAGATCCACCCGAGCAAGCTCGGCCAGATACTCCCCAGCCTCTTCCACAATCATGTCGGTGGCCAGCACGCCATCGGCTCCCGCGGCCTTGGCATCGTCGGCAAACGCCGTCAAACCGTAGCGCAGGATGGGATTGAGATAGCTGAAGATCACCAGTCCCGCATGGGGGCGCGCGGAACGGATCTCTTTGGCAAGCGCCAGCACAGTGCGCAGGCTGGTGCCGCGCTCCAGAGCCCGCTCGCTGGCCCGTTGAATCACAGGTCCGTCGGCCAGAGGATCGGAGAAGGGAACACCCAGCTCAATCACATCCGCACCCGCGTCAATCGCTGCAATCGCGATCTCGCGCGTGGCCTCCAACGACGGGTCGCCCGCCGTTAGATAAACTACCAGTCCCGGTTTGTGCTTGAACTCGATCATTTTTCCATTGGGCCCCCGGCACTTCAGTCCCGAATCCCGAGTCCCTTAGTCCCTAAACCCCTTACAGCTTCAATTCCTTGGCCAGAATGCCCATGTCCTTGTCGCCACGGCCGCTGAGGTTCACCACCAGTATTTCATGTTTGCCCATCTTCGGGGCAATGCGGATCGCCTCTGCAACCGCATGGGCACTTTCGAGCGCTGGCAGAATGCCTTCCATGCGGGCCAGGGTCGTCACCGCGTCCAACGCGGCCTCGTCGTCCACCGAGACATACTGTGCGCGACCGCAGTCGTGCAGCATGGCGTGTTCCGGGCCTACCGACGCGTAGTCCAAACCAGCCGAGACCGAGTGCGTCAGCGAAATCTGCCCGTTCTCATCCTGCAGTACGTAGGAGAAGGTGCCCTGCAGCACGCCCGGGACGCCGCCCTCGAAGCGGGCCGCATGCTCTCCCAGCTCCGTTCCTCTGCCGCCGGCCTCCACGCCGATCAGCGCCACCTCGCGGTCGTTGAGGAACTCGTAGAAGGCGCCAATAGCGTTCGATCCGCCGCCCACGCAGGCCACAATCGTGTCCGGCAGACGGCCTTCCTTGGCCAGGATCTGCTGCTTCATCTCTTTTGAAATCACACGCTGAAAATCGCGCACCATTGTGGGGTAAGGATGCGCGCCCAGGGCCGATCCCAGCATGTAGTAGGTGTCGCGGACGTTCGTAACCCAGTCGCGCATGGCCTCGCTGATGGCGTCCTTGAGCGTCTTGGAGCCCGAGCTGACGCCGCGCACCTCCGCACCCAACAGGCGCATGCGCAGCACGTTCAGCTCCTGGCGAGCCATGTCCACATCGCCCATGTACACAATGCACTCCAGGCCCAGCAGCGCGCACACGGTAGCCGTAGCCACGCCGTGCTGGCCCGCGCCGGTCTCGGCAATAATGCGCTTCTTGCCCATGCGCCTGGCCAGCAGCCCCTGGCCCAACGCATTGTTGATCTTGTGCGCGCCAGTGTGCAGCAGGTCTTCGCGCTTCAGATAGATCTTGGCGCCGCCCAGCTTTTCCGTCAGCCGCTTGCAGAAGGTCAACGCCGTGGGCCGGCCCGCGTACTCGGTTAGCAGCTCATGCAGCTCGGCCTGAAAGGCCGGGTCGTTCTTGGCCGCCTCGTACTCGTGCTCCAGCTCCACCAGAGCCGCCATCAGCGTCTCCGGCACGTAGCGGCCGCCGTAAACGCCAAATCGCCCAGGTCGAGACTCCGACGGGCAAGCCGGAATAATCACCGATGCCATTGCTTTGCTCCTGTTGTCCTGTGCCCTGCAGAAAAGGGGAACACTTCAGTGTACTAGGGGTGCGGTTGCGGTCCGAATCAGAAACGCCATCGCCCACGCGCCTGCCGTACAAACTCCCGCACCTTAGCCGCATCCTTACGGCCCGGGGCGGCTTCCACGCCGCTGGCCACGTCCACGCCCCAGGGCGCAAGCACGCGGATGGCTTCGGCCACGTTCTCCGGGGCAAGCCCCCCGGCCACGGCCAGCCTGACGCCGCGCTCTTTTGCAGTGCGGAACAGCGTCTCACTAGCTGCAATCCAGCCAAAGGTCTCGCCAGTGCCGCCTACTACTGTGGCAGAGCGCGAATCCACCACCACCGCGTCCACGCTGGGGTCGGTCAGCTTTTCTAACGCCTGCGGGCTAAGATCGCCCAACGCAAAGTGCATCACGCGGAAAATCTTCTTCTCGTTGCCCAGACGGCGGCGCATCTCGGCGGTAAGGGTAAGCGACGCATCCCAGTGCAGCTGCACGCCCGTGAGTCCGCAAGTACGCAGAGCGTGCTCCATCGCGTCAGCACTGACGTCCACAAACACGCCGATCTTTTCGAGCTCCGCGGGCAAACTCGGCACGATGGCCGCCACCTGCTCCACTGTCACTTGCCGCTTGCTGGGGGCAAACACAAAGCCGACCGCGTTGGCTCCGGCCTCGGCAGCCAGGCGCGCGTCTTCAAGCGTGGTGTTGGCGCAGATTTTGATCCAGAGGCTCAGATCAGTCATGATGACGCGCAAAGTCCTCATCCACTCCCACATTAGGCATGGAGGATAGCAGTGCGCGAAATTCCTCCTCGGAAGTCTGCGCCAGTGCTGCTTCCAGCACGGCACGCGCTTCGGGCGAGATTTCCGAGCTGACGAGGCTGATCGGCCTTCCCTGAGCGGGCGGGGCGTCTTCAGGTTGAATAGGATGGGTCGCCATTTTCGCCTCCTCCAGAGAGCGTCTTAAATCATGGTACCGCAGTTCGTGGATTCTTAAGCCGCCCCGGCCAGCAGCTCTTCCAGCGCCTTGCCGGGGTCCGGCTTCCTCATCAGACTCTCGCCAATCAGAAAGGCATCGTACCCGGCGGCGCGCAGTTGGCGAATGTCGTCCGGCTTGCCAATCCCGCTCTCGCTGACCCGCACCACGGTGGGCGGAATTTTTTCCACCAGACGCAGCGAAGTCTCCAGCGAGACCTCAAAGGACTTGAGATCGCGGTTATTCACGCCGATGGCCTGTACCTTGCTATCGCCCAGGGTCTGCAGCACGCGATCCAGCTCGTCGCCGGTATGCACTTCCACCAGCACGTCGAGCGAGAAGCCTTCGGCCACCTCGGCCAAGTGGAGAAGCTCGTCGTCCGGGAGCGCGGCGGCAATCAGCAGAATGGCGTCGGCGCGGTAGGCGCGGGCTTCGACGATCTGGTACTCGTCCACCATGAAGTCCTTGCGCAGGCAGGGCAGGGGAACGGCGGCGGAAGCCAGCATCAGGTTGCGCAGGCTGCCCTGGAACCACGGCTCGTCGGTCAGCACGGAAAGACAGGTGGCCCCTCCGGCCCGGTAGCGCCGCGCAATCCACTCCGGATCGAAGTCCTGGCGAATCAGACCTTTGGAAGGCGAGGCCTTCTTGATTTCGGCAATGACCGCGGGCCCTATGGCGGAGCGCGCCCGCAGCGCAGAGGCCCAGCCGCGCGGCTGGCACACGGAGGAACGCCGTTCCAGCTCGGTCAGTGGCATGGCCTTCTTGGCCGTGGCTACGGTCTTGCGCGTTGCATCCAGAATGGTGGAGAGAAAGGTGTCGGTGGCCATGGTCGTCTCTGCCCAGAGTATACGGGCAACCGAGCCGCGAAGCGCATCAACTCAGCCGAATTCCGATCACGAATGGAGGAGTCTTCTTACACAAGCTGCTCGAACTGCCGCAGCGCGCGCTCCAGCAGCGCGTTGCCCGGCAACAGGGCCAAGCCCGCCAGCACGCAGTCGCGGGCTTCGCTCGCCCGGCCCAACTGGCCCAGCGCGGCGGCTTTGGCGGCATAAGCCCCGGCCGTGGCTGGTTCGAACTGCAGCGCGCGGTCGGCTGAGTTGACCGCCTCCTGCCGCTTCCCCAACTGCACCAAAATCGTCGCCCGATTGCTCCAACCCTTGGCGTAGCGCGGGTTCAGCTGCACCGTGCGGTCGGCGCAGGCCAGCGCCTGCTCCAGTTGGCCACTGCGCCGATGAGCGATCGACAGGCTGTTCCACGCCAGAATCGCCGTCGGATCTTCGCCCACAATCTTTTCGCAGATCTCAATCACCTGCCCGATGCGCCCGAGCTCGATCATCATCCAGGTCAGGCTCTCCAGCTCCCGCGTGGGAAGCGTGTCGATGGCAATCTGCAGCCAGCGCTGGGCCCGGTTCAGGTCGCCAGACAAATTCGCATAAAGGGCACTGTTCACAATCGGAGCTGGCTCAGCCGGAGCCAGCCGGTAGGCCTCTTCCAGGTGCCCCAGCGCTTGCGGATAGGCGCGCCGCGCCGCCAGCGCGTTGGCCAGCGCAATCCGCGCCTTGATGCTCTTGGCGTCCAGTTGAACCGCGTTGCGCGCTGTCCGCTCCGCATCTTCCTGCCGCCCCAGCTGGTGGTAGGTGGCAGATTGGTTCACCAGTCCACCAATGCGGCTGGGCGCAAACGACGGCGCCTGGCGTTGCGTTCCCGCAAACGGCTCCAGCGTGCGCCGAATGGTGACAAAGTTCTCCGGCCGGTCCTTTTGCCGCTTCTCCAGGCAGCGCACAATCAGCCGCGCCATCGCCTCCGGCATGCGCGGCTCAAGCTGGCGTGGATCGGGTGCGGTCTGGGTCAGGTGGATCTGGCAAATCTCTTCCGGCGTAGCCCCCGGTGGGCTTGCAAACGGCAACTGCCCGGTAGCCAGCTCGTAGAGCGTAACGCCAAACGCGTAGACGTCGCTGCGCACGTCCACATCCGCAGGCCGTGTCCATTGCTCCGGCGGCATGTAGTGGGGAGTTCCGGTAGCGGCCTGGTCGCGCCGGCCGCGCACCAGCGAGATGCCAAAATCCGTCACCTTGGCCACCCCCTCACGCGTCACCAGCACATTGGCCGGCTTCAGGTCGCGATGGACAAGTCCGCACACCTGGCCCACGTATTCCAGACCATTGGCAATCTGCCAGCCAAAGCCTGCCGCGGCCTGCCAGCCCAGCGGTCCCTCGGCAATGCGGTCGGCCAGCGAGCCCCCATCCACCGCTTCCATCACCACAAACGGCAGCCGCAGAGCCTCTTCCAGCCCATACGCAAGAACGATGTTGGGATGATCGCCCAGCCCGATCCACAGCAGGATCTCGTTGCGAAACATCTCCAGCGTGCGGGCGGAGCCCAGGTGCTCGCGTAGCAGCGTCTTCAGCGCGCAGCGGTTCCCGCTCACCGCATCCGTGCAGATGTAGACCCGTCCAAATCCGCCGCCCATCAGCTTCTGGATGCGGTAGCGCTGGTTGATCAGGTCGCCTGTGGCAAACACTTCTTCCCGATGTTCCGCGTCCACTGGACCGGTGCCCGGACCAGGAACCCGCAAGGTAGGCGGATGCGATTCCGGCACCGTGACGCGACCGATTGCCGCCAGTTCCCGAGCCTGATCGGCGGTCAAAACGCCGCGCCGTTCCAGCGCTTCCAGCAGCGAGCCTTCCGGTCCAATTTCCTGCAAGCACAGCTCCACCTGCGCCTGACTGATCCAGGCACGGCGGAGAGCTTCGCCAACTCTCAACTCATCGAGTTCGCGGTCATACGGCATCAAGGTCGCTTTGGTCTGCGAAGACAGCTTAGACGATTGCACTTGGGAAAGCCAGAAAAGGATTGACAGAATATCTACCTGGGATTAGCTTTCACCTACCCATCGGCTCTGAGTTTCCCCTGGAGGACGAGGATGAACGACGATGTGCAGGGCAAAGCCACCAATTATCTGAATTCCCTTGCGGAAAAGTTAGCCTCCGCCAGCTGCGAAGACTCCCGCGGCCGGACGATCAGCAGGCTCAACGAGGCTGAACAAGCGGTCCTGATGCAGTTCCTCCTGGAGATGGTGCGGCTCGGTCCCGCTCCCAAGCGCATTGCACTCAACCTGCCCCCCACCGCGCGCAAATATGTGGTGCTCTACGCCGCCATCCTCCCCCTGATTGAAGCGGACGCTGAGCTAAGCAACAAACACATCCTCTATCTGGCCCCCAACGCCAACACCGAAGCCGGTGCGCAGCTGGAGTTCCGTGCCATGACGCCGTTTACCCTCAGCACCCAAGCGGAGTTCGGCACCTGGGAACAGCTGGAACCCAGGCCAGAGAACGGCTTCAAAACCCGTGCCCTCGATCCCTTCTGGATCATCGGCGACCTCGACACTCCCGCGCCGCTCGACCCCGATCCCAAGGCAACCAACATCGATCATGAGTACGCCAAGCGTCTGGTCGCGGCCAAGCGCAACGCCGTCAACCGCGTGCTCCGCAACGGTTCCTGCCCGGCCCTCCTGTTGCATCAGGAAGGGCAGACCTCGCTGGTCAATTTTCCACCGGTCTTTGGCACGAAACCTGCCGGGAAGGGCGGCTGCTTTATCGCCACCGCGGCCTGCGGTTCGGAACTGGCTCCGGAAGTGGATGCCCTGCGCGACTTTCGCGATCAGGTTCTGCTACCCACCGCATGGGGCCGGTTGCTGGTCAGCATCTATGAGCGGGTGTCGCCGCCCATCGCCCGCTGGATTGCACCCCGCACGGGCGCACGCAGCCTGGTGCGTAACCTGCTGATCCAGCCTCTGGTCCGGTTGCTTGGGAAACGAATCTAGAAAACCTTCACCCGAACGCCCATGCTCACACCCAGGTCGCTCAGGGGTGTGGTGTGGACTCCGTCGGAAGTGAACTGCGGCCACATTTGGTATTCCATGTCGACTGCGCGGATGGAAATGCGCTTCTTCCACTGGTAGTCCACGCCGCCGCCCATGGTCAGCACCGTAAACCGTCCGTTGGCCAAGTTATACGGGAAATTGAAGTCCCCAAAGCCGATGAGCGCCTTGACGTAGGGCTGAAACTTCCTCACGTTGCGGTGGTAGCGCCCACCCACGGAATAGGTCTCAACGTGTACGTTGGCGACTTGATTGAATTCCAGCCAGCGCGCCTCGCCTTCCACGCCAAAGCCGCGCCGGGTGTCCACATCCACCAGGGCCGTGATCCCGCCCAGTTTGCGATTCCCGTAATCAAAGTTGAAAGCTGAAGCCGTGCCTCCTGCCCAGATCTTGAAGCCGCCCGCATCCGCGGCGGGAATAACCTGTGCCAACGCAGGACACGAGACGAAGGCGAGCAGCAGCGCCATTGCGGCGGCCGCGGGAACAAGTCGAGATAGGCGCACAGTCATCCTCGCTCTTTCGTAGTGTCAACATCATCCCCGGTTTGCGCCGCGCGCGTCAATCAAACTTCCGTCAATCCTTGGGAAATCCTTGCCGCGCCCTCCCGCTCCGGGCCAAGTACCAAGCGTCACTGCATCTATCGGCCGCCAAGCGCCAACGTGTAGGCTAGGGTTCAAAGATGGCTTGTAATTGCGTTCCCAAAGGCTCATGCCTATGACCGACTCCAACCAGACTGACCACCAACCCGCCGCTTCCCCTGACGCCCGCTTCGTCCGCGAGGCCCGCTTTTTTAAGCCCTTGGCCAACCACAAAGTGAGATGCCAGCTCTGCCCCCATGTCTGCGTCCTTGCCCCCCAGGAGCTGGGCCACTGCGGCGTGCGCCAGAACCGCGCTGGGATTCTTTACACCCTGGTCCACTCCCGGGTCTGCGCTGCCCATCTGGATCCCATTGAAAAGAAACCCCTCTTCCACTTCCTCCCCGGAACCCAGGCCCTCTCCATTGCCACCGCCGGTTGCAATGTGAACTGCAAATTCTGCCAGAACGCGGAGCTGGCCCACGTCAAAACTGGCCCCATCGGGGGCGAGTATGTGCCCCCGGAGCGGATCGTCCAGATCGCCCTCGACGCCAACACCCCGTCCATCGCCTTCACCTACACTGAGCCCACCATCTTTGCCGAATTCCTCATCGACACCGCCGATGCCGCCCGCGACGCCGGCCTCCGCACCGTTGCCATCTCCAACGGCTACATCCAGCCCGAACCTCTGCGCGCCGTCTTCGCCCCGCTGGACGCCGTCAAGATCGACCTGAAGGCCTTCACCCAGAGCTTTTATCGCGACGTGGTGGGCGCCAGCCTTCAACCCATCCTCAACACCCTGGTCACCCTGCGCTCCCTCGACAAGTGGGTGGAGATCGTCTACCTCCTCATCCCCACCCTCAACGACAGCGAAGCCGAGCTCCGCGCCCTGGCCCAGTGGATCCACGCCAACCTGGGCCCCGATGTGCCGCTCCACTTTACGCGCTTCCACCCCGACCACCAGATGCGCCACCTGCCCGCCACGCCGCTGGAAACCCTGGAGCTGGCCCGCCAGATCGCCCTCGCCGAAGGCCTGCACTACGTCTACATCGGCAATGTCCCCGGCCACCCCGCACAGAACACCTGGTGCCCAAGCTGCGGTAAATTGCTGGTGGAGCGCGTCGGCTTTGCCGCCACCGGTGTTCTTTTCACCCCCACCGGCGCCTGCCCCGCCTGCCAGCTCCCCATCCCCGGCTTCTGGCATGGCTAAAACAACGCTTTCATTGGAGTAGTGCTCGGGTACCCTAACTCAATCGGATATTGGGGTACTCCACCTTACCCAGGACGCCTGGGTGCCCCATCCTTCGAACGCTCTTTGTTCGAAGGGTGGGAACGCAGGATGCTGCTCAATTATCGAAGAAAACCGCGCTGAAACGTGCCATCATTCCATCGACAGAAATTTTATGCTCCACACTCCACCCATCGCGGCCGCCTTCCTCGCTCTGCTCACAGCGCTTGCGCCCATCGGGCAGGTCCACGCCGCTCAGGAGAATACCGTGCGCAATCCAGCCGTAGCAGGATCTTTCTACCCCGCCGACCCCGTCGCACTGACCACCATGATGGATCAGATGCTGTCCGCAGCCCAGCTTCCTGCCGTCAACGGCACCATCCTGGCCGCCGTGGCCCCTCATGCCGGATACGTCTACTCCGGCCCGGTCGCCGCCTATACTTACGCCGCCCTCAAGGGCCACACCTACAAGCGCGTCGTGGTCATCGCGCCCTCTCACTTTGTCGGCTTCGACTTCACCTCGGTCTTCAACGGCAGCGCCTACCGCACCCCGCTCGGCACCATCCCGGTGGACAAGAAGTTTGCTCACCAGCTCACCCAGCTCAGCCCCACCATCCAGCTTTCCGACACCGGCCACACCCCTACCGCGGCTGGCGGCGAGCACGCGCTGGAAGTCCAGCTCCCCTGGCTCCAGCACACCCTGGGCAGCTTCACGCTCGTGCCCATCGTCATGGGCTACCAGAGTTACGAAACCAGCCGCGCCCTGGGCATTGCCCTGGCCAAGTTGATCTCCGACGAAAAGAAAAATGGCGAAGGCGAAACTCTGGTCCTGGCCTCCAGCGACCTCTCCCACTACCATCCCTACGACGAAGCCGTCTCTATCGACCGCAAGAGCCTCTACGCCCTCACCGCGTGGGACTACTTCTCCATGAGCCGCAACTTCCAGACCCGCCTCTGGGAGGCCTGCGGCGGCGCGCCCATTGTGGCCGCCATGATCTACGCCGAACGCATGGGCGCAACGGAAGCGGAAATTTTAAAATATGCCAACTCCGGCGACACATCCGGCGACACATCCCGCGTCGTAGGCTACGGCAGCGCTGTCTTTGTCCGCTCCGCGCAGACAGCCACCACCAGCGCACCCTTCTCGCTTACCGCGGAGGAGAAGAAGGAGCTGCTGCAGATCGCCCGCAAGTCGGTCGAAGGCGCGATCCGCAGCCATGAAACCTACACGCCAGAAGCCACCCACAGTGAAAAACTCAGTACCGAGTACGGCGCCTTCGTTACGCTGACCGAAGAGGGCTCTCTGCGCGGCTGCATCGGCTACGTCTCCGCCACCAAGCCCCTCTACCTCACCGTGCGCGACGTGGCCAGCTTTGCCGCACTGCGCGATCCCCGCTTCCCGGCCGTCACCGCCGCCGAGCTGCCCGCGCTGCACTACGAGATTTCGGTTCTATCACCGCTACGGCGCGTGATGAACCCCGAAGAGATCGTGGTCGGCCGCGATGGCCTGCTGATGAAGAACGGCACTAGCGAGGGCTTGCTGCTCCCGCAAGTGCCCACCGAGCAGGGCTGGGACCGCCAGACATTTTTGGAGCAGACCTGCGTCAAAGCCGGCCTGCCGCGCACCTGCTGGAAGGACGAAAACACTGATATCTTCCGCTTTACCGCCGAGGTTTTTCACGAAGAGTAGCCCTGACGCAGGCAAGCTGAGCCGCCGCGCCGTAGGCGCAGCGTAGGTTAGTCCCGCCTTTCAAGGCGGGGAGAGCCTATTACGATCCACCAGAATCCTGGAGGGACGGCGCGAGATGGCAAGGTTCGGAATTGTCTTAAGCTGTAGGGGGAGATCTCTGGGACAGGCTGGGGTGAGGCAGAAAAAAATGGTGCGCCCGGAGAGATTCGAACTCCCGACCTAATGCTTCGGAGGCATTCGCTCTATCCATCTGAGCTACGGGCGCGCATCTACAGAATACCCTAAAAAGCGTCAAAGAGCGGATTTGCCTGAGGAACGCGCTCAACTGCACCGGTTTCGCCTACTCTGCCCGCTCCAGCCTGAGCCATTCCATCACCCCCTGGATCAGCTCCTTGGCCCCTTCCATCCCGCCCAGCACCGCTTGCAGGTCCAGCGCCGGCTTTTCCGGGTTGCGCTGCGAGGGGCAATACACCCCATGCTGCCCCACCAGAATCAAGGCATCGGTCATCAGGTCCAGAGCCACGGCCAGCCGGCCACGCTCCGCGCCCATCATGAACTCGTAGTGCTCCAGCTCCGCGCGTTTTTCATCGAGTACGCTCATGGCTTCAGCTTACAAGATATAAACAGTCCAAAACCGGGCCAATTCGCGCCTTTTGACACCCCCTCCACGACGGGCGTACCCTGAAGCGCGTTTCACCAGGAGGCTGAAAGTGAAGCTCTATCGGAACAGCGGTTTTCGATCAACCTGCGCAATTCTGGCTCTGGCCACGCTGCTAGCGGCGTCTGCCTCCGCTCAATCTGCCCCGTCCGCCAGGACGCTGGTCATCGACAAGATCGAAGCCATTCCGCTCGACGGACCCAATGCCAATACCGAAAGCGGCGTCCTCTACTACCGGGTCGACGTCCGCTATCCCAAGGCGTGGATGGACAAGGTGGAGGACAGCTTCAGCATCACCGTGGGCGGCAAGCCCGCGCCTTTTGAAGCGGTTGGAGGAGGTTTCAGCGACGATGCCAACAAGAGCTTTCGCATCTATCCCGGAGTTTCCGGCCGGAAGCTCGTCCAGGTTTCGCTTGTCCTCGACGCCAAGACGGTGACCGCGACCAAGGAGTTGCTGCTGCCCGGCACACCCCTGGTCCGCCTCATGGATCATGTGCGCAGCGAGTGCTTGTTTGAGAACCCGCCGCTCACCTTCCTGGTCTTCAATGCCACCGACCCCGTGGTGAGAGTGAACGCCAGGGAAGTCGCCGCTAAGGCAAAACCCAGCCAGGACTTTCCCGGCATCACCCTCCTCACCATTCCTCCCAGCCTGGAGCCCGGCCTGAACCAGATTGAGATCACGGCCACAGGCGCTGCAGGCCGACCGGTGACTGAGAAGTCTACCCTGCTGTTTGCCGCCAACAACACCGTCAAGGTGGGCAGCAAGCTGAACATCGTGTGGGGTCATATGGGCTCGCGCTCCGGACCCTTCTTCCGCCTGGGCCATGAGGGCCAGGTTCTGGCGGCTGTCGGCTCCTCGGAGATGGGCGGCCAGTCCGTCCTCAACTCCGGCGACGACGGCAAGACGCCACACTGGATTCTCGCCTCCGGGGTCAACGTCTACTCGTTCACGGCGCAAACCCCCGGCAAAGGCAAGCTGAACTTTGAACAGCAGTCGCATTGGACGCGCCCGTTTGAGACCGAGAAGACGGTGGAGATCACGGTTGTGCTCTAGCGTCGTCTGCAAATCGATGATTTTTCGATATTTCGCAACATGACCCACCCGGATTTCCACACCTTTCGCACATCCTCTGTGCAAGCCGTGGAAATTCGGGTTTTTCTTGGACTCAGCCATCCAACGTCCAGGTAAACGCATACCCGTGCAAGAATAGAAAACCGATTGCCTAAGTGCTTTATGCGTGACTCGCCGCCTCCTGTCCACGTAGAATGGCCGCCATGAAACGCTTGCCCCTTTGCGCCTCACTCTTTGCCCTGGCTTGCGGTTGTGGATTTCTGGCAGCTGCGGAAAAGCCCGACCTCGGGCCGAACGTCTTCCTCTTCAACCCCACGATCCCCGCCGCCCAGATGCAGGCCGACCTCAACAAGGTCTACGTCGAGCAGCAATTTGCCGAGTTCGGCTCCTCCCGCTACGCCTTCCTCTTTGCGCCCGGCAGCTATCAGCTCGACGTACCCATCGGCTTTTACACCCAAGTGCTGGGCCTCGGCGCCACGCCTGACGCGGTCACCATCACAGGCAACGTCCACAGTGACGCCAGCCGCCCCCGCAACAACGCCACCTGCACCTTCTGGAAGGGTGTGGAGGGTTTCACGGTGAGGCCCACCGGCGGCTCCATGCAATGGGCTGTCTCCCAGGCCGTGCCCTTCCGCCGCATGCACATTGAAGGCAACCTGGTGCTCCACCAGCAGCACGGATGGGCCAGCGGCGGCTGGATGGCCGACTCCAGCATTGACCAGAACGTGGACTCCGGAACCCAGCAGCAATGGATCAGCCGCAACAGCCGGTGGGGCTCCTGGACCGGCGCCAACTGGAACATGGTCTTTGTCGGCATCCCGAATCCCCCCGCAGGCGAATGGCCCAATCCGCCCTTCACCCAGGTTGCCGCCGCTCCCGTGGTCCGCGAAAAGCCCTTCCTCTACGTCGATGCCAAGGGCAACTATCTGGTCCGCGTACCGGCCGTCCGCACCAACTCCAGCTCCATCACCTGGGCCAACGGCGAAACTCCCGGCCGCTCCATCCCCCTCAGCCGCTTCTACATCGCCAAACCCGGCGACTCGGCCGCAAATCTCAACGCCCAGTTGGCTCAGGGTAAGAACTTGCTCCTGACGCCCGGCAACTACGAGCTGGAAGCGGCCCTCAAGGTGGAGAAGGCGGAAACCATCGTTCTTGGCCTAGGCTTTGCCACCCTCAAGCCAGTGAAGGGAACCGCGGCTATTGAAACCGCCGACGCCGACGGCATCATCGTGGCGGGGCTGCTGATTGACGCGGGTGAGACTCTTTCGCCCATCCTCCTGCAGGTGGGGCCGCGCACCAGCCATCGCAGCCACGTGAAGGACCCCATCACCCTGGCTGACATCTTCTTCCGCGTGGGCGGCGCGGGCGTGGGCAAAGCTGGCATCAACCTTGAGGTTAACGCCAACGACACCCTGATTGACCACACCTGGATCTGGCGCGCCGATCACGGCCAGGGCGTGGGCTGGACCCAGAACCTGAGCGCCAACGGGCTGGTGGTGAACGGCGACCGCGTCATCGCCTACGGCCTCTTTGTGGAGCACCATCAGCAGTTTCAGGTTCTGTGGAACGGCAACGCCGGCCGGACCTATTTTTATCAATCGGAGATTCCCTACGATCCGCCCAGCCAGGCCAGCTACACCAGTGCTCCCGGAACCAACGGCTGGGCTAGCTATAAGGTTGCCGACACGGTGACCACCCACGAAGCCTGGGGTCTGGGCATCTACTCCGTCTTCCGCCACCCGGAGGTGGTGCTGACCCGCGCCATTGAGACGCCGGAGCGGCCTGCCGTGCGCTTCCACCACATGATCACCGTGGCGCTCGACAACCTGGGCGAGATCTCCAACGTGATCAACAACACCGGCGGACCCACCTCCACCAAGCCCCGCGTTACGCCCAAGCTGGAAGAGTTTCCAAGAAAATAAACTTCCGCTACCAGAGCCAGGGAATCAGCCGCGGCGTGCGGGCGCAGTAAGCCTCGTACTCCGCGCCAAAGTGCGCGCGCAGCAGCCGCTCCTCCGCCCGGATCCGAAAGCCCAGCGGCACCCACAGCAGCAGCGCCAGCCCCAGGCCAACCTGCGAACGAAACACAAGCGCCCAGCCCACCATGTACAGAAACATCCCCAGATAACTGGGGTTGCGCACGTAGCGGTAGATGTTGCGGGTCTCCAGGGTGTGGTCCGGCTGGATGGCTACCAGCCCGCTGAAGCGATTGCCCAGCACAAACACCGGCCATAGCCGCAGCACTCCGCCCGCGGTGTAGAACGCCACTCCCAGCCAGCGGGTGCCTTCGCCTCCCAGCGTCAGCAGGCCGTAGCGATCGCAATACGCAGGCAAGATGGCAGACCCAACAGCAATCAGACTGAAAGCGATAAAGACCCAGCGGTTGGAGCGGTCTTCCTGCTGGCCGGAGCTGATGTTGCCCTTGCTGAGCGGAGCAACCAGCATCATGGCCAGCGTTACGATTGCCAGCACAACAAAGGCGCGCTGCGCAAAGAAGGCCGCCAAGCCTCCCCAGATGGCAATCACAATGCCGAACTGGAGCAGCGCAACCGCTAAACCAAGAATCACGACCTTAATCGGTGTCTGCATAGCGATCCTCCGCAAGGCAGAGCCAGCATAACACCGTACCCAAATACAGGCCGAGTTCTTTTCCTTTGCGATTTGCATCGGGACGGCACCCAGCGCGGCGTGGGAGAATAGTAAGCAATCCGCCATGACTGACGAACTCAACCCTATTCTCCCTACCGCCCCCGAGACCCAGCCTGAACCCGCCACAGAGCCCGCGCCCGAGCCAGTTGCTGCTCCCGCCCCCGTTGCAGTTGCCACCCCTGTGGTCCTTGCAGCTCCTGCTCTTGTTGCCCCTGCCGCGCCCGTCGTCCTTGCCGCGCCCGCGCCTGTCGCCCTTCCGGAAGAGCCTGAGGAAGATTTTGCCGACCTGTTGCGCGCCTTTGAGAAGACCAACTCGCACCGCAAGCAGGCGCCCAACGGCCAAAAGCAGCTGGAAGGCGTGGTGGTCTCGCTCACCGCGGAGCAGGTCTTCCTCGATGTGGGCTACAAGATCGAGGGCGTTCTCCCGCGCACCGCGTTCAAGAACAACGGGGAAGCCGTAGTTGTGGGTGACCGTTTCCCTGTCTCCATCACCGGTCGCAATGAGGAGGGCTACTACGAGCTCTCGCTCTTCCGTGTGGCGCAGCCCAAAGATTGGTCGGCCCTCGAACAGGCCTTTGCGGAGAAGTCCGCCGTCGTCGGCACCGTGACTGAGGTTCGCAAGGGCGGCTTCACGGTGGATATCGGCGTCCGCGCCTTCATGCCCGCCAGCCGCTCCGGCACGCGCGACGCGGCCGAGGGCGAAAAGCTCGTCGGCACCGAGATCAACTGCCGCATCACCAAGCTCGACGTGGCCGAAGAAGACGTGGTCGTCGATCGCCGCGTGGTCCTGGAAGAGCAGATGCGCGAGCAGCTGGACGCCAAGCGCGCCGGCATTGTGGAGGGCGAAACCCTCACCGGCACCGTCCGCTCCCTGGTGCCCTACGGCGCATTCGTCGACCTCGGCGGTCTCGACGGCCTGCTGCACATCTCCGACATCAGCTGGGGCCGCGTAGCCAAGGCGGAAGACGTGCTCAGCGTCGGCCAGGAGATCACCGTCCGCGTTCTCAAGATCGATCGCGAAAAAGGAAAAATCTCACTTGGTCTGAAGCAGCTGGAAGCTGAGCCCTGGGAGAAGGTTCCAGAGAGTTTTGTGGCCGGACAGCGCGTTACCGGCACCGTCTCGCGGCTTACAGACTTTGGCGCATTTGTGGAGATTGAGCCGGGCATTGAAGGCCTCATCCACATCTCGGAGATGGCCTGGAACAAGAAGATCCGCCACCCCGAGGATATTCTCAAGCCCGGCCAGCGCGTGGATGCCGTGATTCTTTCCATCAAGCCCGAGGAGCGCCGCATCGCACTCGGCCTGAAGCAGACTCTGGCCGACCCGTGGCTGGATGCGGAGCGGAACTTCCCGGCCGGCTCGCAGGTGGAAGGCACCGTCACCCGCATCGCCAACTTTGGCGCATTTGTTGAGATTGCCGAGGGTGTCGAGGGTTTGGTCCACATCAGCGAGATCGTCAACGATCGCCGCCTCAACCACCCCTCCGACGCACTGCGTTCGGGCGAGCGCGTCAAGGCTCTGGTGCTCTCCATCGACGCCGAGAAGCGCCAGTTCAAGCTCTCCATCAAGCAGCTCATCCCCACGGATCTGGATGAAGTGATTGCCGAGAGCAAGGTGGGCGACAAGGTCTCTGGCCGCGTGGTCGCCGTCAACGGACCGCTGGCCACCATCGAGCTCGGGGACGGCATCGTCGGCACCTGCCATGTGGCGGAAGCGGTTGCGGCGCAAGCTGCGGGGGCGCATGCTGCATCGGCTCCAGTCGATCTGTCCGCTCTCTCTTCGCTGCTCAGTGCTCGCTGGAAGGGCAACGCTCCGGCTCCCGCAGCCAAGCCCGCGCCATTGGCCGCCGGTCAGGTGCGCAGCTTCAAAATCTCCAAGCTCGATCCCGACACCAAAAAGATCGAACTCGAACTCGTCTAGAGCATTTTTCCTTTTTGCTTTAGACCTCCGTGCCCCATCCATTTCCGCGTTCTTTGCGGAAATGGATGGGATACCTAAGAAATTAAGGTCTACACCCTTTCAGAAAACGCTCTAACGGCGATCCCCATCACTGGGTAAACACTTTACATGTGGTTGATGAGCGAAGCCATGCAGGCCGCGCCAAATCCATTGTCGATATTGACCACCGCAATATTCGGCGAGCAGGTGTTCAACATGCCCAGCAGCGCCGCTACGCCGCCAAACGATGCGCCGTAACCCACGCTCGTAGGCACGGCCAGCACCGGAGCGTTCACCAGGCCTCCCACCACCGTGGGCAACGCGCCTTCCATGCCCGCGCATACAATCAGCACCCGCGCTTGCTGGAGCGCCCCCTGCTGCGCCAGCAAGCGATGAATGCCCGCCACGCCCACGTCGGCAATCAGATCCACGGTGTTGCCCATGATGCGCGCCGTGACCACAGCCTCTTCCGCTACCGGCAGATCGCTGGTGCCCGCACAGACTACGGCGATGGTTCCCTTGCCCGCGGGCGCAACGGCCTGATGCAGGGTGATGGTACGCGCCATGGGGTTGAACTCCGCACGCGGCTCCACGGCCTTCACCGCGTCGTAATAGTCCAATGAGGCGCGCGTGGCCAGGACGTTGCCGCCCGCCTTGGCCATGCGTGCAAAGATGGCCGCCACCTGATCCGTGGTCTTGCCCGCCGCAAAGATCACCTCCGGCATGCCGGTGCGCATCGCGCGGTGATGGTCGAGCTTGGCAAAGCCCATGTCTTCAAAGGGCAGATGGCGCAGCGTCTTCATCGCCTCGTCCACGTCCGTGCGCCCTTCGCGTACTGCCTTCAGCAGAGCTTCAATCGCAGCCGGATCCATTTATTTGCTCCCTTGTGCCGTTGCCGCCCACACTTCCATCGCCGTGCGCATCACCTGCTTGAGCGGAACATTGTTCCGCGCCGCAATCGCCTTGCAATCCTCAAACTCGGGGGAAGCATTGGCCACCGCGCCCGAGGGCCACCGCGCAATTTTTATTTTGACCGTGCCCCACTCTGTCACCGCATCGGCAAACTCCCGCTGCAAGGAGCGCTTGTTTTCCAGTCGCCAATGCAGCCCGATGGTGGTGGTCTCGCGGAAGAGAATGTCTTCGAGCGGCGCAACCAGATCCGGCCGGCACAGCACCGTCATCTCCGTCCCCGTGCGGCCCTTCTTCATCTGCACGGCCACGCGGTACACATCCCACGCGCCTGCCTCCAACAGCAGTTCGCTCACATAGGCCAGCACCTGCGGATTGGAGTCGTCAATCACAGTGGAGATAATCGCAATCGGCTCGCCTTCATGCGTCGCGGTCTTTTCTACGACTTCGCCAATCACCAAGCGCAGCAGATTCGGTTCGCCTGGTGTGTCGCGCCCACCTGCACCGTAGCCCACAGCCTTCACACGCATGGCCGGCATCGGCTCATAGCGCACATCCAACATGCGCAGCACACTGGCTCCAGTCGGCGTCACGCGCTCCATGGCAGGTCCGGCAGAGTACACCGGCGCATCGGCCAGGAGTTTCAATGTGGCTGGCGCAGGCACCGGCAGCGTGCCATGCTGGCACTTCACCGTGCCACTACCCACATTCAGGGGAGAGGAAATCCAGCGGTCCACACCCAGCAACTCCGCCGCCACCGCCGTGCCCACAATGTCCACAATGGTGTCCACCGCGCCCACTTCGTGAAAGTGCACCTTCTCCACATCCACGCCGTGAATGGCAGCCTCAGCCTCACCCAGCAACTGGAAGGCGCGGCAGGCACGCTCTTTCACGGCGTCGGAGATTTCCGCCGCACGAATGATCTGCAGGATTGACGCCAGATGGCGGTGCTCCGCGTGGGTGTGCTCGTGTGTATGTCCGTGCTTGCGTGCCTGCGCATCGTGACTATGCTGTGCGTCGGCATCCTCATGCGTGTGTGGGTGCTCATGCTCGTGCGTGTGGCTATGCGCATGTCCATCGCCGTGCTCGTGCGGATGCTCATGGGTGTGTTCATGCTCCGCGGGCGCATCGGCGGGCTTGTCGCCTACCATCACGTCTGCCTTGGTTCCCATCAGCCCGCCGCGGAGCACCTTGCGCTGTTCCAGATGCGCGCCCACGTTGAGCGCGGCCACCGCGGCCTCCAACTTGTCGAACGGTACGCCCGCATCCACCAGAGCGCCCAGCAGCATGTCGCCGCTGATGCCCGCAAAACATTCCAGATAAGCAATTCGCATGGTTTTCAATTCCAATTCAAAGGAACCTCAGATCAAGTCTGGTTCCCCGCTGTCATTCCCTCAGGGGCTAAAGCCCTCGTTGATTCTAGTCTGCTTGCGGCACGACTAAAGTCGTGCCCTAATACAAAGCCCCGCCTTTGGAAGTTTTCCCGCAGCCTGTAAAGCCGTGCCCTTTCAAAACATCGACTTACTCGGATGCTATCTAGCTCTAGCGCTTATGCGCCGCGACGCGCCAGAACTTCTACAGGTAGCAATGCGTTGAGGGAGCCCGAACGGAAGCCCTTGCAGTCCAGCGTGACATACTCAAAGCCCGCTGCCTTCAGGCCTTCGGTGATGGCGTCCATCATCTCCATGGTGAGCGCGCGGGGCAGCTCGTTGCGGGCAATCTCCACGCGAGCAAGCTGTCCGTGATGCCGCACCCGCAGCTCGCGGAAGCCGAGCTTGCGCAGCGCCTCTTCGCCCTGTTCCACCTGCAGAAGCGCTTCCCGCGTTACCGGCCGTCCATACTCAATGCGCGACGAAAGGCACGGCGCCGCAGGACGATCCCACAGCTCAAATCCTGCCTCGCGCGAGAGAATGCGTACCTCGGCCTTGGTCATTCCCGCCTCCGCCAGCGGAGCCAGAACTTCATGCTTGGTTGCCGCGCGCTGTCCGGGCCGGTAATCGCTGGTGTCGTCGGCGTTCATGCCATACGCAATCGTATTGATGCCGAGCTTGGTGCCCAGCGCTTCCATGGTGGTAAACAGCGCATCCTTGCAGTGGAAGCAGCGATTGGCATCGTTGCGCGCATACTCCGGATCGTCCAGCTCAGCGGTGTTCACCACCTCCAGCTTCATGCCGATCTTGGCCGCAAACTCACGCGCCTGCTCCATATCGCGCCGCGCCAGGCTGGCCGAGTCGGCCATTACCGCCAGCATCCTGTCACCCATTACGCGATGCGCCACAGCGGCCAGAAACGCCGAGTCCACCCCGCCCGAATACGCCACCATCAGCCGGTCCAGTTTGGCCAGACGCGCTTCCAGAATCGCCAGTTTTCTAGCCGCGCTCTCCGTGCTCACGGGCCCTTCAATTTGAATGTGAACGCCTGCCGTCATGTGTCCGATTATATAGTTCCTCTCGACCACCGTTTGAGCCGCCCAACTCCCCATGTCGCTGCGTCCCAAGGTTCCCAAAAAACGCTTCGAGTGCGCTTTCAGTCGCCGGCCAGCATCTGCTTTCGTTTCCGCGTGGTGGCGATCAAGCCTGAGTTCAGTACCGTAATCACGGCCAGCACGTAGAGCCCGGCGCGCGGCGAACGGAAGCACATATCGGCCCACACCTTCACGTTGGGAGAGATAAATCCGCCAATATTGCCCGTACCCACCAGCGCAATGCCGCCGGCTTTGGCGCGATCGGCCAGATAGCCCGTGGGCAGGGTCCAGAACAGCGGCTGCACCACCACCAGAGCCGACACCGCAACCGACAACATCAGCACGCCCATCACCGCGCCGCAGGTGGGGAACGCGAGGCTGGCCAAACCGCCCGCCAAAAGCGTAAGCGCGGCCAGCTTTTGATGATTCTGCCAGCGGTCCGCGGCGCGCGTCAGCCAGTAGCAGGTAACCGTTGCGCAAGCCCAGGGAATGGCCGTGACCAAGCCCACCAGCAAGCCCGCGGGGCGGTGCAGCAAAGTTGAGATCTGCGAGGGAAGATAGAAGATGGCGGCATACACGCTCATCTGGATCAGCCCGTACATCAACACAAAGCGCAGCACGTGCGGATCGCGCAGCATGGGCAACAACTCCGTCGGCCCGGAGGAGCGACGCTCCGCTTCTTCGCGTTCCAGAGCCGCCACCAGCGCCTGCTTTTCGTCCTTCGGCAGCCAGCGCGCGTTGGCGGGTTTGTCGTCCAGCAGCCCGTAGGCGATAAAGCCCGACACCACCGCCAGAAAGCCTTCCACCAGAAACATCCACTGCCAGCCGTCCAGCCCGGCAAAGTGGCGAATCTCCAGCAGAAGGCCCGACAGCGGCCCACCCAGCACCAGCGAGAGCGGCACGCCCAGATAGAAGAAGCCCAGCACCTGCCCGCGCACCCGGTTCGGGTACCAATAGGTCAGGTAGAGAATGCAGCCGGGAAAGAAGCCTGCTTCCATGGCGCCCAGAAACGCGCGCAGCAGATAGAAAGACGTAGGCCCCTTCACAAGCATGGTCGACATGGAAACCAGACCCCAGGCCACCATCATGAGCGAGAGCCAGATCTTGGCACCCACACGATGCAGGATCAGATTGCTCGGGAAGCCGCAGGTTGCGTAGCCCACAAAGAACATGCCTGCGCCCAGCGCGTACATGGCCTCCGTAATGCCCGCCGATGCATGCAGGGCGTCCTTGGCAAAGCCCACATTGGAGCGGTCCAAAAACGACACGATGTACATCAGCATCAGGCTCGGCGCCAGACGCCTATCCATGCGCCGCACCGCGCTGGCCACTAGTTTTGAACCAGCTTCAACCGCAGCCGGAATCGGTGCCACCTTCGCCTCGTACGGTCCCTCGTTCAATGGTTCCTCCATGCTGCACCCGCGCATGCAATGCGCTTACGGCCGCACTTACAAAGCTCTCTGATCCCCGCGTCGTGGCTTCCACTTATACGCAGCGACCGAGTTATGAAAGAAATACTTTTCTTGTGCCACAGCTGTTTTTTCCGCCATATAGCCGCGCACCATGGCAAAGGTCTCCGCATAACTAGCGACGTGCTCGCTGTTCGGCCAGTCACTGCCAAACATCACCCTGTCTTCGCCGAACACGTTGCACAGCTCATCCAGCGCGGGTTTGTAAGCAGCGGGCGCGGTCACCAGTTTTCTGTTATTGCGTACCGGGATTTCAGAGAGTTTGATATAGACATGAGGACTTGCCGCCAGCGCCCGCAGATCGGCCCACCAACCCGCGCGTGCCGCGTCCTCTGTGGGCGCCTTGGCATGGGGCAGATGGTCCACCACCACACGCAGATCCGGCACGGCATCCACCACACGCCGCAAAGCTGCGATCAGGCGCGCATCGGGGTTGGCGCTTTCAAACGTGAGCCCAGCCGCAGCCAGCGCCTGCAACCCTTCCACAAAGCCCGGCTTCGCCAAGTCCACGGCCAGATCGCGTCCCCACAAGTTGCCATAGCGGAAGCCCAGAAACAATGGATCAGCATGCAGCCTTTCCAGGTCAGCGCGGAAGTTGGCCTCACATGGGTCCAGATCGCCGATGACGCCCACAATCTCCGCATGGCTAGTGGCAACCTGCAGCAGCCACTGGTTGTCGGAGCGCAGCGGACTGCACTCCACGGCGATGGCGCCCACCACGCCAAAGCGCGCCGCTTCGCCCATATAGCGCTTGGGCAAGGCGGGCTTGTAGAGCACCCCATCGCTCTTCTCCGGCCAGGGAATGCCTCCAGGGCGCAGCGGGTCGTAGAGATGGATGTGAGTGTCGAGTACAGGAAGGTTCGCAGCCGGCTGCGCGGCCGCCATGGTTGCCACCGCGCTCATTCCGGCAAGCTTCAGCATCTGACGCCGCTGCATCTTCCGCTCCCAGCCGCTGGCTGCGGCGCAAACCCACTATATAGGTTTCAGCAGACGCGGGTCTTGCGGGAGGCACCTGCGGTGAGGCCAGCCATCTCCAGCACGAGAAAGGGCTGCTGCATGCAATGCCTGCACGCAGTGCCTTAGTCGAAACGGTAGGCGCTGAGCGCGGCGGCCATGGGCGCGTCGGCAAAGATGCGCTGACCAGGCGCTTCTCCGCCGGCACCGGTAGCCACCATCAGGGGAATCAGATGTTCCTCGCGTGGATGCGCATAGGCCGCGTACGGAGCGTTGCGCCAATCGGTCAGCCTGCGGGCGCGTTCCTCGCCCGGCTGCTGCACCGCCTCGGTCAGCCACTGGTCAAAGGCCCGCGCACGTTCCGGAGTTTCCGGCCGGTAGTAGCCGCGCAGATTGTGGAAGCTCATCCCACTGGCTACGATCAACACCCCCTCGTCGCGCAACGGTGCCAGTGCCCGGCCCGCAGCCAGATGCAGCGCCGGGTCCAGGCTCGCGGCCAAAGAGAGCGAAACCGTGGGAATCCGCGCCTCCGGGAAGGCCACCTTCAACGGCACGAAGACACCGTGATCGAAGCCCCGATCCGGGCTCTGTGCCGACGGCATTCCAGCATCTTTTAGAAGCCCAGCTATACGCGCCGCCAGTTGCGGATCGCCCGGCGCGGGCCACTTCAACTGGTAGGTGTCCGCCGGAAAGCCGGTGTAGTCATAGATGAGCTCCGGGCTCGCAGCGGCGCTGGCCGTAAAGGCGGGCTCCTCCCAGTGGCCGCTCACCACCACCATGGCGCGCGGTTGGGCCGGAAGTCGGCGCTGAATGCTCTCCAGAAACTGCTGGGTCTTGTTCCAGGTGTCTGCCGGCCCCCAGCTCCAGTCCATAAAGAAGCAAGGGCCGCCGCCATGGGGAAGGAAGATGGCTGGCTGGCGAGGGAGGTTGGTCATGGGCGTCTCCTTGGCAGGGGGACAAAAAGCCCGGCCTGCACGATATTCGTTTAAACAACCACATGAGAGATGCGCCCATTTTTCTCTTGGATTCATTGATTCATTTCTATCGATTTCTGCGCCATATCCAGCCTTTGACCGGCATGTGGCTTTCTTGGATCTGCATGCAGCGGACCCAAGAGCCCGCTGCATGCAATGCCTAGAAGCCTGCCCGCGCCATCTCCAGCTGCACCTGGGCCACCTGCGCCTGGGCCACCGGAAGCGGTTCGTCGTAGTGCGCTGCCACTATCCGCGCCGCGCTGTCCTCGTTGAGCAACGGCTGCACCTCTGCCACCTTCACCGCGGACTGTGCCGCCATCCGCTGAATGTCGCTCTGGGTGGAAACGCTCTGGATGAGCGAGAGAATGGCGGTCACAATCGTGGCCACCGCTTGGACTGTGCTCAGCACCTGTTGCTGGCTGCTGGGATTGGTGATTTTAACCACCGCCAGCAGCGCCGTGTTCACCTGCTGCTGCAAAGCCACCACCTGGTCCTGTAACTGGCGCAGCGTGGTAGCCGTGGGAGCGGCCAGATACGCTTGGGCCTGCCCAACCAGCAGATTCGAAACCGCATCCATACTGGCCGTGGCTAGGTTAGAAGCTGCGGCATCGGCCGGAGCCAGGGTTGCGGCAACCGAGTCCACCGCCGCTACCGCACTCTGGAGCGACGGCGTCCAGTTCACAATGTTCTGCGCCACACTCTGCTCGGTGCAGCCCACCGTGGGCAGGGTGCCTGCCAGCAGAAAAGCAATCAGCATCCACGCGCCCAGTCTGGCCGTGCCAGCGCCCTTATCTGCCCTGCTGTCTGTCTTGCTGTCCGGGTCCTTGGCCAACAGGCCCAGGAACGCAGCCGACAGCGCACTGACCAGACTCACCACCGAACCGTTGCCCAGAGTTCCCAGCGAAACCCCTTGCTGCATGAGCACGCCGGCAATGGTTGCAGCCGCTATCAACACCCCAGCCAATGAGGTCTTCGGGTGCTGCCAGATATTCTTGAAATGATCCATCTCGGTTTCCTCTCCTTCGCATTCCGCCCCAACACACACTTCACCGCCTCGCGCCGATTCGTTGCGCGTCTCCGCCTGCATCTTGTTCTTGCATTGAATTTGGAGTGCCACCAGCCGGTCCCTGATGAACCGGCCAGTGGACTTGGTACGGAAGCGTCGGCCCTCAACCTCCCGCTGGCGCCGTGGTTTCAGTCAGCCAGCGGGGGGCCACCTTCCGCGAAGGCGCAGCCGGTTCCGCAACCCGGTGTCCTCCGCTCCATGTTGGGGGAGGGCGTACTCATTCGCCCGACGCGGCACGTCCGTCTGCCCTTTTCTGTGTTGTCTTCATGCTAGGCCGACAGCGGTGAATCATCTGCAACCCCAACGGATGCCCCTAACCCGCTTTTTCTTGTGGACTTTGCCCGCAGTCCAGAAGACCCGTCCGCTTGACACCCAGGCTCTTTGCCTGCAAACGCACTCCTTGGTCCGCTCCATGCAATAGCCTCTATGCAATGCGGAGGGAATCAAGTTCAGCACGGATCAAGCTCCTTATATGCCCCGACCTGCCAACTCCCTAGACTGAGTGCAGGATGGCTACGATTGCCCCAACTCCGACCTCCGGCTACCGTGGCAGGCTTGCGCCTTCGCCCACGGGATTCCTCCACGTGGGGCACGCGCGCACATTTTGGACCGCGTGGCAGCGCACCCGCCAGGCCGGCGGAGCGCTCATCCTGCGTATGGAAGATCTGGACCCGGAGCGCAGCAAGAGCCTCTACGCCGAGGCCGCGCTGGACGACCTGAAGTGGCTGGGTATCCGCTGGATTGAGGGACCTGATCGGGGCGGCCCCTGCGCACCCTATGTGCAGAGCAAGCGCCGACCCTTCTATCTGGCCGCATGGCGCAGGCTCGTGGAGCGCGGATTCCTCTTCCCCTGCCGTTGTTCGCGCAAGGATCTGGCCGCGGCCCTGGGCGCACCCCATGAGAGCTCCACCCCCGGGCAGAGCAACGGCAAGCTGGAGCCGCTGGACGACGAACCCGTTTACCCCGGTACCTGCCGCCAACTGCAGGCCCGTTTGCCGCAGTTGCCCGGCCCCACCGCCAATCGCGACGAGAACCCCGACGGCGCCAACTGGCGCTTCCGCGTGCCCGACGGCACCGTGGTGGCCTTCGAAGACCGCAACCTCGGCCTGCAGCAGTTTGTGGCCGGCAAGGATTTTGGAGATTTTGTGGTCTGGCGTCGCGAAGGCGGCCCCAGCTACCAACTGGCCTGTGTGGCTGACGACGCCGCCATGGGCATTACCGAGGTGGTGCGCGGAGCCGATCTGCTCAAGTCCACCGCCCGCCAGATCCTGCTCTACCAAGCGCTCGGCCTGGAGCCGCCGGCCTTCTACCACTGCCGCCTGGTGGTGGACCACAACGGCCGCCGCCTGGCCAAGCGCCACGACGCTTTGAGCCTGCACGCCCTCCGCCAGCAGGGCGTCACCCCGCTCAAGATCTTGGCCGCCGAGCTGCCGACAGAAGTGTAGGCTTCAAGGCATCCTGTCGAAAATGACTCTTGGACGGTGAAATTTGCTGCCAATGTCTGGATCAAGAAAGATCGCGGAGGCTGAACGATGCCAATTACGATAACCCTCATCATTCCCGGAAACCTAAAATACTCCGTCGACTGGGATTGCATCCGAAACTGGAAAACTAAGATTTTCGATGTGGTTAACACAGAAAGGATAGATGCTCTCCCAAATGCGTTGGGTGCGCCTTCTGGATATACGGACCAGCAGTTGGCAGGTATATTTCGACCATCGAGTCAATCAGATATTACTTTTGCCATAATTGGAGCCCAGCTTGATTTGAATTTTTACGCTCGAATACTTCCCTCAGGGGTTGTGGTTCTTTCACTATTTGAAATGGGGGACATCCTCGACAGAGAGCATTTCGACATTGAGGTCTTTGTACTGCGCTGCATCTATGCACTTATCCTCGTTTTTATCGAAAACAGCGGGCGACTTAGCTTGAGCGCGGCAGTCGCACTTTTTCATGACGAAACGCGCGGCTGTCTATACGACTTCACTCAAAATAAGGTTGAGATAGTCCACTCCTTGGACAAGCCAGGGTTGTGCGCGGACTGCCGTGCACGGTTAGGACATGCCCAAATCGATGCTGAATTCATTCCAACACTCTTCAGGGAACTTAAGCGCGTTCGGAAGAGTCGCTACTACAGGATCATTGATTGGGCGAAGAAAAACCCGGTCAAGACTCTCATGCTGACAACCCTATGGGCGATTCTTCTGAACGTCTCTGCCAGCTTTATCTACGATCTATTCAAATCCGGACTTCATTGATCAGCCGCCGATTTCGCACCGGGTACTGCGCAGCGGAAAACCCGCTTTACCGCCCGCCGAGGGTGCGGATGTGATCGAGTTTGGCAAACAAATCAGACAGCAGCACCATGATCGGCGTACCAGAAATCGTCAGTTCCCCTGCGACAATCCGTTCCAGACCCGCAGGCGTGCCGCGATAGGCCACCCGCGCACTGGGCTCAATCACCCAGACGTGCTCTATACCGAACTGGCAGTATTCTGCTGCCTTTTGTGCAGTGCGCCGGATCGTGTCTTCCGGCGACATGATTTCGATTATGGCCAGCGGCGGCTCAACCAGAACATCGTCCGCGCGAGATCCCACGCGCAGAACGCAGACATCCGGAATGCGGCACTTCTGCGGTGCAATCTGGATACGCTGCTCGGTCAAGCCGAAGACGTTCCAGTCATCCATGTTGTTGGTGAAGATCGTGGCCAGAAGGGTTTGCAGGAATGAGTGCTCAAATTCGCCCACGTTCCGCTCCACAACGACGCCATCGTCGAATTCGCAGTCGGGCTCATAGCCGGTGGAGAGATACTCCTCAAGCGTGATGGAACGGCCGCTGCCTTCGCTGATGGGTTGCGTCGCCATGGGTTCAGTATCCCGCCACAGGAGCTCCAGAACAAGCTGAAACCGTGAAAAACGACAACGGCGGACCGAGAGCACTCGATCCGCCGTTGTTATTTTTCAGGTTTCCGATTACCGTGCCGGAGGCGTAACCGGCGGATCGGTGGGGTTGAACTTGCGCGCCAGTTCCGGCGTGGACTGCACCTCTTCCGGCTTGGCATCCACGGCCTTTTCCACTTCCGCCGCAAACACGTAGCTGGGCCCAAACATGTTGCTGGTAAACAGCACCAGCTTCTTGTCTGGCGAGAAACGCACATTCGGCTCTTCGCGATAGTAGTGGTGGCTCATGTTCACCAGATGCTCGGAGTGGAAGACGCCCGGCTTCCAGAACGTGGCCGAGTTCAGCGTGTCCGCAGAAATCTTGTAGGGTTCCGGGTGGAAGAGCTCAATCCACTCGCCATTCTTGGCCTTGGCCACCTGGCCCGGATCGCCGCCGTCGCCGCAGAACAGGTCCAGGTCCTTGGTCAGGTTAAAGTGGATCGACCACTCGTCGCGCTGCATGTGATAGGCCGTGCGCTGGCCGGTCTTCAGATTGCGGCCCGCCAGAAAGAAATCCTCGCCGCGCGGAAACTGCCAGTCGTACCAGATGGTCTCGCCGTCCAGACCCCAGAACTCGTGGCCGGCAATCTCCATGGCCATGGTGCGCTTGTGGATGAGCGTGTTGTGGGTGCCGTCGGTGTGGATCATCCACACGCGGTCCACCTTGTGCCAGGGCCCTTCGTGGCAGTACATCAGCAGCCTGGGGTCCTTGGGCGAAAACAGCAGGTGGTTCACCCAGTCGGTGGAGTGCAGCAGGATCTTCTCCTCGCCCACCTTTTCACCGTTCTTGCCGGGCTCCAGACGAATGGTGAACAGCACCAGAGGCAGCCGCGCTTTCAGTCTGCGCTCCATCATCTCGCCCTTGTTGAAGGGCTGGAAGTGCGGTCCCTGCGCAGCCGTGCCCACGCGGTTATCGCCCGCGCTCGCAGGCTGCCTGGCTGGCGGCAGATTCTGGCCGTACTCCTTGCCCGCTGCGTCGCCCTCAATGTAGGTGCCAGCGGCCAGCGTCTCATCGGCGTTGATGCTCACGATCATGTGCCGGGCCGGCAGATCCACCAGCTTGCGGATCTTGCCGGTATTGGTATCGGCCTTGTAGACGCTGGTCACATGCGTGGCCGGGTTCATCTGCGTGTAAAAGACGCTGTTGGTCCGGTAGCCCGCCACCAGAGGGTGCACCGTGCCCGGAATTGGCCCAAAGCCCTCAGGCTTCTGGTCCGGCTTTGCCGGAGGATTGGCCACCAGCAGACTGGTCTTGCGCGTCGCCATCTCCATCACGTGGATGCCAGCCGGCGAGGTGTAGATCATCTGCTTGCCATCGGGCGTATAGGCATTGATGTTGAAGTAAAAACCGCCGGAGTTCGATTCATCGCTCACCCGCCACACGCGGTGGCCGGTGTCTTGATCCACCCAGGTGCGGGGCGGTGCGGGATCGGTGGGCCGGGTCTGGGCCACAGCAGCGGCAACAGAGAGTCCGGCAAGTGCAAACAAGGCAACACGCAAGGTAACGCAAGCAACACGCATGGTGAAAGGTCTCCTTTTTTGATGGCCTGGCTTATGAACTCAACCAGGTTTCGGTTTGCCCACGGCTGAACGCCTCCAGGCCGGGTTTGCGTTCCGCAGTCTGACCATTAGGGGTGGGCAGAAGTATTTATACACCGCGTCGCAACCGGTGGGGAAATGATTTGCAAAGAGAAACCGGCAACCCCGCAGAACAGCAGGAGTTGCCGATGCGCACTTTGTCCTGACTCGAAGTTAACGCTTACTACCGGTGGCTCACGGGTGCTTGATGAAGGTTCCCTGCTGCAGCTCCGCCATGGCTACCCGCAGCTGCTCCTGGGTATTCATTACGATGGGTCCGTACCAGGCCACCGGCTCCTCCAGCGGCTTGCCGCTGACCAACAGAAAGCGCATGCCCTCAGGGCCTGCCTGCACCACAATCTCGTCGCCACGGTCGAAGAGCACCATGGAATGATTGTGGGCATCGTAGACCGGCGCGGCCTTGGCGTCCACGGCCGACTCCGTCAGCACTGCCTGCGGAGCCGATGCGTTGCGGAAGCTTCCCGAGCCCGCAAAGACGTAGGCAAAGGCATTGCGTTCCACCTCCACCTTGATCGTCTTCCGCTTGCCGGGCGGCACGGAAATGTCCACGTAGCGCGGGTCGGCCGCTACGCCCTCCACCGGCCCCGTCTGGCCCCAGAACTCGCCACACAGAATGCGCGCGTGGGTGCCGTCGTCCTCGGTGACCTCTGGAATCGCGCTGGCCGGGATGTCCTGATAGCGCGGGTCGGTCATCTTGAGCGAGGCAGGCAGGTTCGCCCACAGTTGAAAGCCATGCATACGGCCCAACTCGTCGCCCTTCGGCATCTCCTGGTGCAAAATGCCCGAGCCCGCCGTCATCCACTGCACGTCGCCAGCGGTCATGCAGCCTTTGTTGCCGAGCGAGTCGCCATGCGCCACCTCACCCGCCAAAACATAGGTGATGGTCTCAATGCCCCGGTGGGGATGCCAGGGGAATCCAGCCTCGTAGTCGGCAGGGTTGTCGCCACGGAAATCGTCAAACAGCAGAAATGGGTCGAAGTCGGCAGTCTTGCCAAAGCCGAAGGCGCGCTGCAGCTTGACGCCTGCACCTTCGATGGTAGGTTTTGTGTCCAGCATCTCGCGGACAGCTCGGAGCGACATGGTTGACCTCCTCTCGCATCCGTTCCTTCTGATGCACGAGGGGTAACTTTGGATACAGCAGCCGCGATGTTGGAGGAGCAGGAACCTATAGGCCTTTTAATAAACGTGCGATCATGAGAGCCGGGCAACCCAATCCATTTCATCCGAAGGGTACAAGCTTATGTTGAACTTCAACCCGCAATGGCGTCTTCAAGCTCCGCCCAATGACGAGCTTCATCACGGAGAAATTCCCTTTGAAGCTGCCGAGGATTTTGTCCAGCTCGTGCGAACCATTGCCCAGGTGGAGATGCGAAAATCCATTTGGGAATGCTTCAAGAGGAGGTTTAGTGGACCCGCAAGTCGCGAATTCTGGCCTAGCTCAACGACTGATTTTGCTGAGCAGGATGGGCGCGACTACATACTTTCGGCTGTTGCAAATCCGCCTTTGTTCATTGAAGCATTTTACGAGGGCTGGATGAACGCACAGCGTCAGCGACCAGACCACATCCCCGATCCCGTCGAAGCAATTAACAGGATTCTTGTTAGGTACCGGATTGGGTATCACCTCGCACCGCCAAGCTTGGAACTCATTGGCAATGCTCCTCAACTCGTTACGGTCACTGTTCCAGAGAGGACACTTGAAGAAAACGCCCTTTTGACCGTACGCTCTTCACTTGAAAGGGCTGCGACCCATCTTGATCGAGGCGAGAATCGCGCGGCAGTTATGGAATCATTGTGGTTGCTGGACACCGTTAGCACCGTATTTTCAGGACTGGACCTTCCCGAAGGGCGAGTGGATGGCATATATTTCAAAACTATTATTCACGACCTTCGTCGTTTGCAAACAGATGGTGCATTACCCCAAGTCGTTCGGTGGATGGACACGATGTACGGCTACCTTTCTTCGCCTGGAGGGGGGCAGATTCGCCACGGCATGAACCTCAGGGATGATATTCAACTCAACCGCAACGAAGCTCGACTCTATTGCAATTTGATTCGCAGCTATGTGGAGTACCTCCTCGGTGAACATGAACGACTAACCGCGGGCGCTCCAGGGAACCGGGTTGATCTGCTCAATTGAGGTCAAGCGGACGATGCCCTATATTAGCCGCTTTCTTGTCTTTGCGGCCACGGCGACCTCGAAAGACCTTTCCCTACAGCTAGCAGCTCGCAACACCTACACCACCCGGTGATAATCCCCGCTCTTGCCGCCGGTCTTGGACTCTAACTGAACCTGATGGATCACAATGCCTTTGTCCAGCGCCTTGCACATGTCGTAGATGGTGAGCGCGGCAACCGAGGCTGCGGTGAGCGCCTCCATCTCCACGCCGGTGGGCCCGGTGGCGGAGACCTTGGCAACAATCCGCACCCCGTCGGCAATCACCTCTGCCTCCACGGCAATCTGCGTGATGGCCAGCGGATGGCAGAGCGGAATCAGGTCGGCGGTGCGCTTGGCCCCCTGGATGCCGGCAATGCGTGCAATCTGCAGCACGTCGCCCTTGGGGTTGGCGGGCAGAGCCTCCAGAACCGCGGCGGAAAGGCTCACAAAGGCCGAGGCGATGGCGGTGCGCACAGTGGGCGGCTTCAGACTCACGTCCACCATGTGGGCATGGCCTTCGGCGTCAACGTGGGAGAGCTGGGGCGTCGTACTCATGGCAAATACCTCAGGCGATCAGGATGCGGACCAGCGCGCCCGGCTTGAGCGGCTTGCCCTCCGGCGGCAGAACGATGAAGCAGTTGGAACGGGCCAGCGCCGCCAGGTCGCCAGACCCCTGCCAGGGCACAAAGCCCACCGTGGGCTCTTCTATTGCAAAGTCGCACAGCGCCGGCAAGAACCGCGTGAGCGCCGATTTTGCATGACGATACGGCCCAGCATCCAGCCGCGCCAGCGCAAACCGCGGGCCCACCTCCGCGCGCCCTGCCAGTGCCGCCAACACCGGAGCCGCAAACAGCAGGAAGGTGACGGCGGACGAAACGGGATTCCCCGGCAGCCCAAAGCACGGCGTCTTTCCGCGCTCTTCCCGCTTGCTCTTCGGTATCTCCGCAAAAACCGTCGGCTTGCCCGGCTGAATGCGCACTCCGGTAAACGGAAAGCGCGCGCCCAGCTCTTTCAACGCCGGTTCCACCAGATCGAACTTGCCAGCGGAGACGCCTCCCGTGACCAGCACCAGATCGGCCTTGCAGACCTGCTTGAGCGCACGCACCAACGCCTTCAGGTTGTCGCCCGCAGTGGGCAGCACCCACGGCTCGCCGCCTGCCGCTGCCACCATGGCCGCCAGCATGGGCGCATTGGAGTTGCGAATCTTGCCCGGCCCTGGCTTGGCTTCCACCGCGATCACCTCGTCGCCAGTGGTCAGGATAGCCACACGAGGCCGCGCATAAACGCTCAGCTTGGATTGCCCGCAGCTTGCAGCCAACGCGATCTGCGCGAAGTCGAGCACCGCGCCCGCAGCCAACAAGCAATCGCCTTTGCGGGCCTGCGCAGCCTGCGCCACAATGTTTTCACCTTGCTTGAGCGTCCGCGGGGCTAGCAGTTGCACGCCCTTGCGCGTCTTCTTCATGTGCTCAAACATGGCCACCGCGTCCGCGCCTGCCGGAATCGGCGCGCCGGTCATGATCTCCCACACGCTGCCAGCCGGAAGCGCAGGGGGCAACGGGTCACCGGCGCGAATACTGCCGGCAATAGGCAGCGGCTGATGTGCGTTGATCTCGGCAGCGCGGCAGGCGTAGCCATCGCGTGTGGAGCGGGCAAAGGCAGGCTGGTCGCTGTCGGCTGCCAGCGCCAGGGCCAGCACCCGCCCCGCGGCCGCGGCCAGCGGAACCCGCTCCGTGCGCGGCTTCTGCGCCACCAACTTTCCGGCACGCTGGGCCACCAGCAAGGACGCTTCGTCGTAGGTCAGCAGCTTCTCGCTCATGGCTTGGATTGTAGTCGGCGGCAGTGAAGCAGTGCGTGAGAGCCACAAAAAAACGGGAGCCCGAAGGCCCCCGTCTGGTGGATGCAGTGATTTGCAGTCAGGTTAGAAGGTGAGGCGGCCGGAGAACTCCATCTGGCGAGCATCGCCGGAGCCAACCACCGTGCCGAAGCTGCTGGCCGTGCCGCTCCAGGTTCCATTCATCATCGTGTTCGGGTGGTTGAAGATGTTGAAAACCTCGATGCGGAGTTTGAAGCCAACGTTCTCGTGAATCGGGAAGGTCTTGTCGAGTGCTGTCGAGAAGCTGACTTCTTTGGGTCCACGCAACATGCCGGGTTTGCCGTTGCCGAACGTGCCCCAGGCAGGGGCCTGGAAGGATGCTGGGCTGAAGTAGGGGGCGCGGGAGGAGCTGATGTTCGTCTTGCCGTCGCCGGGGTGGGTGACCGGAGCCACAAGATTCGGACGGGTCGCCAGGCCCTGACCGCCGACTGAAAGCGAAGGCGTAACCGCCAAACCGCTCTCGATGACCGCTAGACCCGAGGAACCCCATCCAGAGAGAAACTCCCGCATCACAAAGCTGCTGGAGTGCGCAAAGAACGGCGTCTTGTAGACCCAGGCAGAGGTGAAGACGTGCTTGCGATCATAGTCGGGAACGCCGTAGTCGCCCTTCTTGTTGCGGGGATTCTGGAAGCTGCCTGACTGGTCGTAGCCGATGCCGGCGCCATTGGCGCCAGGGTTGCCCGGCTGTACGTCCTCAAGAGCCTTGCTCCAGGTGTAGGCGCCATTCAGTGTCAGGCTCCGCCCCTTCCATACAAAGCCAGACTGCAGGCCGTTGTAGTTGGCAATCCCGCCGCTGCTGGTTCCGGAGATGGAACTGTAGCCCTGATAGGGCGCGTAGTAGGCCGATGCAACCGAACCGGCATTGATGCAAGGGTCGTAGGAGTAGCCAGAGATTGTCGGCCCGGTGTAGGAGTTGTTCAACGGATTGCTGCCGCTCCCGATGCAGCCCGCAGTGTTCGCTGAGGTTCCATTGAGAGCAAAGTTGTAGTTGGTGCCCTCAGCGGTTACGTGCTGGCTCAAGCTGCCCGCGTAGGCCACCTGCGCAACAGCATTCGGGAAGACCTGCCGCTCAACACCAAGGCTGAAGGTCTTGGTAACGGTCGGCTGGTAGTCCGGGCCAATCACGGTGAGGCTGGGAACGCCCGGAGCGCCGGCAACGCCGCCCGCGGTCGGCTGACTCAGCAGGGTGTTGCTCATGGATGTGCTTTGGACGTAGGGAGGATTCAGCATCAGGCTGGAGGTTTCCAGCATGGCTACCTGCGTGAAACCGAAGCCCAGACCGCCGTGCAGCGAGGTCTTGCCGTCGTTGGTAAGCCGGTAAGCGAAGCCGATGCGAGGACCAAAACTATCCTTGCGGGGATTGATAAACCCGCGCGAGATGCCTTGACCAGCTTGGACCAGGCCGTTGGTCAGATTGGCGACCGTGCCCGTAGCCGTCAACGGCTGTTTGGCCGCGTTCAGACTGGAGAACAATCCATTCGTGCCCATCACCGGAGCATTCCCTGAAACCCAGGTGCTGGCATTGAAGTTGGTAACCTGGTCGCCTTCCATATAGGTCGGACGGTAGTAACTCCAGCGAACACCTAGATTGAGGGACAATCTGGGATTAACCTTCCAGTCATCCTGCACATAAGCCTCAAACCAGCTGTTGTGGAAACGGCCTGCGGGCTGCAGGTTGCTCTGCGAATAGGTAGCGTCCAGACCCAGCAGGTAGTCGGCTGCCGAATCCTGTGTATTGGAACCGGAGAAGCTGAAGTTGCCCATGGGGAAGGAGTTGGCGTTGACGTGGCGGATGGTAAACAGGCCAATGATTCCGGCCTGGAAAAGTTGGTTGCCTTTCAACCAGCTCACATCGTCGGAGACCGTGGTTACCCCGTCGTGGATGAAGTTGGGCTGCGCACCCACGCCCAGCCATGCCCAGGTGCCGCCGCCGCCGATGCTGATATCCGGGATGCGATTGAAGGGATCTACGCCGGGGTACTGCTGCGCGATGGTGGCGCCGGCGGGCATCGTGTAGTTGGATACGCCCAGCAGCCACTTGTTGTAAGTCTCGCCGCCCTCAAGGGTGTTGATGATATTCGGTGTGATGATTGAGGTCAGGCGGATCATGGCGTTCAAGCCACGGCTATAAACGGTGGAGCCGGGATTGGGCGCAGGATCGTTGTAGTTACGCGAGGGGCGCAGGTCGTTAACTTCTTCGTTGGTCCAACGCGCGGTGAGCTGTTGCGTTTGGCTGATCGCGTGATCGAGCCTGTAGTTGTAGTCGGCTTGGACATCCTTCTCCGTGCCGTTGTTGATGTAGTTGACGCCGCCGGTGGTGATGTTGGGCAGCGGCCAGTAGGCAGTCATCAAGGCCACGGAGGTCGGGTCCATGCAGGATTTGCTCAGTTGGTTATAGCGGCCCAACGAGTCAGCCGTGACGCAAGTGGTCGGGTCAAGGCCACGATAGGTCTTGAGCAGATTGGCGGACCCCGCCGTCAACACCAGGCAGGGAGTGCCGGCGGGTTGACCGGTGGGGCATCCCGCGGTGTTGGTCAGCGAAGGGCTGGCGCTGAAGTCGCCGTTGCGCATCGCCTGGGGAAGCATGTTGCGCGTACGCAGGGCCGACGGATAGTGGTTGATGCGCCACTCGCCGCCGGCAAAGAAGAAGGTCTTTTTCGTGGCACCGTCGTGGAAATGGGGCATGGGGACCGGGCCGCCCAAGGTGTAGCCAAAGATGTTGTAGTGCAGCGCGGAGATGCCCGTGGTCGGCGTGGTCAGATACGGTCTGGCCGTGCCAATGAAGTTGTTGCGGACGTACTCATAAGCGTCGCCGTGGTATTTGAGGCCGCCCTGTTTGGTCTCAATCAGGATCTGGCCGGAGCCTGCCAGACCGTACTTGGCGCTGTAGTTGTCCTTCATGATCTTGAACTCGGAGATGGAGTCAATCGTAGGCAGCACGTTGACGTTGATCATCGCGTTGGGGTCCATGTCATACAGGCCGTCGATGGTGTAGGTCGTCTTCTCCACCGACGTACCGCCGACGATGATCGCCGTCTGGCCCAGGTAACCGCCGCCGCCATAGTTGGCCAGTTGATTGGCGCCGTTCGCCGAGCTGACGCCCGGAACAATCATGGCCAGGGACTGGAAGTTTCGGCCATTCAGCATCAAGTTGGCAACTTCCTTCTCACCGACCGTACCGCTCAGGTCGGCGCTCTCGGTCTGGACCACGACCGCGTCGGCTTCTACCGTTACGCTAAACGTGGTATCGCCAACCTCCAGCTTCAGATCCGCGCCGCGGCGCTGGCCTGGATCAAGGTGAATGTTCTTCACGATCTCGCTCTTGAATCCAGTCTTCTTGGTATTGATCGTGTAATCGCCCGGTGCCAGCGACTCAGCCGTAAAGTATCCTGATCCGTTGCTTGCGGCCTTCACCGCAACTCCGGTGGCCTGATTGGTCACCGTCACTGTCACACCGGAAACAACCGCCCCGGTGGGATCCACCACAGTCCCCGAAATGGCGCCACTGGTCGTGTTCTGCGCCGACATCCACACTGCCGTGCTCAGCAGGCAAATCACCATACCGAACCGGAGCATTCTTATTCCAACGAGGTCGAGCCTCATGTTGGCCTCCTTCTGCAATTAACTTGCCCTCGCATCTCTACGTCGCGAAGAGGCAACTTTGGTCTTGCGATTGGAAAGTATGCAAAGGTCAAAATCCATGTCAACGGGAAAACACCGTCGTGCGCTCATGCCAACGTGCGGTGTTTTTTGGGTGCAAGGCAACAGTGCGGTAGGCGCAACTTCACAGTTTAGATATTCCGCATCGCGGTACACTCAGCGTGCCACATAGCGAGAGGACCCCGAGTGCAGCCTATTGTGCCTCGATTCCGCATTTTCAATCGCCTGAATTCGCGAAAACCTTTACGAAACAAGCAGGAATCATCAGATGCCTCTGCAATGTCCCAGGAGGTCAGACCGCGCAAAGTGTTGCGTTTTGCGGGCAATTGCCTCCCCTTCGCGCTCTTTTGCGGTTCGGATACGCTTTCTGGAGTGCTCCGTCTTTTTTCAAAAGAGGGGTAAGCGCTAACTCTTACCGGATTTTGAAATATTCCGGCGTTCGGAATATCATTTTGTCGCCCATTTTTGCGGTTGGGTCGGTTGAGGTTAGCTGCGATCACCGTTTGCGGAACGAATGCCTGTCGTGGGCATGCTCCAAGGCAATGGAAGGGTGCGTCGAACCTACGACCGGGCAGAACCGCGCATGGGCCTCATAGCTTGGCCGGCCACAAAGGGAAAGGGCGCATCCGGAGACTCCGGATACGCCCTTGTTGACCTCATCAGCCAGTGGCTGGCTGGTTCCGGATTTACTTGATACCTGCCTGAGCCAGAATGCCCTTCACTTCAACCGAGTACGCACCGGTCGGAGCCAGCTTCAGATACTGCTGATAGGCCTTGATGCAGTCGTCGGGAAGAACGATCTTGCCCTTGGCGTCCAGCGTTGCGTTCTGGATCAGGCCCTGGCCCTTGATGTAGTACAGGATCGGCTGGGTCGGATCAACCAAGATCGCCTCGTTGGCTGCGGCAACCTGAGCCGGGCCGTTCCGCTCCTGGAAGAAGATGACAGCTTCGTTCCGCAGGTGGAATCCAGCCTTGGCAGGATCGGACTTGGCAGCCGCGGCAAAGGCCGCGTTGGCCTCGGGAACCTTGCCCTGGCGGGCATACACTTCGCCCAGACCGGCGTTGGAGACGCCAATCACTTCGGGGTTCGGCTTCTTGGCCGTGGCTTCCAGCTCCAGAGCCTTCTTGTACGCCGACTCGGCATCGTCGAACTTCTTCAGGCCCAGGTAGGCGCGAGCCAGGTTGGTCCACAGAATCGGCTCATCCGGCTTGGCCTCGCTATCCTTGGTCATCAGCGACAGAACTTCGTTGTACTTCGCCTCGCGGATCTCGGTGGCCTTGGCTTCAATCGCATCGCGCGTTGCGCCAGCGCCCAGGGCCGCTATGGCGGTGGTGCGAGCCGCCTCAGCATCCTTGATGTCCTGGTTGACCACTTTCAGATCGTTATTGAGGGCGGCGATCACCTTGTTGGCATCCTTGGCCGCCCGATTGGCCTTGGCCAGCTCCTCAAGTTGCTTCTGCTGCTCAGGAGGCAGAGTCTTGATGTACTCGGCACGGGACATATCAACGTCCTGCAATGCATCCTGGCCCACGATCAGCTTGAAGCCCCGGATGGAGTCAACCATCTTGCCTACCGGCGTGTCTGGCGCGCGATAAACAACCATGTAGGTGCCGGGAGTTGCCTCGCCTGCGTAATCGCCGGAGTCGTTGACCGGGAAGGTGAACTTCAGCGTCGCACCACCGTCGGTCGAAAGGCTGACGAAACCGCCCTTCTGGGGCTCACCTGTAGGGTTGGTCACATGGCCATGGATCTTGCCGGTCGCTGCGGGAGTCTGGGCCATCGCGGGCATCAGCGCGGCCGCCAGAAGTCCCAGACCAAGAATAAGAGTGCGTTTCATGTTCTTCTCCTTGAGAGCGGCGCAAAGCTTCCTGCCCGCGAGCTCGAATATCGAAATCTTGCCTGCTTGCCGGAGCAAATCCCTGCCTCCAGCGCTGTTCTCATCGCGGAGCCGCTGGCTCCACATCTGATCCTGATCCGTCCTCGGGGCCGGTTTGGATTGCTGGCACGCTCCGTCCTGCGGCGCACAAACAACTCCTGACGCGGTTTCCTTCAGCAAAACCAAAGGTAAATCCTCATGAGCCCCTTCTACAAGAGCCCTGTGGCTTCCTTCAACTTACTGCAAGGTTTTCGCATCCCATCCTGAAACTCGTGGGCGAATGCTCACTGGGTGCGCTTGCCGTCCTCTTCCTGCAAGGATCTAAGCAGCCAATCCGCCCCACAGTACCCCACTTATCATGGTAGTGGGACGGAACCCGCCGAGCATGTGGTCTGTATCACACTTTAAAATGTGAGCATGCATACCGTGATCCGGAAAGCGACCTGCGCCGATATTCCCCAGATTCTGGCCTTCATCCGCGCCCTGGCCGAGTACGAACACCTCTCCCACGCCGTTCAGCTCTCCGCCGAAGACCTGGAACGCGACGGCTTCGGCCCCCGTCCCTACTTTGAGTGTCTCATTGCCGAAGCCAACGGCCAACCCACCGGCTATGCTCTCTATTTCTTCAACTACTCTACCTTCCTCGGCAAACCCGGCATCTACCTTGAAGATCTGTTCGTTTTTCCGGAACTGCGCGGCAAAGGCGTCGGCAAAGCCCTGCTGGGGCGGGTGGCCGCGGAGGCCGTCAGCCGCAATTGCGGCCGCTTTGAGTGGTCTGTGCTCGACTGGAACGAGCCCGCCATCGATTTTTATCGCTCCCAGGGGGGCGAGTTCCTCAACGAGTGGCGCATCGTACGTGTGGCAGGCGAGGCCCTTACCCGGCTGGCAGCAGCTAACGGAGAGGTATCCCGATGAGAATAAAAATAATTGGCGGCGGACTGGCCGGTCCCGAGGCTGCGCTTACCGCCGCCCGGCTGGGCTGCGATGTGGGCCTGTATGAGATGCGGCGCGTGGTGGATGGCAAACTTGTACTGACTCCCGCCCATGAAACCACCAACTTTGGCGAGCTGGTCTGCTCCAATTCCCTCAAAAGCGAGTCGGAGAACACCGCCCCCTGGCTGCTCAAGCAGGAGATGCGCCGCGCGGGCTCCGCCCTTTTGCGTCTGGCGGACGAAACGGCTGTACCGGCAGGCCACGCCCTGGCCGTCGATCGTTCGGAATTCTCGCGCCGCATCACCGAGGCCATCGCCGCTGAGCCCCGCATCCGCGTCTTCCGCGAAGAAGTGACCTCGCTCGACGCCGCCGACGACGTTGCCTGCACCATCCTGGCCACCGGTCCCCTCACCTCCGACGCTCTGGCAGCCGATCTGGCCCGCATCACCGGCTCCGGCCAACTCGCCTTCTACGACTCCATCTCCCCCATCGTCGACGCCGACACCATCGACATGGACCGCGTTTACTTCAAAGCCCGCTGGGACAAAGGCACCCCCGACTACATCAACTGCCCCATGAGCCGCGAGGAATACGACGTCTTCTACGAAGCTCTGCTCAGCACCGAAGCGGCCGAAATGAAGGCGTGGGAGAACGTCGCCTACTTTGAAGGCTGCCTGCCCATTGAGATTCTGGCCCGCCGCGGCCGCGACACCCTCCGCTTTGGCCCCATGAAACCCGTCGGCCTGCGCGACCCGCGCACCGACAAGAACCCCTGGGCCGTGGTCCAGCTCCGCAAGGAGAACCTGCGCGCCTCCAGCTACAACCTGGTCGGCTTCCAGAACCATCTGAAGTTTGGCGACCAGGCCAAGGTCCTCCGCCTCATCCCCGGCCTGGAGAACGCCAAGTTCCTTCGCTTCGGCCAGATCCACCGCAACACCTACGTCTGCGCGCCGGTAGTTCTCGATCAGCTGCTCCGTATCAAGAACGCACCGAAGGTGCTGATCGCCGGGCAACTCTCCGGCGTCGAAGGCTACACCGAGTCCATCGCCACCGGCATGTTGGCCGGCATCTACGCCGCGCAGATCGCCCGCGGCCTTGAACCCATCCCCATCCCCCGCGCAACCGGGTTGGGTTCCCTCATCCACTACATTACGAACGCTGAGGTCAAACGCTTCCAACCCGCCAACATCACCTTCGACCTGATTGAGCCGCTGGAAGAAGAGATTCGCAAGACCATCCGCGACAAGAAAGAACGGCACCGCATCCAGTGCGAGCGCTCCCTGGCCGCCTTTGATGCCTGGTGGGCGGATGTGGGATGTGCAGCAGTGGAGCGTCAATGAATTGCCGCCGAGACACAGATTTTGTGTTTAGGTTTAGAACGCTACGCAGCGCTAGCATGCATCGAGCGTGTGGCTTGATCTTGCTCTGCGCTGTGGCGCCTAATTCCTAGCGATCCTCTGAAAGGCGTCATTCGTCCACATTTTCTGCCGATACGGCTTCAAACTCTTCAAATAGGGCATTTTCATCGCCGAGCCTAAGAAGAGGAAAGCCCGTGAATTTGATCCTCTGCTCTTGTTCGGTTTCGTAACGAACGAATCTAAACGATTCTTCTGATAGGCCAACTTTCACATACCGAGATGGCATCATTCTGATTTCTGCAACCGAACGGTTCGGAAGTAATCGTGTAACTTCCCCAACAATTTCGCAGAATTCCCCTCTGAAGCTCTCGCTCTTGATGCTCCTAACATATTTCTGCGTTTCCGAAGTCATTTTAATTGTCGGTATATTAAAAGTATCGTTCGGAATCAGCTGCACACTCTCAACGTTGCCAATGTTATAGATATGATTAGTAATCTGAACGGTCTCTGCATAAATCGCCCCCGCGAGAGCAGAGCCCTCCACATCTTTCATCTGTATCGATGTTTTGTCGGGTGCAGTTTTGCCATTGTCTCGCAGAACTTTCTGCATTACATACTTAGAAAGTGCCTGCAAACCAAATTTAAGGGTATGCTGGAGCGCCTGCTGGACCATCGGGTCTCCAGCGAACGGAGCGAGAGCATAAATGTCAGACCCATCCCTTTGCTCACAAATCCGGAGTGAAAGGTTTCGACGTTCTGCTTGTGAGAGCTTCGCGCCTTTTCTTAACCTGTCCTTCTCGAACAGGTACGACTTATGGACTATGCGTTGAATTGCTACTAGGGTATCGCCAAGTTCATAGATGGGAACAGAAAAAACATCCCGTCGTTTGAAATCGAATTTCAACAAAAGGGTTTCTTCTTTCATGCTATCTCTCCCTTTCTGTTTCAAACTTCCGCTTAGTCTTTACGCTACAAGGTCTATGAGCGTATCCGCTCCTCAACATTTCGAGCAAGCTTGCTGTCCTATGCCGTCTTCCAATGCCCCACAAGAACCTCTGCACATGCAATTCTTTTCATGTCTTTTGCTGCGGAAACGCCGCCGTCTTTACGCCACCGTCGCCAGCCCCTTTTGCGCCACCAGCGAGAGCAGTTTGAGCGAGGCCCCTTGCGGGCGCTTGGCTCCACGTTCCCATTGGCTGACCAGACCTGTAGTCACGTTGAGATAACGTGCAAAAACTGCCTGGCTGGCTCCTTCGCGCAAACGCAGCGCGCGAATCTCCTCCGGGCTCAGCGGGCGAACCGGCGTCAGGCATAGTTCGTCAAACTCGCGCAGGGTGCGCTTGTCCATCACGCCCGCGGAGTGCAGGTCCTCCGCCGTCTCATGAATCGACGCCATCAAACCGCTACGATATTGCTTCGCGTTTGCCATCGCACTGCACCTCTCTGAGCGCTCCCACTCGAACGGCCTCTGCAATCTGCCCTTCCTCGTACGCCAGCAAGACGGAAGCCAGCTTCCTCAGCGCAATCAGTTCATCGGAACGGATGTTTTCCGCCTCGTTCTTCGCAAATCCATGCACAAAAACTGCAAGATCTCTCAAGCGAAACACGATCAAGGTGCGAAACCCACCGGATTTGCCGCCGCCTTTCCGCGCGATCCTCTGCTTGATCACCCCACCCCCAAGATCAGCATCGATGAGGCCGCGATCCGCATCCTGAACCGTACGGCACATCTCCGCATCGTCGATCCCGTTCTTTCGCGCAAAGCGATTAAACGGCTTGTTCACAAAGACGCGCGTGCACATTCCATCCGTCCTGCTTACGGCTAATACTATAGCACTAAGTATCACACTTCTCCAGATCAAATCTCAGCCTTTGCGCCCTTCCCCTATTCACTTTCCACCGGTGGCGCGAAGCGCGTCTGCTGCATGCAATGCCCCCACCGCAGGTGGTGGTGGTGCCGGGAACCTTTCCCGTCTCCGCAGTGTCCAAGTAAAGACGGGGTTTTGTGCGCCGGGCGGTGCCTGGGCCAACGTGTACCCTTGAATCTGGAGTATTTTCCTCGAGTACTTTCTTTTGAAACGGAGAATCGTGATGCGTTCAGCAGCAATGTGGGGAGCAGTAGCCGTACTGGCGGCAACAGGGGCTATGGCTCTGGCCCAGGTGCCGGCGGCCAAACCCAGCCAAAAGAGCGCCGCTGCGGTCTCCGTGCCTGCCGGGCCCAAAGCCTTGCTGCCTGAAGCCTTTGCGGGATGGGTGGCCGATCAGGCTCCCAAGCCCCTGGCCGACGCCGCGGCAGCCGATGCTGCCAACGTAGCCGCCCTCAAGGAGTACTCCTACCTGACCGGCGCAACCGCCACCTACCAGCGCGACGGCCTCACCCTCACCCTGCGCGCGCTCCGCTTTCAGGACGCCTCGGGCGCCTACGGCGCGTACAGCTTCTACCGCCAAAACAATTGGCCCAAGGAAGAGATCGGCAGCGGCGCCACCTCCTTCCATAATCGGGTCCTGTTCTGGAAGGGCAGCACCCTCATCGACGCCACCTTCTCCAAGATGGAGCCCATGTCCGGCTCGGAGCTGCGCGAACTGGCCAAAAGCATTCCCGCACCCGGCGGCAACCGCGCCACCATGCCCCCCATTCTGGCCAACCTGCCGCAAGCCAAAATGGACCCGCAGACCACCCACTACGCCATGGGCCCAGCCGCCTACGCGGGCTCAGGCGGCGTGCTGCCTGCCAGTCTGGTGGGCTTCGATCGCGGTGCAGAGGCGGTTACGGCCAACTACAAGCTCCCCTCCGGGCCCGCCACGCTCACCATCATCGATTACCCCACCCCGCAGATGGCCGAGGGCATGGAGCCCCGCATCCGCGATTACATTAAGGCAGGCTCGCAGGCCCAGCCGGCCTGGCCCCAGCCGCTCAAGGATTCTGACCTCTCCTCCCTGGAAGTACGGCGCAGCGGTCCCCTGGTCATCCTGGTCAGCGGCGACGCCATCCCGGACGAGAGCCACAAGCTGCTGGAGACCGTCCACTACGCAGCCGACTTCACCGCCCTGCCCAGGGTTGGCGACGAATCCGAGGTCACCAAAACCGGCAAGCTGCTCATCGGCATTGCCGCTCTGGTCATCATCGGCGGCAGTGCTGCCATCCTGCTCGGCTTCTTCCTCGGTGGCGGCCGCGCCCTCTGGCGCGTCGCCCGTGGCAAGCCGGCCTCCTCGGTCTACGACGTGGAGTTCATCTCCATTGACCTGCACACCGACATGCCCAGGCACGCACTCTCTGAGACGGAAACAAAAACACCGGTTGACAGCCCACACCTGAAGGGATAACCGAGAAGCTTCCAGACTGTGGAAAACTAGGCGCAAACCAGAAGAAACACCCGTAAAACACTGAAACTTCAGGGTCTAAAAAGGCAAACAGACGGCGAAACTGCGCATTCCGCCCTAATCCGAAAACGTTTTGTAATCAATTGATTATAAACACTTTATTTCGGTAAAGATTTCTTCTTGACACCGCCCGCCCCCGCTCCTACTATGCAGCCAGAAAGTTTCGATGGTTTTGCCTCCGTTGGAACTATTCTCCCTAAGGTAAGAGCCGCCCTGTTGCCGGGCGGCTCTTGCCGTTTCTGCTGCTTGGGAACTGACCCTCTCCTGAGCCTCTGGGTGCCCCATCCTGGCTTCCGGTTCGGCTGCACCCCGAGATTAACCCTGGGCTGGCGAGATCCGCGCCTGCCGTTCCGCCAGCTGGCCCAACAGCGGCAGATGGAACCGCTTACCTTCAGCCGCCTGCACCACACACACCAACCACGCCAGCAGCCACGCCGACCACACCACCGTATTAATAGCCAGCACCGGCAGCGCCCCAAACAATAGCCCAAAAATGATCATCAGCGTCAGAACAAAGCTCACCACAAACGTGGTCACGGCCAAAAATACTGACTGCCAAGCGTGGAAGCGAATGTTCGGATGGTTGCAATACGGTGGCGTCACCAAAAACACAATCGCCGGCACAAACGTCACATAGGCCAGCGCAGCCGCTACGTTCTCGGGCAGAGCTTTTGGTTCTGTAGGCATGGCACCCCAGGCGGCAGGCACTGCAATCGCCGCAATTGCCTTCTGCCGGGTGGCACCTCCGCACTTCACGCGCGAACAGGCCAACCGTACAGGCTGAGCCTAGTTAAGGTGCTACAAAGCCTCATGTCAAGCGCGATTTCTGCGTTTTTACTTCCCGCGACTCAGATGCCCCTGGCAAACGCCCTTTCCTTGCATACAATGAAGACAGGAGCTGATCGCGATGGCGAATTTGGTGTTTTGTGTCCGCAACAAGAAAGAGATGGAAGGGCTCGATGAGCCGCCCTTTGACTCCGAGCTTGGTCAGAAGGTTTTCAAGAACGTTTCCAAGGCTGCCTGGGATGAGTGGGCTGACCGGCAGCGGATGCTCTTGAACGAGTATCGTCTACAGCCCTGGACCCCGCAGGCGCAGCAGTTCCTGGCAGAACAGATGGAGAGCTTCCTCTTTGGCGACGGTTTGGCGCTACCCACGGAGTTCGTTCCGCCCAAACCTTAAGACAAATGCGCCCAGATCGACCGCGATCCATGGCGTTTCGTTCCAAACCGCATTTGTGGTGTAGACTAACTTCATACCCCAGTAGACGGCTCACCAGAGCCGGCTCATCATTGTGTCGGGACGTGGCTCAGCCTGGTAGAGCACTCGCTTGGGGTGCGAGGGGTCGGCAGTTCGAATCTGCCCGTCCCGACCATTATTAGAATCAATGAGTTACAGAATCTGACCCCGTTGCGTAATATCCTACGCGAGGGGTCTTTTTCTTGCAAGATTCTTCGTCTTTTCCCGCCACGGGGACCTGCCTTCGCTAAAGTCATTCCCCCTTCATGAATCCCGCAAATCAGACGCGAACGCCCGTTTCCGGAATGTCTTGTAGTTCGGCGCACGGCGGTATCTGAGTGGTAAGAATATATTTTTGATATTCGACTTGAGTTCATCGACTTGCGGTATATGATCTTTGGGTAATGGCGATTGTCACGCTTCAGGGCTACAAATGCGAACGATGCGACCACGAATGGAGGCCGCGCATGAACGGCGCTGTCACACCGCGAGTCTGCCCTCGCTGCAAGAGCCCTTATTGGAACACTCCACGGCAGAAGCCGAAGCAGAAGGTCAAAAGGATAAGCGCATAGTGGTCAGCAAGAAAATCAAAGCGGAGAGCCTTGGGAACCGCAAGAAGTCGAAGCGTGCGCTCCTTCAAGCACAACCACTGAGCGAAATTGTTCCGGACGGACGACCTACCGACACAGAGGTGGAAGCCTATGAGTACATCCGTCAACAGTTGCGCGATTTGAACTGGGTAGTAAAGGATCCAAGCCGGTCTCCAGAGGGGCAGGTATGGACTCAGAATCAGTGCCTTGCTCACCCGGAAATGAAAGCTGCCTTCGGCCGGAAACGTCCAGAGAACGTGGTCAAGCTGTCCGAAAAACTCTTGTGGGTGATTGAGGCCAAGCGTTCGAGAAAACAGCTTGACGTGGCGGTTGATGAGGCCATCGAATACTACGCGGCGAAAATCAATGCGCTTCCCGGCAATGTGCGTGCAGTCATGGCCACCGGTGTAGCTGGTACTGAAGAGAGCGGCTACCTAATGCGGACGAAAATCCGTATAGACGGGAGATGGCACACAGTCACGATCAACAATCAAGATGCAACTGGCCTTCTCTCCCCCGCTGACGTTCGCGTTCTCATTGATACAAACGGCGCAGACGTTCACGAGTTTGCTCCATCACCTTGGCTTTTCGTCCACGCTGCCGAGAGGATCAACGAGGTTCTGCACAAGGGTGGAATCAATAAGAACGACCGAGCTAAGACGATTGCAGCCCTCTTGCTTTCAGTAATTCACGAGCCACCCAATCTGGAGACCGCCCTGCCTGTTCTCATTGGAGAGATAAATACGCGCGGTGAAGCTGAGTTGAGGGCTAATGGCAAACCAGAATTTGCACCGTTCGTCAGAATCCTTCCGCCTACAAACACCACGAATCACGTCAACTTCAAAGCTGCACTCGTCAAAACCATCCTCGCGTTACAGAACCTGAATATCAGGTCAGCCATGAACTCAAGCACCGATGTGCTTGGGCAGTTTTACGAGGTCTTTCTGAAGTATGGCAATGGCGCGAAGGAAATTGGGATAGTGCTCACGCCTCGACATGTAACCCGATTCGCGGTGGAAGCATTGGGCGTTGGCCCAACTGACCTCGTTCTTGACCCTGCTTGCGGCACCGGTGGATTCTTGGTTGCCGCTTTTGATTACGTCCGCCGAAACTGCACGCCCACTCAACTTGATCGTTTCAAACAGTACAACTTGTTCGGAATTGAGCAGGAATCGTATGTCGCAGTTCTCGCCATCGTGAACATGATCTTCCGGGGAGATGGTAAGCACAATATCACGGAAGGAAATTGTTTCACCACGTTCATCGAACCGCGCACAATCAAGGGCCACGCCTCAGGTCAATTCTCGGAGCAAGCGGCGGAGGCCGGACGTGAACCCATTACACGCGTGTTGATGAATCCCCCTTTCGCTCAAGGCGGCAAGGAATATCGTTTCGTCTCCCGTGCTCTGTCTTTTATGGCAGATGGTGGTCTACTCTTCGGTCTGCTTCCGCTCGATTCGATGTTCGGCGCACACGAAGAGAAGGTGTGGCGCTCAGACGAACTGCTCAAGAAACATACACTTCTTGGGGTGGTGACACTCCCCGACGAGCTGTTTTACCCGGCAGCTCTGAAGCAAGTTGTAGGTGTGATTATTAAAAAGGGAGTGCCTCACCCGAAAGAGCAGTCCGTCTTTTGGGGTCGCATCGTCAACGATGGATACCTGAAGCTGAAGTCGAAGCGCCTGCCCGGCAATGAGATGAAGCTGCCGCGCAAAGTGCTCAATGACATGCCAACAGTCTTGCCGCTGCTTCAGAACTTCATCAACAATCCACGCTCTGTTGACGCGAACATCCCCATGATCTGCAAAACTGCGCCGATTGATTTTGATGATCCTCTCTTGGAATTGCTTCCGGAGGTATATTTGGACAGCGCACCCATCTCCAAAAAGGAGATTCAAAGGGCAGCGGACGACCTCGCCAGAGAAACAGTGTCGTTTCTCATCAGGTTCCGCAAGGAGACGATTGTGGAGGCTCTCGATGCCGAAGCTTGAGCAGCTGTTCAAGCTGCACACTGCCACAGCCTCCGGATTTGTCAACTACGCCCCCGGTGACACCGCCTATACAACGAACGGATTCAGCAACAATGGTGTTGTTGGTTTCGTAAAGCCGAAGGCAGTTTCGTAAAGCCGAAGGCATCGGATAGTGTCTGTCGGTTCACAGGGCTTGCTGTGTCCGCATTCGGCGAAGCCACTGTGCAGATTCCGCCCTTTATCGCACGTGGCAACGGTGGCAGCGGATTGGTTATCTTAGAGCCGCTCAAGACAATGACGGCAGACCAGCTTGGGTATGTTGCCGCGTATTTCATCAATACTCAGATACGTTGGAGATTCTCGTGGTCGAGGATGGCCACTGTTGATCGCCTGAAGGCGCTGGAAATTCCTCGCCTTAACTCCCGGCTCGTTCGCTATCGAATCCGTCCGCTCCTCCCAAAACGCACAGAAGTCACTAACCCTACCTGGAAGGCGCAGTTCAAGGAGTTTCCTCTCGATAGCCTCTTCGAGTTGGAGGCGGGTGATTACCACAATGCAAGTGATTTGCCAGAGGGAGA
>Ga0181529_10000295_pt1 | contig 73753 bp, 49 predicted proteins | sample PEATcosm2014_Bin_36_FD_119763 | JGI IMG/M metagenome (GOLD analysis project Ga0181529, IMG submission 119763) | Peatland microbial communities from MTU Mesocosm Facility, Houghton, MI, USA - PEATcosm2014_Bin10_30_metaG | ecosystem: Environmental > Terrestrial > Soil > Wetlands > Peat | place...
CCGCGTCCCCCGCAAACGCCAGCGGCTCACTTCAAACGACCCTATCGAAACTGCCCCGGCAAAAGATCCTGGGACAAGCCACCCTTTTTGCGCCGGGGCGGTCCCGATAGGGTTCTAACGTTTCCGGGGACCTATTGTGTGACGACGGTATAGAAACGCGCATTGGGCTGTTAGCTTCGATCGACCGTCACGTCTATCGGCGCACACCAATCGCACTGGGGCAGGTGACAATTCGTGTTCGCTATCAGGCTGACAGAGCATAATGTCCTTCGTTCCAGACGGACAACTTAGGAAGAAAACTGCAAGCGAAGTGTGGCACAGGTGTGCCCGGCCAAGAAGGGTTGCCGCGCCGCAATCCATCAGAAAACCAAAAGAGACGGCCCCCAGTTTTGGGAGCCGTCCCGAGGAAACAGAAAACGCGGCCGCAGTTAGAAAAGGAACGGAAGCGGCGAGATCCCTTCGATCTGCACTGCCTTCAGTTCGTTGGGGTCGAGGCCCAGAGCTTGAATGATAGTGGGCGCGACCTGTTGGTTGAGAACGTAAGTTTTTACATGCCTGGGCTTGAATTCCGGCATGGAGAAGAGCAGAGCTACATGAGTATCGTCCTCGTTGAGACCGCCGTGCTCGGCGATTTTTGAGCCGCCTGTGAAGATGACGCCGGTGTTGACCTTGAGGATGATGTCGGGTGTGCGCGGATCATTCAACGGGCTATTGAATTTCTCTTTAAGTGCCGGGCCAGCGAAAATCTCCTGGATGCCGAGAGTGGCCTGGTTTGCCGGTGTGCTGAGCTCTTGAGCGATCTCCGCGGCTTGCGAAGAGTCGTTGAGCCAGATGAGCGAGCCGTCGTCGGAGATGTCAAAGGCCTCGCCTGAAGCAATCGTATTGATTAAAGTTCCGGGCTGGCCGCCGCCGATGCCAACCTTCTTGCTCTGATCGATGGGCGACTGGCCGTGCTTTGCGCCGATGATGATGAGCGTGTCGTCATAAATGCCGGCATCTTTGAGCGCGCTGACGATCTGCCCAAGAGAGTTATCCACGAAATCCAACTCGCTGAGCAGTCCGGTTGAAGGGGTTCCAAGGACGTCGAGATAGCCATTGCCGGCCAATTTTTCGCCTACGCTGACCGACTGAAAGTTGGTGCCGAAAAGGGTTGGGATGGGTGCGCTATGGGCTCCATCGTGTGTGTAGCCATTGATCTCATTGAGCACTGCCTGGACGTGGGTCTGATCGTAGCACTGGATGACTTTCAGATCGTTTGTCCAGCCGTCGTCGGGAGTCGTGTCGGGCGCGGGCACCGGGGTGCAGCCGGGGAATGGCAAGGCAACCGGGATGGAGTTGATCTCAGGACCAAAGAAGTCATCAACGCCCTGGCCGCTGGGACCATTGGTCCATTCATAGGCGGGATGCTTGTCGGTCCAGGCCGTGTAACCTCCGTGGGCCTTGACCACCTCAAAGATGGTGTTTACGCGGAGATATTGGTGCGGATAGACGGGCGCACAACCACGACTGGGATCGCGGGGCAGGAAATTTGGATTGATGGATCCATACAGCTTGGTCAGATCCGTATCGATGGATTCGTCGAACTCCGTGATGGTGCCGATTTGCCCTGGGCAGGGACCGCCGGGGGCGCCCACAAAAGCGAGGTACGGCGTGGTTTGAGCCGGCGGAGAGAGCTTGCGGTTATAGGTGACGTCGTACCAGAAGCCGGCAGTCGTCGGCGATCCGCCGGTAACCAAAGCGGAGAGTCCGGGAAAGGAGTCGGACGGTTGCGAGGTGGCAGCGTTGTCGAAGGTAACGCCATGCGAACTCAGTTGCGCGAGAGTCGATTCTGGATGGCTAGTGACATAGTTCGTAAGGTCGAGGGCGTGCATGCCGTCGACGCTGATAAGCAAAACGTGCTTGACCCTGTGTCTGGAATCGGTGTCTTGTGCCTGCAAAGTCGCAGAGACGGATAGAAAGATCAGAAGCAAGGGTAGGCAGCGGGCAAATGCTCTCATAGTTTTGTTCCTCGTGGGGAATTGACGTGCCCTGCAATTAGGCTGCCCCGACGATGAAGGCCCGATGACGGTAGGTTGAAAATGAGATAAACAGTGCGGATGGCGAGTGGATCTGCAACATTTAGGGGGCGAGAGTTTGAGCGGCGCTGATTTCCGCGCCCGTCCGAATTCGGTGGAGACGAAGATTCGAGCTAGTTAGGCTCGGTAAGCCATCAGCGATTTGGCAACAATTGCTGAGCCCACGTGTCGATGGGAACGTGCTGAGTTGACGCTAAATCGCCATAATGCGTGTTTCGAAGCAAGATTCGTAACGGGAAGTCGGCTTGTCGGTAGGGCTTGGTGAATCCATTGCTGCGGCTTGAGGGGATGCGGACGGTATTTTGGAGGCCGGGTTCGGGCTGGTCTGCTGCATCGATATCCGCGGCGCACAGGGACGGCCCCTTGTTCTCACGGAGAACTGCCTAAGCGGTTCCACAGTACTTGTAGCCTCTTCTGGCGATCTCCGAGGTGGCTCTTTCTTGATAAAAAGCCACTTCGCCTCATCGCTTCGGGATGCAGCAACTGTGGAACCGCTGTAGCGGCCAATCGCCGGCAGCTCAGGCGTGGTTGAGGTAGCCCATCCCGGTGAGGACGCCGCGCATGTAGGCGAAGCTCTCGATGACGCCGGGCATGGGGTCGTCGGCATGGATTTCGTATTCGAGATCGACGAAATGGGGGTACTTGATGTCGATGAGGGCCGCAAAGATTTCACGGAAGGGCAGGACGCCTTGGCCCACGGCAACCTGGCTTTCGCGGCTGGTGTAATCGGTGAGGTCTTTGAAGTGCATGTCATAGAGGCGGGAGCCGGTGGCGTGGATGGCCTCGACGACGTTGGCGCCGGCACGGACGGCATGACCCACATCGATGCAAAGGCCGATGCGCGGGTCGAGGTTCCTGATGGCCTTGAGGACGTCAAAGGGCGACGGGAAAAACTTGTCCTCGGGGCCGTGGTTGTGGATGGCAATTTTGATGTTGTATTCCTTGACAAACTTTTCGATCCACTGGAGCGATTCGGGGGTGGGATCGCCGGCCACGATGGTGTCGATGCCGGCGCGCTTGCAGTATTCGAATTTGCCGCGGATGTCATCGTCGGAGGCGGTGGGGAAGTAGATGGTTCCGGCGGCGTGGAGCTTGATGCCGGCGGCGGCGTAGTCGGCCAGCGCCTGGGCCTCCAAAACCGGATCCATGGGGAGATGATCCTTGGCGTCCTTGCAGTTGAGGTCGTGGAGGCCGAGCTGATTCATGAAGCCGATCAACTGGGCGCGCGTGAAGTTGCGGAAGGTGTAGCTGCACAGGCCAAGCTTGATGGGCAACGGCTTGCCGGTCTCCTTGAGCGCCAGAGCGAGAGACGGCGCGGCGCCGGAGGCAACACAGGCGGCCGCTGCAAGAGCTCCGGCTTGAACGAAATTTCGGCGAGACAAGTTATTTTTCATAGCTGGGAGACTCCTCTGGTTCTCCGGTGTGGGGCTGGCTGGCGGAAGCAGTGAATCAAGGCGCTGCATGCGTTGAGGTGAGCCGCACCATGATGACGCCATGGGGCGGGACCTTGGATGAAAAGCTCTGATTGAAGGAGCCCAGATCGTGCTGGCGCCAGACGTCACGAACGGATTGCGTTCCCTTCAATCCCAGCTGGTTCCAGTCCACGGAGATGGAAAGCGTCTGGGAGGTGAGATTGAAGAGGCCGACGGCGACCGAACCGTCTTGAAGAGGTTTATCGAGGATGAACTCGGCGTTTGTTTTGCGAACGATGGAGCCCTGCTTGCCGAGCGGGTCCTGATCGACATCAATGACCTCAGAGTTACAGAGCACGTTGAGGGTGAAGGGGTCGAGATGGGTCATTTCGCCGGAGAAGATAAGCGGCGCGGCCATGAGAGACCACATGGACATGTAGCTGTACTGTTCTTCGTGGGTGAGGGAGGTAAGGCGGCCGGGCGCATCGATTTGATGCGCGTCGCCCACGGTGCCGATGAGAATGTAGTCGGGATCGTTGAAACCACCAGGGCCGGCATGGGCGGCGAGCGCGGCATTGGCAAAGCCGACGTTATAGAAGCCGGGCAGGGTGTCGCCGGGCTCCAGTCCAAGGTCGCCGGTGGTGCGCCAGGAGTTGCCGCCGACCTGACGGCCCCAACTGGAGACGTTGCCCATGCCGTACTGGCACATGTTGAACACAACGTCGCGGGGGAGATCGCGGACGATTGAGCCCATTTGGACGTAAGGCTTCTGGAGCTCGGCAAGGGAGTTGCCTTTGGCGATATTGCCGTAAGAGCACCAGTCGTACTTGAGCAGATCGAAGCCCCATGCGGCGAACTGGTGCGCATCCTGGTCTTCATGCCGGTAGGCGGCTTCAAACCGGGCGCAGGTGAGCGGGCCCGGTGAGGTGTAGATGCCGGCCCTGAGGCCGAGGGAGTGGATATAGGCGGTGAGCGCCTGTATATCGGGGAAGCGGGCATTGGGAAGAATGTTGCCCTGCTGATCGCGGGCCGGGCCTTGCAAGGCGGGGTCGAAAGAGCCGGGCTTGCGGGCCCAGCAGTCGTCGATGTCGACAAACTGGTAGCCAAAATCGGCCATACCGGAGGAGATCATGGCGGCGGCGGCGGTGCGGATGTCGCTGTCGGCGATGTGCTCGTAATAGCTATACCAGTCGTTCCAGCCCATCTGGGGTGTGAGGCCGATGGTATCGCCGACGACGATGGTGAAGGAGCGGCTGGCCTTACCAAGGGCATTGGCTGCGCCGAGGGTAACCGAGTAGCGGCCGGGCTTGCGGGGCGCTAGGCCGGAGATGATTCCGGTATGCCGATCGAGCTTGAGAGGAGCCGGCAGGCGGGCGGCGGCGAAGGTGATGGGCCGGGTCCCTGTGCAGGGAATGCGATAGAGGAAAGGATGGCCAGGCCGTACGCCATAAAGTTTGGGACCGTTGAGATGGGGCAGGGGCGGCGGAGGAGGCGTGCGCAGATCGGAGTCGGAGGGCTGCTGGGCGGAGGCGGCTTGCTGTCCCGGTTGGAAAGCCATCAGTGCGGCGGCAAATAAGAGAGCGATGGGCCTTCCAAGGTGCAGCATTTTGACGGGCGTCTCCTGAGATGGCGTAAAATCGCCCAAATTATACCGCCCGGATGGTGTGGCTTGCCTCCGGGGTTCAGCTTAACGCTTGCCGAAGCGGTAGACGATGCCGCCGGTGAATCCGCGACTGGCCTGCAGGCTGGAGCCGAAGCCGCTGAAGAAGTACTCGGGAGCGAGGCGGAAGCCTATATTGGGCGTCAGATTGACCTCGCCGATGATGGTGGCGCTGGCGGCGAAGGTACTGGCATCGGGGTAAAGGCCAAGCGAGGCTGGGGCGAAGCCGTTGGTATCGCCGGAGAAGTTGCCGTAGGCGTAGCCGGCCAGGCCGCGGAGAGCGATGGAGTATTTCGGCTGGAGGTAAAAGCGATAGGTGGGACCTGCGAGGAGGTCGTACTGGCTTATGGCGTATCGGGTGTCGTTGGTGTAATTGAGGCCAACATAGGCGGTGCCGAAGTAGCCGCGACCGTCGACGGTGATGCCGAGGCGCTCGTTGGAATAGCGGGTGCCCCCGGTGTCCCAGGCATAGTACGTGAGCCGCTGCATGGGGGAGGGTCCGGGCCGAAAGCGCAGATAGCCGATATTGGTAAAGAGCTCATAGCGGAGGGAATAGACGTCGTGGATGGCGGCGGCGCGGCGCTGCTCGCGGCGGGCGCGGATGCGGGCCTGGACGCTCAACTGCGGCGCGGTTTCCTGGGCAGGCTGGGCCTGACTCGGGGCGGGGTCCGGGGTTGGAGGATTGCTGCTCGAGCTTTGTCCCAGAAGGGCGTGCGTGGCTGGAATGAGGAGCGCCAGCAGAAGGGCAAGACGGCGAAAAGAACGCATCGGTATCGGGTTTCCTCCACGGGAGTACGGAAGCACACCACCGCAGGTGCAGTGCTTCCCCCATAAGGTATTAAAACACCTTGGGGGGAGCGATCGGGGCCTGGGGAATGGTTAATCCCGGAATTGGCGGAATGAGGGTCGCCGATTGCCCATCTGCGGCACCCAATCAGGGCGTCTGGGCCCAGTGAGGATTCGCGGTCGGATGGGACGGGTGCCCGGGCGCATGGTTTGGCGAACAGGCACGGGGAAGGTGAAAAGTTCGTCCTTTGCGGGGTAGTGGGGGAGGGCTATCCCTTAGGATGGAGGGAAACGGGGGTAAAGCGAGAGATGGGGCGTGTTTTGCTGGGAATGATTCTGGGCGTGGTGCTGGCGCCCATTGCTGTGCTGGGGTGGTTCCAATTTGGGCATCCGCCGGTGGCGGTTTCGGATCCGCCGTTGCCCGAGGAGAGGCTGATCACGCAAATTCCGCTGCACGCGCGGATCGACCAGGATGGGCAGACGGCCGCGCCGATCAAGGCCGATGAGAACAACCTGGTGGCGGGCGCGCAGGTTTACCGCGCGCAGTGCGCGGCGTGCCACGGGTATCACGGGAAGCCCTCGACCTTTGCGGCGTACATGTATCCCAGGGCGCCGGGGCTGTGGGAGAAGCACGACACGGGGACAGTCGTGGGGGTGAGCGACGACCCGCCGGGCGAGACGTACTGGAAGGTGGCGAACGGAATCCGGCTGACGGGGATGCCTTCGTACAAGGATGTGCTGTCAGATACGGAGATATGGCAGGTGACGCTGCTGCTGGCAAATGCGGACAAGCCGTTGCCGCCGGGGGCGCTGGAGATTCTGCGGGGTGGTCCGGCACCGGCGGCGGTTAGTGCAGCGGCGAAGAAGCCGTAGGGCTCGAGCGGTTTCAGGATAGGTATGCCCTATTGTGCTTCGTGCCAGGTCGCCCCTCCCTGGGGTCGGGTCGACTGGAGTGCAATGCCTGCCGGTACAGCAATCCTGAAACCGCTACAATGCCCAAGTGACCAGAAGCGAGGGACCTGGGGCACCCGACCTAGAGATGGGGCGCCCCGGGGGTCGACTGAGAGCGGGTCAGATGACTGGTTGTGGGGACGGGTTGTGGGAAGGAAGAAGGAACCATGGGCGTGCTGGATGTGCTGCGGAAGGGATTGGGATACGCGTTGATGAGCATGGGAGTTTCAAGTCCCGCGCCGAAGGCGAAGGCGGCGCAGAACCAGCCCCCGCAGAACCCGGCGGCGCAGAACCCCACGGGCAAGCCGGATTCGGGTGCGAGTTCCGGGGCGTGATGCGGAGCCTGCCCTCTGGGGGCCGAAGAACTTGAGTCTGTGCGCTGAGTAGAAAGCCCGCCGGGTTGCCGGGGGGCTTTTCTGCATGGGCTGTGTTAGGGCGGTTTCAGGATAGGTACGCCCGATTGTGCTTCGTACCAAGTCGCCCCTCCTTGGGGTCGGGTCGACTTGAGTGCCATGTCTCTGGGTACAGCAATCCTGAAACCGCTATAGGGGCGCGGTCAATGGGCTGGGCCCGGCGTTCATCGAATTGCGCATGGGTTGCCCGTACAATGGAGAAGGAAGCGCAAACTACCCAAAAGCAATGGCGGACACAGCGGAAACGAAACCCCGAAAAGACGGCTCGCCTGAGCCGGCCAGGAAGCGGGACGAAGATCCGATAGGCAAGGTCTACGACTCGCGGCTGGCGGGGCGGCTGCTGCGCTATGTCCGGCCTTACTGGCTGCAGGCGGTTATCTCCTCGGTCTCCGTCACCCTGAAATCGGTGTGCGACGTGACCGGTCCCATCATGGTGATGATGGCGATCGACCGCTATCTTGCGCCCAACCTGAAGAGCCAGGACGCCAGCGGCGCGGTGGCCCACTGGCTTGACACCAGCAGTCCGCTGGCGCGGGTGCTGCCGACCGATGCGTACCGGGGCATTACGTTTCTGGCGGCTTTGTACCTGGCGGCGCTGGTGGCTGCGTACCTGTTCGCGTTTGTGCAGACCTACCTGATGCAGTGGATGGGTCAGAAGGTGATGTTCGACCTGCGCCGCGACATCTTCAGGCACATGCAGCGGATGCATGTGGGGTTCTTCGACACCAACGCGGTGGGGCGGCTGGTGACGCGGCTGACGTCGGACGTGGACGCGGTGAACGACATGTTCACCGACGGCATTCTGGCCATCGTGAACGACTTTTTTATGCTCACGATCATGGCCGTGGTGATGCTGAGCATCAACTGGTGGCTGGCACTGCTGGCGTTCGCGGTGCTCCCCCTGATTCTGGTTGTGACGCGGCTGTTCCGCGATCATGTGCGGGAGAGCTACCGGCGGGTGCGGGCGGCCATTGCGCGCATCAACAGCTTTACCCAGGAACACATCTCCGGCATGAGCGTGGTGCAGCTTTTTAATCGCGAGGAGCGCGCCTACCGGGACTTTGAAACGGTAAACCGGCAGCACATGATCGCGTTCAAAGACACGATCTTTGCCTACGCGCTCTACTATCCGGCGGTGGAGCTGCTTTCGTCGGTGGCGATTGCGCTGGTGGTGTGGCGGGGCGGGTTCAGCGTGCTGAGCCACGGGGCGGTGACGATCGGCGTGCTGGCGATGTTTATCCAGTACTCGCAGCGGTTCTGGCGGCCGATTCAGGATTTGAGCGACAAGTACAACATTTTGCAGGCGGCCATGGCGGCGTGCGAGCGGATATTCAAGCTGCTGGATACGCCGCCGGAGATTGTGAGCCCGGCGTACCCTGTGGAGGGCGACGGCTCGAACCGGATCGAGTTTCGTCATGTGTGGTTTACGTATCAGAAGCTGAGCGAGGAGCAGAGGGCGGCCGTGGACGCGGCTTCCGCATCGGATTCGGCGGCGGCGCGACTGGCTGCGATTGAGGGAATCGAGTGGATTCTGAAAGACGTGAGCTTTTGCGTCGAGCCGGGACAGACAGTGGCGATTGTGGGCCACACCGGAGCGGGAAAGACGACACTCACGAGCCTGATGATGCGTTTTTACGACGTGACGGCCGGGGAGATTCTGCTGGACGGCGTGGACCTGCGGCTGCAGAGCCTGAATGGGCTGCGGCGTCACTTCGCGGTGGTGCTGCAGGATCCGTTTCTGTTCAGCGGCACGGTGGCCGAGAACATTCGCTTTGGCAACGACGCGATCGGCAACGAACAACTGCGGCAGGCGGCGCGGGACGTGAACGTGCTGGACTTTATTGAGAGTCTTCCGGGGGGATTCAACGAGCCGGTGCGGGAGCGGGGCAACTCGCTGTCGACGGGACAGAAGCAACTGATCAACTTTGCGCGGGCGCTGGCCTACAACCCGCGGATTCTGATACTGGACGAGGCGACCTCGAGCGTGGATACGGATACGGAGCTGCGCATCCGCGGGGCACTGGAGCGGATGGTGGAAGGCCGGACCAGCGTGCTGATCGCTCACCGGCTCTCGACGGTGCAGCGCGCAGAGACGATCCTGGTGATGCATAAGGGTCAGTTGCGGGAGATGGGATCGCACCAGGAACTGCTGGCGGAGCGCGGGCTCTACTGGAAGCTCTACCAGTTGCAGTACAAGGACCAGGAGACGGTGGTGAGCGGGCAGTTGTCGGCCGCGAACGACTGAGAGAAGCAGGGGACGAGGGGACCAGGGAACACGGGAGCTGGGGACCAAAGGAACCGGGGAAAGAAGAAGGGCCGCTCCGTTGATGCGGAGCGGCCCTTCTTTTCTTGCGAGCCCGAAGGCACGGGTTTTACGGCATGTAATAACGGAACGATGTGTAGAAGGTGTTCAGGTTGCCCTGCGCGCCGCCGCCGGGATTCAATGGACCTGCCAGACCCGTCCAGAGGTCGCGCTCAAACCAGCTGTACTGCATGCCCATGCGCAACCGTCCCGCGGGGCTGTTGTGGATGTTGAACCAGTAGCCGGCGGTGACTTCCTGCACGTCCTTGGTGTTTCCGGCACAGGTTCCGGTCGCGGCGTAGGTGGTGGTGCCGCCGGATGCAGTGGCCGGGGTGTTGCAACCGGTCATGCCGAGAGCGTTGGTAAATGTGCCCGGAACACCGTAGCCCTCGGCGGTTGTTCCCGTTCCGGTGGTCCAGTACTCGCGGTAGACGTAGTCGCCACCGTAGTTGAAGTAAAGATTCAGGCGCTTGGTGGGGTTCATCTCCAGCGTGCTGAGGGCAGAGAAGGCGCGCAGGGGAGCCAGCGAGCCGTCCTGGCGCACGGTCACGTCTGCGATGGTGGTTGAGCCGTAGCGGCCCATGCCCTCGCCATAGAGGCCCTTCAAGCCGATGGTGACCGCCTTGTTGAAGAGCGGAGCGCGGAAGCCGCCGCCGACCCCGGCGCCTTCGACGGAGTCGTTATAGGCGCTTCCTGTCGTGGGATAGATGCGATCCCGGAAGAAGCGGTCGATGTTGAAAACTTCCCAATGGCCCCATCCCGGCTCGAAGGCCATCTTGATCACAAAGTCCGGCGCGGGATTGGAAGAATAGTTGTTTCCCGAGTTCTCAAGGCCGCCGGTGTCGCCCGCCGCTCCGAAGGTGTAGTTGGTGGGCAATCCACTACCGGCCGGGTTCAGCGTCTCGGCATTTTCAGCGGATGCGCCCAGGAAGACCGCCTTGCCGAGGTTCTTGCTCACGCGGAAGCTATATTGCCGCGTCCATACGAAGCCAGTTTCGTACTGGGGATCGATGGTAGACGGCAGAATTTCGGTGCCGCGTGTCAGCCCCTGCGTGGTTTCAGTCGCCAGCGACCATCCCTGCCCACCGGAGAAGTCCCAGCCGCCGGTCGTCTTTGCATCAGCCCACAGCTGGCGCTGGCGCAAGGTGTAGCTGTTGGACTGGTTGTTGTTCGAGGTGACGCCCGCGCTCAGCCAGTCCGCTTCGTAGTAGCCGGTCATGGTCATCGAGGGGATCTTGCCAACCGCCTTGAGGGCTACGCGCGACTGACGGCCCGATCCCTGCCACTCGCTGATCTGCGCGGCCTGGGAATTATTCAATGGAATGCTGCTGAAGTGGGTGTTGAGCCCATTGCCCATGGCGGAGGTGCGGTACACGGTTTCAGCCGCCAGGAAGCTGCCGGTCGGCGAGAGGGTGATGCCTTTGAAGTGGATGGCGTCGGGGCTCCCGATCGACTTTTTGATGGCCGAGTTTTCATCGGACATGGTGGTGACAATCGAGACCGAGTTGGCCTTCAGGTCGTTCACATCGCTCTTCAGGGTTGAAACGGCCGCATTGTTCTCAGTGAAGGCCTGCTGCTGCGCGTCCGCAGCCGCCTGCGCCCTGGCTGCGGCGGCCTGCGCGTCGGCAGCCGCCTGTTGCGCCTGCTTCAATTCCATATCCTTGTCGGCAAGGCTGCTCTTCAAGCCGTCGATCTGCCCCTGGAATTCCTGGCGCAGTTGCTCAATCTGTTCCTGGACCGTCGGTCCCGGAGGCACTGCGGCCTTTCTGGCAACGTGCTTCTTCGTTGCCATCGTCGGGTCACTGGCGTAGCTATAGGAAACAACGAGACTGGCAGCCAGAATTCCGGCGGCAACAGTTGTGAGTCTGAAGTTCATGGGGTCTCTCATCCTCTCTGGTTTTTTGCTTCTTAGTGGCAGCGCCCGCATGCTCGCGCGAGCGCTGTCTGCCTCTGCCGCCGCATCACAAGCCTTTCAGTTAGATCAGCTTCAATCAGGCAAGGCATGCCGGCAGGAATTCGAGTGAGGCGGAAATTTCGCGGAAGCGAAACCCGGCCTCATCCCATCCGCAATTCAGAGTCGCAGAGTCAGATGAACATTTGACGAATTTACCTATTTTTCACAATTGCAGGGAGGGATAAGTCGAGAAGGGGAATTATGAAAGGAATGTTACAGAACTCTTGAAAACACAGCCGCATCAACAGCATGCAGGCTCGCGACCCTGCTGCATTTTTCGATAGGTTTTGCGTCGAATCTTCTGTTTCTAGTTACCGCCCCGGCCCGCGCTGAGCAAGTTGGCCAGCAGGCGGTAAGAGCCCGGCACTAACTCGGGTAACTGGCGATAGAGAGCATAGGCCAGGTAAATATAAGTCCCCTTGCCGGGATGAGTTACCAGCAGACCACCGCGCTGCGGGTCCTGTCCTTCATCGGCGGTTTCAGTCAGGGCCGTGTAGCCCGGATCCCAGGAGTCAAGAAAGGAGTGGCCGCGCTCCTCGATCCATCCGTCAAAATCGGCGGTCGTGATCTTGTTCGGCCAGCTCAGCAGAGGGTTGGCCGCATCCAGCAGCTTCACCGGTGCCTGTTCGTCCACGACGCGCTCCGGCATGCGTCCCATGGCCAGCGGCAGCGGAGCAGGAAAGGTTGCGCTCTGATACTCGACAATCAGCGTTCCTCCGCGGCGCACAAACTCATCGAGCCGCGGCTGCGCCGCTGCAATGTCGGGGCGCGTGGAATAGGCGCGGATGCCGATGACCAGCACATTCCACGCCGAGTAGTCGCCCGCGGCCAGCTCGGCCGCGTTGAGCAGATGCACCGGAGCGCCCAGCTCTTCAATTGCCTCGGGAACCAGGTCGCCCGGGCCCATGATGTAGCCGACGCGCAGGCCCGGGGCCAGCTTCACATCCACCTTGCGTGTCTTCAACTCCGCGGGCAGGTATTGGTTGTAGGGCCGCAAGCCTTGATAGCCCACGCTTCGCCAGCCCGTCTGGTACGCGCGTCCGCCGGAGCGCGCCACCGCCTTGACGGAGTAAATGCCCGCCGTTGCCCCGTCGGTGGAAACGGAAAACAGCAGCGGTTCCGTGTCGCCCGCGCTCTTTAATTGGAACTGTCTTTCGGCCGGCTCCGCCTTCCAGCCGTCCGGGAGTTGCAGGGTCACGGTTCCCTCGGCCGCGGCTTCTGCATGCACCGTCACCTTCACCGGCAGGGGCGCTCCATCGAGGGGGAGAATCCGCGCCTCCGGGTCAATGCGCACACCGATCGCCGGCGTCACCACCAGCGGCTGATAAACGCCGCCCTGCCCGGTGACCCGCGCGAGCGTTTGCACCACCTGACCCAGGCGGATGGGCAGGCCGTCAAAGCTAAACTGGGCCCACGCCGCCAGCGGCCAGGGCGCAAACGAGCGATCCCGCCACTTTTCATTCGAAATGTCGTAGTAGGGCTGCTCGATGTTGGGGCGCGTAAAGAAGGGCGCTGTCGGTTGGGCGTCACCGGCCGCGGTCACCCGGAAGAGGCGGTCGTTGACGTCGTCCTCCGGGTCCATGGCGCCGCCGATGTCCTCGGCCTTCCACGGCGAGCCGCTCTGACTCTCAAGCCAAACCCGCGTGAGCTGCGCCTTGCCGAGGGCCCGCGTTGCGTGGACCCGTACGCGGAACTCCTCGCCCGGCGTGACGCTGCGCGCAGTCTCGTCCTCGCCATCTCGCGAGGTTACGGCCGAGAGGTCAAGGCCCAACAGATCGTCGAATGCCGCCTGGAACTGCTCGACCTTGACGCCCAGTTCCAACTCCAGCCCTGCTTTGGATTCCGCGTCGAGATCCGAGGCCTTCACCTGTGCGTACAACTCCAGTGCCTGGCGGTAAATCGGCGCGAGTTTGTGCGCGCCCTCCACGCCGGTCTCGTTCCGGCAATCGCTCTCGTACTGCTTCAGGCCATCATCCATCCGCCCCAGCGCCGCGACGAGCCACTCGGGCACTTTGCCCTTGACCAGGCCGGTGAGCCCCTTCAGGCTGGTGTCGATCTGCACCTTGTCATTCGAAAACAGGCTGTTGTTCTTTGTGCTGTCGCGACTCGTGCTGTCGGGGCTCGCGCTTTCGTGACTCGTACCGTTGGGGGCGGCTGCCTCCGGCGCTACCGCCCACAGGTGGTATCCCGACGAAGCCGGTCCGCTGAGCACGGGGTTCGCACCCCCATTCTGCGACTTCTGCTCTCCCCAGCCCTGACGGGCGATCTGCACATAGCTCAGCCCCAGCACCGGGTCCCATGTGCCGACAGGAATGCTCACATCCGTCGATAGGGCGGCCGTGGTCCACTCGCCGGTAATGTAGTTGTGGAACCGCGCCGGAGCCCACTTGCCGGTGGCGTAGTCAAAGATGCCCCGGTTTGTCAGGGGCGCAAACGGAATCCGCGAGTACATGGCCAGGGGCTGCCACGCCTCGAGACCGTCTTTCAACTGCTCGGGAAACACCTTGGGATCCGCCGCGGCCTTGAACACCTCCTGCGCAATCTCGCCTGAAACCTGGTGCTGCCCGTGCCCGTCTGAAACGCCGCCCACGAACGTGGCCACAATCACCTGCGGGCGCACCTGTCGCACCGCCAGCACCGCGTCGTACAGCACCCGCTCGTGGCTCCAGCGCGCAAAGGACTCCTGCTGCGTCTTCGAGAAGCCGAAGTCGGCCTCGGTACCCCACAATTCCCTGACTCCGTAATACTCGTCCGCCTTCTCGAGTTCATTGGTGCGCATCAGGCCCAGGGCGTCGTAGGTCTCGGCGGAGATCGCGTTCTGTCCGCCTTCGCCGCGGGTCAGCGTCAGCAGCGTCACCCGCGCGCCCAGCCCGCGCGACAGGTAGGTGAGCAGTGCGCCATCCTCATCGTCGGGGTGGGCGACAATATAAAGCACGCTGGCGGTTGTTCCCAGCCGCTTGACGGTCTGCTCGAGCGCCGCCTGCCCGCGATCTTCGGGCAAGGGGAGCGCAATGTCGCTGGCCTCGGCGGCCGGCAGCGCGAGACCTGCCGCCGGGGGCAGGCCCGCGGCAGGCGACTGCTGCGCGCCTGCCGCTGCAAATCCCGCCAGCACCAGCACTGCCGCCATGGCGCCGGCCAGGACCACTCGTTTGATTTTGCGGGTAAGAAACATAGTCACCGTCAGTGTACAATCCGGTGAGCGCATCAGAGCCATTTCTCTCTCCAGCCCATGTCTTTACCCCAACCCACCTCCGCCGGCCCAGCAGTGCTTGAACGGCGCATCGGTCTCCGCTCCGCCGTTCTCTTCAACATGCTTGAGATGATCGGCGTCGGACCGTTCATTACGCTTCCGCTGGTGATTGCGGCGGCAGGATTTCGCCTGTCGGTGTGGGCGTGGATTCTGGGCGCCGTGATCGCGGTTGCCGACGGGCTTGTCTGGGCCGAGCTGGGCGCCGCTTTCCCGCGCGCCGGGGGCTCCTACGCATTTCTTCGCGAGATCTACGGCCCCGACCGCGCTGGAAACTGGCTCAGCTTTCTCTACGTGTGGCAGCTCAGCTTCTCTGCCCCGCTTTCGATCGCCTCAGGGTGCATCGGTCTCTCCAGCTTTCTGGCCTGGTTCTGGCCGGGACTCGAAGGCGCGCCGTTCGCTGCTCTGCCTGCGCTGCACTACTCCAGCTTTAGCGCCGCGGGCGCGTGCCTGCTGGTGACCGCGCTGCTCTATCGCAACCTGAGCTCTATTACCCGATTGGCGTGGGTGCTGTTTGGCGGCGTGATGGCGGCGATTGCGGGCGTGATCGTCTCCGGCTTCGCACACGCTGCGGCGACCGGCGGCTGGCAGATGCCGTCCTCGCCCGCGCTGCCGGTTGCGCTCGCCATCGGCGGACTTGCCCAGGCCACGCTCATCACCACCTACGACTACTGGGGCTACTACAACATCTGCTTCCTCGGCAGCGAGGTCCGGCAGCCGGTGCGCACCATTCCCCGCGCCATTCTGCTCTCCGTGCTGTTTGTCTCAGCGTTTTATGTCGCCATGGATCTGGCGGCCCTGCCCTCGCTGCGCGCATACGCGGGGCATCTATCCGATCAAGCCGCTGCCGGCGCCGCCGTACACTTGCAACTGGTCGCCCAGATCGCTCAATCCGCCTTTGGCAGCTTTGCGGGCCGGCTGATGGCCGCCCTCATCGTCTGGACCGCGTTTGCGTCGGTGTTCTCTCTGCTGCTGGGCTACTCCCGCGTGCCTTACGCCGCGGCACGAGACGGCAACTACTTCAGCTATCTTGCCGCCGTTCATCCAAAACACGGCATTCCCCACCGTTCGCTGGTCGCCCTTGGCCTGGTGGGCTTTGTGTTCTGTTTCTTCTCGCTTGCCCAGGTCATCACCATGCTGGTCGTCACCCGCATCCTGCTGCAGTTCTTTCTTCAGCAGGCAGGTGTGATGCTGCTTCGCGTCCAGCGTCCGGATCTCGAGCGTCCCTTCAAGATCCCGCTCTACCCGCTGCCCCCGCTGGCGGCCATTGCCGGCTTCGTTTTTATTCTGCTCAACCGCAGCCACGCCCTCGGCGGCCTGGGTGTCGCTGCTCTCATTGCCGTCTCCGGCACGGTCATCTATCTCTTCCGCGCCCGCCGGCTTGGGCAGTGGCCGTTTCCCGCGTCCAACTGAATTTCGCCTTTTTTGGTTCCTTCAAACCGGCTCCATACAAATCCGCCGAAATTCTGTAACGTGCGGCCCTCGCTCGTGTCTAATGGATGCAAGCGATCGTTCCCCGCGCGAGGCCAAACCATGCTGATCGGCAAACCGCCCGATATTCCCTCTTCTGAAATCACGTCTCAGGCTGCCTACAAGGACTACTTCAACCGCCGGCGCTTTCTACGCACCGCGGCGGCGACAGGCGCTGCAGTGCTCGGCGCCGGGAGCCTCGGCGAACTGTTCTCGCCCTCGACCACCGCGCTGGCCGACACAAAACTGCAGACGGTGCAAAGTCCCCTGACCACGACCGGCGAGCAACTCACCAGCTTTGAAGACATCACCCACTACAACAATTTTTACGAGTTCGGCGTGGAGAAGGATCAGCCCGCAAAGAACGCCGGCGGCCTGCCCACGCGTCCCTGGACCGTGAAGGTGGAAGGCAAGGTCGAAAAGCCTCTTACCTTCGACATCGACACCCTGCTCAAGCTGCGTCCGCTTGAAGACCGCGTCTACCGCCATCGCTGTGTGGAGGCGTGGAGCATGGTCATTCCCTGGGTCGGCTACTCGCTCTCGGAGTTCATCAAGCTGTGCAATCCGCTTCCCTCGGCCAAATTCGTGCAGTTCCTCTCCTACTACGACCGTCATGTGGAGAAGTGGGCGGTAGAGGATGCAACCATCTCCTGGCCCTACTCCGAGGGGCTGCGCATGGACGAGGCCATGAACCCACTCACGCTGCTGACCTTTGGCCTCTATGGTGAAGTGCTGCCCAACCAGGACGGCGCCCCGATCCGCATCGTGGTGCCGTGGAAGTATGGCTTCAAATCGGCCAAATCCATCGTCGCCGTGCGCTTTGTCAGCAACATGCCCCCCACCACATGGAACGATCAGGCCCCCAACGAGTACGGCTTCTACTCCAACGTCAACCCCAATGTGGACCACCCCCGCTGGAGCCAGAAAACCGAGCGCCGGATCGGCTTGCCCTTTTACGCGCAGCGCCGCACCACCCTCATGTTCAATGGCTATGGCGACGAGGTAGCCTCGCTCTACACCGGGATGAATTTGAAGAAGTACTTTTAAAGCGGAGTTAGCCGCGCTGCGCGCGTATTCGCGGAGTTAGGTAAACCCACCCCAGTTCCGCTAACAACGCCAGCTCCGCTAGCGCCGCTAACTCCTCTAGCAAGGCCAGCTTCGCTGCCAGGAAACTTATGAATCGCAAGATACTCATCGCCCTGAAGACTCTCACCTGGCTGGTCTGCCTTGCGCCCGCGGGCTGGCTGGTGTGGGGCGCCGTCAACAACACGCTCGGTCCCGATCCTACCGCTGCGATTGCCTTTGCCACCGGACTGGCCACGCTGCGCCTGCTGGCCATCACCCTGGCCATCACACCCCTGCGCCGCCTTTGGCCGCGTCTCAACTGGCTCATCAAATTCCGACGGCTTCTGGGGCTGTTCGCCTTCTTTTACGGCACGCTCCACATGCTGACCTACGTGGCCCTCTATGCGGGCTTCAATTTCGCGACCATCGAGACGGACGTCACCAAGCGCCGCTTCATCTTCGCGGGCGTAGCCGCGTACACGCTCCTGCTTCCGCTGGCCCTCACCTCCACTAACTGGGCCATCCGCAAGCTTGGCGGCAAAAACTGGAACCGCGTCCACAAGCTCATCTATGTTTCCGCAGTCTGCGCCATCGTCCACTACTGGTGGCAGGTCAAGCCCGGAGTCATCACTCCAGCCGCCATGACCCTGGTTTTCGCCGCTCTGTTTCTGGCGCGTCCCGTGCCGGCATGGAAGCAAAGACGCAAAGCGAAGGCGCTCGCCACCGCATGACGGCTCTCGAACTGGGTTAACGCAAGCCATCGCGTGGTCTGGCCAGGTTCATTCAAATTGCAGCGACGCCTGCGCCACCGGTTGATAGCTCTTCCGGTGCAGGGGTGTTGGGCCCAGCCGCGCCAGCGCCTCGATGTGTTCCGCAGAGCAGTAGCCTTTATGCCGGGCCAGGCCGTAGCCGGGAAAGGCCCGGTCGAACTCCACCATCAGGCGGTCGCGGTGCACCTTGGCCAGCACGCTGGCGGCGGCAATCGAAAAGCTGGTCGCGTCTCCCTTAATCACCGCCTGCTGTTCGCAGTTCCACTCGATGGTGTCGCGCCCGTCGATCAGCAAAAAATCGGGGCTCAGCGCCAGCAGTTGCACGGCGCGCCGCATCGCTTCGAGCGAGGCCCGCCGGATATTGATCCTGTCGATCGTCTCCGCGTCGACCGCAGCAATTGCCCAGGCCAGCGCGCAGGCGCGAATCTCCGGGTCCAACTCATTGCGCTTCTTTTCGGTGAGCTTTTTTGAGTCCGTGAGGCCTTGCAGGCGGCAGCCTTTGGGAAGAATGACCGCGGCCGCTACGACGGGCCCGAACAGCGGTCCGCGGCCCACCTCGTCGAGGCCGGCAATGCGCGACGCGCCGCGCCCGCGCGCAGCCTCTTCCAGCGTCCAACCGCAGACCACAACACGAGCCATGCTGCCAGTATAAGAACCCGCGCCCGGTAGCGAGAACAGTTTCGGGCGACCTTGTTCCGCTCTTTTTTGGGAAGGGTGGGATTCAAAAAGCTGGAGCCAGCTTCACCACCCAAAAAACGACCCCGGCCGAAGCCGGGGTCGTTGTCGTTCCCAAAGGGATGTCCGCTTAGGCGCGAACCTTGCCGGTCTCGCGGTCCACTTCGCGCAGCCGGGCTGCCTTGCCGCGCAGTCCGCGAATGTAGAACAGCTTGGCGCGGCGCACCTTGTAGCTGCGGATCTTCTCGATCCTCTCAATGACCTTGGAGTTAAAGGGGAAGATGCGCTCCACTCCCTGCCCAAAGCTCATTTTGCGCACAGTAAACGTCCCCTGCGGGCCGTTGTTGATGGCGATGACCAGGCCCTCGAAGGCCTGCAGGCGCTCTTTATCGCCTTCCTTGATCTTTACTTGGACGCGAACCTGGTCGCCGGGCACGAACGTGGGCAAATCAGTGCGCTTCAGCTTGTCGGCCAGGCGCTGCATTACGGGATGGATTGACATGGTCTCTTCCTGCGGTTGAACTCAGAACCTTCAGTTTATCAGAGAAATGTGCCCTGCGCCTAATCCCGGCAAGTTCCTGGCTGCGCTATAGTTGCCTTCATGGACTCTGACCGCGCCCAGTTCCGCCACCTGCTTGCCACGCTGGCCTACCGCGCCCATCGCGCCCTTGAAGGCGCGCCTGCCGAATTCGCCCTCTTCGATGGCGCCGGGCGCCAGCCCATCCAGATCGTCGCCCACATGGGCGATCTGTTTGATTGGGCGCTTTCGATGGCCCGCGGCGTTCAACGCTGGCAAGACTCGGCGCCACGGGACTGGGCCGGCGAGCAGCTGCGTTTCTTCGCTGCGCTCAGCGCATTCGACGCATACCTCGCCTCCGCCGCGCCCCTTGAGGCTCCCGTCGAGCGGCTCCTCCAGGGTCCGGCAGCCGACGCGCTCACGCATGTGGGTCAACTGGCGATGCTCCGCCGCCTGGCCGGTTGCCCCATGCGCGGCGAGAACTACTTTGTCGCCGAAATCTCCGCCGGCCAGACAGGGCCTGACCAACCCCGGCCGGTTAAACCGCTGTAGCCACTAGCAGTTCACCGCAGCAGATCCTCGAGCGTGGTGCTGAGGCTGGTCTTGTCGTCGCGGTACTTCACAATCACCGCCGCGTAGAGGCTCAATCCCCATTCCTGACCCTTGCCTTTGGTCACCGCGCGCGCTCCCGGCACCACTACTGCATTCTCCGGGATGATGAGCGGCAGATCATCGCTCGGCCGCAGCACTTCGCTGCTCACCAGGTTGAAGACCGGGGTGCCCCGCGTCAAAATGGTTCCAGCGGCCAGCACCGCGCCCTGACGCACAATGGTGCCCTCGTAGACGCCGCAGTTGCCGCCCACCAGCACATCGTCTTCAATGACCACCGGCCCCGCGTTCACCGGCTCCAGCACGCCGCCAATCTGCGCCGCCGCGCTCAGATGCACGCGCTTGCCGATCTGCGCGCAGGAGCCCACCAGCGCATGGGAGTCCACCATCGTTCCCTCGTCGACGTAGGCTCCGGCATTGATGTACATGGGCGGCATGCACACGACGCCTCGCGCCACGTAGGCTCCGGACCGAATCGAGGAGCCCCCGGGAACCACGCGTACCCCGTCGGCTGCGGCAAAGTGCCGCACCGGGTAAGTGTTCTTGTCGACATAGGAAAGAGCGGAGCGGGGAAAAGAAAGACCAGCGTCAGCGGGCATTTCCTCCAAAACCCCCAGCCGAAAGCCAAGCAAAATTCCCTGCTTCACCCAGGCATTTACCCGCCAGCCCGTCGCCGAGCCTGCATCCGGCGAGGCGGAGCGGACTTCGCCACGCTCGAGGGCGTCGCGCAGGGCTAGAAAAGCCGTCATCGCGCCGGTGTCGCCGACGGCGGCCGGTCCGGCGGCAAAATACCGCTCAAGGTTCGTTTGCAGTTGGGTCAGGCTGTCGGTTCCGGTCATCGCAGTTCGAGTCTATCAATATTCGAAAGGCCCAGCGTACGCCGGAGACGCAAAGCCGGGCGTACTCAAGGCACGGCGTACGCAAGATACGCAAATACGCAGGGCCTGGCGTACGCAGGATACGCAAGGCCTGGCGTGCGCAGGATACGCAAGGCCTGGCGTACGCAAGGCACGGCATAAGCAGGTCAGGCAAGGCGCGGCGTGTGTGGGCTACGCATGAACTGGCGTCATGCGGGGCACATACGCAGCCGTTGCCTCAAGCCGCGTTGAAGGCATCCGCCGGCGGTTTTTTTCGTCCCCGCTTGATCAACGCGATGGGCCGCAGCTTGAAGCAGTTGTTCCCGCTGGGAATCATCGCCAGGGGCACCGGAACGCGGCTTGGCCTCTCATGAAGATTTTTTGATTCAAGCCACGCTCCCAGCCTCGGATCCTCAATCGCCGCCCGGCCCTGCCAGAAATCGGGCATGAGCCCGCACTGGATCTGCAGGTGGTCCAGTTCGAACTCGATCGCCGCCGTACCCTTGGGAAAATATCGCCGGACGTTGTGCGCGCCCACCTGCAACCCTGTGATTGCGCATCCCTTGTTCTGCGTCCTCACGACCATAAAATGCCTTCTTTTCAGTGCTCAATGAGCTAAGAATAGGCAGCAAGCCGGCAGGGCTGGTCCGCGCTTCCTCTAAAAAGCCCAATGCAGGTTCCTGAATTGAAACCGGCCGCGTTCAGGGCCAGTTCGGGAAGCCGGTGCACCCCAGGATTCTTGGCCGCCCTGGGCAGTCCCAGCCCCCGGTGCGCACGGCCAACCCCTCGGTTCCTATGCGATACTCGGAGGGATATGTATAAGCGGATCGTACTCAAGCTTTCAGGCGAGGCGCTGGCCGGACCCCGCGGTTTTGGCCTGGACGCCGAAAAAGTCTCTGAAATCTCAGGGGAGCTGGCTGAGATTCACGCCCTCGGCGTCGAGCTGGGCATCGTGGTCGGCGGAGGCAACATCTTTCGCGGCGTCGAAGGCCAGGCTCGGGAGATGGATCGGGTGAGCGCCGACTCGATGGGCATGCTGTCGACAGTGATCAACGCCATCGCCCTGCAGGACGCTCTGGAGAAGCGCGGCGTGCAGTGCCGCGTGATGAGCGCGGTCTTCATGAACCAGCTCGCCGAGCCCTACATCCGGCGCCGCGCCGTCCGCCACCTCGAAAAAGGCCGCGTGGTGATCTTTGCCGCCGGCATCGGCAACCCGTTCTTTTCCTCTGACACGGCGGCCAGCCTGCGCGCCATGGAGATCAAGGCCGACGTACTGCTCAAGGGGACCAAGGTCGAAGGCGTCTACAACGCCGATCCCGTTCTGGTGAAAGACGCTGTGAAGTACGACGAGATCACCTACATGGAGATCCTCCGTCTGGGGCTCAAGGTGATGGACCTGACGGCGGTCAGCCTCTGCAAAGACAACAACCTGCCCATGATCATCTTCAACATGAACCAGCCGGGAAATATCCGGCGTGTTGTCCTTGGTGAAAAAGTCGGATCGCTGGTGACAGCGTAAAAGATGACGCCGGCTGCTTGTTTGCGGCGGGAGTGCGCTCTACCGGCGCGTAGCAGCCAGGCTGAACCTGTCCGCATGCATTGCCATCGGTAACGGGCCAATGGGCCAGAGGCTGTAAGCCGCCTGTCGGAGACGTCTAACCACCCGTGGAGATCACCAAGCCAGCCCGGCTGAACGCGCTTACAGGCCTGCGGTGTTTCGCGGCCATCAACATCGTTCTCTTTCATTTTTCCAATCCGCAGTGGTTTGGCTTCATGGCCCCGGTGATCAACGCCGGTTTTGCTTCGGTCAGCTTCTTCATCCTGCTCTCGGGCTTTGTGCTGGCCTATAACTACGCCGGCAAGGCGCGCTCCGGCGAGCTGAACCGATACCGCTTCTGGGAGGCGCGCTTCACCCGTCTCTATCCCATCTATTTCCTCAGCCTGCTGCTCAGTTGGCGCGTGGTGCCGCTGGAGTATCAGGCCCACACCCACGCCATGTTCTGGACCGGCATGGCGCTGACGCCGCTGCTGCTGCAGGGCTGGGTTCCTGCGGTCGCCACCTTCCTGAATACGCCCGCGTGGACCATGTCCGCGGAGTCTTTTTATTACCTGCTATTTCCCTGGATGGCCCGGTGGAAGCGTCCCGTCTCGATCCCTACCCACCTGGCGAAGCTGGCCGGCGTCTGGATGCTGGGCATGGTGCCCGGCGCGCTCTATATAGTCTTCAATCCCGACGGCATTCCCCATCCCGACCGCTGGAGCTATGGCCCCTGGCTGCAGGCGCTCAAATACACGCCCTTACCGCACCTGGCAAGTTTTGCCTTTGGGGTTCTGCTCGCCGGTCTCGATGAAATCCTGGATCGCGGCGCCCGGCTGCGCCTCTTTCTGGGGCTATTCGGCTTCGCAGCCCTCTTCTGCATTCTGCAAATGGGGCCGCTCGTTCCCTATGCCATCGAACACGATGGCCTGCTGATGCCTTTTTTCGGTTGCATCGTGCTGTGCCTGGCGGGCCACAACCCGCTTTCGCATGCCTTCGGGTGGCGTCCCCTGGTTTTTGTCGGCGAGGCCAGCTATTGCCTCTACCTGCTCCACTTCAACTTCTGGACCCTGATCCACGACTCCCATGTGCTCGATCGCCTGGGACTCATCCGCTTCGACCCCTGGCTCAGCTATGCCATCCTCATCGCCATGGCGCTTGCCGCCCTCCACTTTGTCGAAAAGCCTGCCCAGCGCATGCTGCGCTCGTGGATGCACCTCTGGCGATGAATGGGCCGGCAACAGCCTTGCCGCAGCCCGCTCGCGTCTTCGCGCCGCAAAAGCGCCCTGGGGCCGGTTGGCGCTCGTGCCCCCCATGTAACTGCCCTGTTTTGATCCTTGCTTTCGCCGGCTGTCATGCTTTACGGTGCTGAGAGGAAGAATCCTGCGCTGGGCAGATTTGGGCGCCGGCTGAGGCAGCCATGGCTCACCCCCTTTCTACTGCTCCTCAACTTTCCCGTTTTCGCTATTACCGGGCTCGGATAAAATGGTTACGGCCATGAACGCATCGGCAATCCGGAGTGATTGGGTCGGACGCGTCATTGACGGAAGATTTGCTCTCCTGCAATGGCTGGGCGGTTCACCGCGCACGGGCGTTTTCCTGACGGAGATGGCGGACCCGCCCCGCAAAGCCGCCCTCAAGCTGATTGCCGCCGATCCGGAGCAAGCCGAAGCCCGCATCGCCGCCTGGGCCGCCTCTGCCCATCTCTCTCATCCCAACCTGATCGGGGAGATCCAGACCGGCCGCTGCCAGGTGGATGATGCCGACCTGATCTACGTATTAACCGAAGATGCCGACGAGATTCTCTCAGAGGTTCTTCCCGACCGGCCGCTCACGCCCGACGAAACCGCAGAACTCCTTAACCCGGTGCTTGACACGCTCGCCTGGCTTCACGGCAAGGGATTCGTGCACGGTCACCTCAAGCCTTCAAACCTGCTGGTCGTCAAGGATGAGTTGAAGCTCTCGTCGGACGGCCTTCAGCGCGCCGGCCAGGCCGGCAATCAGACAGGCGGAATCTATGCCGCGCCCGAGACCTCTGCCGGAGCTCTAACCCCTGCCGCGGATCTCTGGGCCCTGGGCATCACGGTCGTTGAGGCCCTCACGCAACGTCCGCCGCAATGGACGCGGGCGGGTGACGGCGCCCCGGTTGTGCCCGAATCGGTGCCCGAGCCCTATGCCGCCATTGCCAAAGGATGCCTAGAACCCGACCCCGCGCGCAGGTTCACTCTCGCCGATGTCCGGGCAGCTCTCGATTCCGTTCGACCCAGCGCGGCAGCGTCCGCTGAAAACGGCAGAAAGCTTCCTGCCAAACTTCACCTGGGGGTCCTCGTTGCCGTTCTGGTGGTTCTGGCGGTGGTTGTTGGCGTGGTCCGGTGGCGCTCTCACCCGCCCGAAGCCGCACAGGGGGTCGAAGAACAGCAGCAAACGCCGGCTGCCGTCCCCGCAGCTCCGCCGCAGGTGCAGGAACAAAAGCCTTCCGCAGGCACATCCATGCCGCAGAGGCAGGAGACGGCCCCGGCCGCGTCCGAGACGCAGGAACAACCGCCTTCCGAAGCCCAGCCAGAGCAGCCGGCGGCCGCAGACACAGCCTCTTCGCCCCCGGCGTCGGCACCCGCCGCGGAGGCCACGACGGCTTCGGCTTCGACCGTCAATAGTCAGGGAGTTGAGGGTCAGGCCCTTGGGGACCAGGTCCTCTCGCGGGTCATGCCCGACGTCCTGCCTGCCGCGACCCAGTCGATTCACGGCAGGTTCAACGTCAGGATTCGGGTGGCGGTTGATGCTGCCGGCAACGTGACCAATGCCACCTACGACTCGGAGGGGCCAAGCCCCTACTTCGCCGGCAAAGCGCTGCAGGCCGCCCAAGGCTGGAAGTTCAAGCCCGCAGAACAAGGCGGTCAGTCCGCACCCCGCGCCTGGATCCTGCAATTTCAGTTCACCCAGGACGGAGCCCAGGCGACCTCCATCAAGGCCGCTCCCTAGGGCGGTTTCAGGATAGTTATGCCAGGTATGCCCGATTGTGCTTCTAGCCAGGTCGCCCCTCCCTGGGGTCGGGTCGACTTGAGTGCAATGCCTCTGGGTACAGCAATCCTGAAACCGCTATAGCTTCTGAGATTCGTACACAAAAATGCAGGGTGATCCAGAGGGAAGTTTGGCGGGTTTTGTGCGCCAGGCGGAGCCGAAGGATCACGTTTTGGGCGCTCCACTTTTGCAACGAACCGCTGAGACGCCAGCCCACAGGCTCTCGGAGCTGTCACTTTGGCAGCAAAAAGCCCAGCCGCGATGGCTGGGCTTTTTGCCGGCTGATTGCTGAATGAGGTTACGGCGTCACCGACTCGACCGAATGGTTGCCATGAGGAATGATGGCCAGCGACGTCGGATTGGACCCCGTCGGAAAAGGCGTCGCTTGCAACGGCGACACGACGCCGCTCTTGGTATCCATGAGGAAACCCGAGACCGAATTGCCCAGATAGTTGGCGGTATAAAGGAACCGGCCCAGGGCGGGATCGACTTCAATCGCAACCGGCTGCGTATCGGTGTCGTAAGACGAGGCGCTGTTGCTGCCGACAACCACCGAAGGCGTCCCGGTGGGCAGGGTGATGTTGTAACCGGTGACCGTTGAATCCAGCGCGTTGGATACATAGATGAAGATGCCGCGAGGATCGACCGTGACGCTGGAGGGCTCGTTGCCGGTTTTGAAGGGGCCGTTTACCAGGAAGTTCAACGTGCCGCTGGTCTGGATGGCATAGCCAATCAGCTGGTTGGAGGCGTAGTCAGTGACGTACACAAAGCGGTTCACAGAATCGCTGGTGATGCCGCTGGGCTTGACGCCGGCTTTGTAGGGGCTGCCCGCAGTCGCCGTCAAGTTGCCGCTCGAGTCCACGCCAAAGCCGAACACCCATCCGGGGTTTGCGGCGCTGGAGATAGTTCCGCCTGGATTGTAAGCAGATTGATCGTAGGTGGAAACATACACATCGTTGTTGTTGGCCAGTACGTTGACACCTGTGGGCACGAGCAGGTCGTTGCTGTAGCCGGGCACAGCGAGTGTCTGCTGGGCAGCCAGCCCGCCGATGGCACCCGAGCTGGACAGCGGATACTCGCTCAAGGTGGCTGAAGTCGTTCCCGAAACCACATTCAAATACGAAACCACATACAAATAGTTGTTGGCCGCGTTGACGGCGATCGCAATCGGGGCCGCCGCGCCCAGGGTGATCGAATCCGCGGCAGTCAGCGAGCCGTCGATGGCGATGCTGAAGTGCTGGACCGTGCTGCTGCCCGCGTTGGCCGCATACAGGTTGTCGAAATTCCCCGTGGTCGCCAATGAAACGGGCCCCACGCCGCCAGAGGAGATCGTAGGCGCTCCCACGCGTAGCGCGCCAGACTCGGAGTCAATATCAAAGACCTGGATCTGCCCGCTGCTCCCGCTGCCGGAGCCAGCCGAACTGGCCACGTACATAATGTCGATGGTGACAAGCTGGCAGCCAGCCAGAAGTGTGGCCACCATAAGGCCGATCGTGGAGACCACAAACAGCTGGCTCAGTTTACTGAACTTCATGCGCTTCCTTCGTTGTGGACCATCAGGTTCTGGCCCCAGGAAAACTCGTTTAGGTTGCCCCGCAGGTATTGTAAAAGCCCGCCACGGGGTGTTGCTACCGGCTCAGTGTTCGAGAGGCCGGCGATTGCGGTCCTCTTACGGCTGCACACCGCCGCCAGTGCCGTTATGCGGAACTGCTGCCACGGCGGTCGGCAAATTGTTGGTCGTATACGGAGAATTCTGCGCATCCAGCAGCGTGCCCGCTGTGTTGCTCAACTCGAAATTCGACACAGTGCTGCCAAGAAAATTGACGCTGAAAAGAAAATGACTGGTTGAGGGATCGATGCCCAGGGCTACCGGCTGCAGGCCCGTGGCATAGTTGCCGATCCAGCTGAGAGCGCCGCCGCTCATGGAGTAGGCCGCAATCGTTGAGTCGGTCGCGTTGGCCACGTAAAGAAAGTTGTAGGACTGGTCCACCGCGATCGCCGAGGGCGCGTTTCCGGCCGCCCATGGGCTGCCCGCCAGAGGCGTCAGCTGTCCATTCGCCGCCGTGAACCCCAGGACATCGTTCTGCTGGGCATCGGTCACGTAGATGTACTGTCCCTTCGAGTCGCTGCCAATCGCCGAGGGCTGAACGCCGGCAGTAAAGGGCGAGCCGCTCACCGGTGTCAGAATCCCTCCCGAGCCCACTGCAAACGCAAACACGTAGCCGACAGCGGGACTCACCGAAGAGTCGTAGGCGGTCACGTACACATAGCCGCCCGGCGCCGGAACGTTCACCGCCGTGGGCACAATCACGTCCGAGGTCCGAGCCGGCAAGGTCAATGGCCAGTAGTTGGCGCTGAGGCTTGGATTCACGACCGGAGTTTCAATCGACACCGGAACGGTACTGGTGGCGACGGTCAGTGGAAACACCGCAATCGAACCCGAGCAGGGCGCGGCCGTCGAGCAGCTCGGCAGCGGCTGGTAGGTATCCACCACAAAGAGATTCGATGCGGTGGAAGCCATGGCCTTCGGGTAAACTCCGGGCGTATTCACGGTGTTATATGGGTACAGCTTGCCGTCGCTACCGATCGTGAACTCGACGATGTTATTGTCGTCCTGGTTGATGACAAAGAGGTCGTTATTGTCGGCCGAGGCGGCTTCGGCCACCGGCTGGCGCCCGCCCGAGGGAACCGGCGAGGCGGGAATCTGCCGCATGTAGCCCGCCTCCGAGTTGATTTCGAAGATATCGATCTGGCCGTAGTTGTTGGCGCCGGCGGCCTTGGCACTCGCCACGAACACAAGATCCACGGTGAGCGTTTCACAGGCAGTCAGGGAGCCGGCTACCAGAAGGCTGGCCGCGGCAACCAGCAGCAGCTGGCTCGTTTTGTTCAACTTCATGCGCATCTTTCGTCACGGCGCCCCAACCGCGGGCTCCTAAAAAACCAGGTTTGGAATCGAATCCCGATGCGCCCCTAAAAAAGCCGCATCCGGCATTCGGCTACGTTCTCAAAATCTCCCGATGGAACCTTTGAGTCTTGCCGGGGGCCAGCCATCCGGCTCGCGCCCACGCCAAAACAAGGCAAGCGGCTTGCGCTGCTCAGTCCGTTCGTCCGTCTATCACGCACCAGGCAGCCGGACCCTGAAGCGTGTAGCTGTTGGCCACGCGAAGAGGATTCAGCACGCCGTCGTTGGGATCTATCGCTCGCCCCGTGATCGTTGAATCGGCGAAGTTGGCAGTGTAAATGAATTGGTCCGATGGGTCTTCGACGATGCACTGCGGAGCCGATCCCGAACCGTAGGTGGGGGGCGCCAGGAAGGTGACCTGATACGAGGGTGACGTGGTAAGGAAGTACCCGGTAATGCCGCTCTCCGCATTGATTCCGGTCGCATCGTTGCCCTGGTTGGCCAAATAAATGAATTTGCCCTTCGACTCCAGCAGGAGCTGGGTTGGATTGGTCAACGTTGGGTCGTCGGGAACAATTCCGCCCGCCTCCGACTGCAGGAGGCCGCCGGCCCCCACCGAGAAGGGCAAGATCTGACTCGAAGCCAGGGTGGGATTCGGGTTTGGCGCTTCGTTGTCGAGCACGTAAAGGACGCCAGCGGTCTCAATGGCCGTAGCTTGCGTGATGCCCAGGGGCTGCGGGCTATTCTGCCCCAGCGTCAGCTGTCCGCTGGAGCTCGTGAACTGGTAGGGAAATACCGAGTCGCCGGTGCTGGGCGTGCCGCTCACCGTCAGAATGAAGCTACCGTTCTGGACGAAATCAATCGGATTGGCCGGAACCGGGAAGTAGGTGAGCGGCGATCCGCCTGCCGAGGTCACCTGGGCATTCTGAACCAGCGTAAGCCGGCCCGTGGTCTGGTTGACCTGGAATACAGTGATATCGCCGCAAGTGGCCGCCGAAGCGCCCAGCGCAAGGCTGCAGGCCGCGTTCGACGGTGCATCGTGGTCGAGCACCAGCACATAGTTCCCGCCGGTGTCGGCAATCAGACGGAAGGGGTTCAACCCCTGCGTGTAAAACGTCTCCTGGGGTGTAAGAACCCCGTTGCCGCCCACCGCGAACTGGGTGATATTCGAGTTCTCGCAGGGGTCCGCGGTGGTGCAGGTCAAACCGCCTTGCGCGTTGACTCCCTGGTTCAAGACATAAAGAAACCGGCTTCCCCCAATCAGCACGAACCGGCCCGGGTTGGCGCCACCGGATGATACCGGCAAAGTGTGGAGCGGGGTCAGAAAGCCCGTGTTGTGGTCGATTGCGTAGCCGCTGATGATGCCAGCGCCGTTGGACTCGGCCGTGACCGTTCCCGTGACATAGATGTAGCCGACCGTATAACTACGAACGCAAGACGAGACGCTGAAGATAACGCCAGTTGAGAGGGCGCCGATCAGAAGTGCCTTGCCGAATTTCTTGAACTTCATGCGAATCCTTCATCCTGGTCAGGCGTGCGCCGCCAAGTTTGCTAGTTCCACAGCAGAGCTGGGTTGGGATGGGTCCCTGCTGCATTGTAAAAGGCGAGGGCAGGTTGTGCCTAGTTTCGGCCAAGGACCGGCAAAAACAAGGCATTTTGCCCCGGTTGCCGGGCAGCGGAGGCACCCCGTACCATCCCCGGCCAGCCCGGCATCCAGTTGACCTCTGGGTTCAGCTTTTTTTGCGTCCGCGTTGTGTCAATCGTCAACCTGCTCGCGCGGTTGGCCGCGGCCCTGAGCGTCTGCCCTTGACCGCTTCCAGCCCCTGCTTCACCACACGCGGCAGGAGTTTACCGGGTACATGGGCTGCCCCCTGGTGCAGCCAAAGGCCTTGCCGAATGCATCGAAATTCTGCACCGTTCCGTTCACCCGCCATTTTCCAGGCGAGTGCGGGTCGACCAGCACAGATTGGCGGGAGGATTGATCCGTCTGGTTCTGGCACCATACCTGCGCGAACCCGATAAAGTAACGCTCGGCCTCGGTGTAGCCGTCGAACTTCTCCTCGATCGTCTTGCCCTCGGCCGCCAGCGTGTCTTCGAGCGCCATGTAGGCGATCCGCAGCCCGCCGTTGTCGGCCGTGTTTTCGCCCAGCGTCAGGTGGCCGTTCAGGTGCGCTGCCGGGGCGTCGCCCCTGGCCGGAGCCGCCTCAAACCCGCTGTACTCGTCAGCCACGCATTCGGTCCGTGCCGTAAAGGCCTTGCGATCCTGGGCCATCTGCCACTCCCGCAGGTTGCCTTTGCCGTCGAACTTCGATCCCTCGTCGTCGAAGCCGTGTGTCATCTCGTGCCCTATTACCACGCCGATGCCGCCAAAGTTCACGGCCGGATCGACCCGGAAGTCAAAAAACGGCGGCTGCAAAATGCCGGCCGGGAAGTTGATGTCGTTGAACTGCGGATTGTAATAGGCGTTCACCGTAGGCGGCGTCATATCCCACTCCCGCTCGTCTACCGGTTTGCCCAGCTTGGCGTAGTTGTAATTGCGCTCATACACGGCCACATGGTGCACGTTGCCGATGAGGTCATCCCGGTCCACCTTCACGCTCGAGTAATCCCGCCACTTCTCGGGGTAGCCGATCTTGTTGCGGATCATCGCCAGCTTCTTCTCGGCTTCGATCTTCGTTGCATCGGTCATCCACGGCAGCGTCTTGATGTCATCGCCGAGGCTCTTCTCCAGCGCCGCCACCAACTTGTCCATGCTGTCCTTGGCTGCGGGCGGAAAGTTCTCCTTGACCCAGTCCTGGCCCACTGCCTCGCCGAGCGATTCGTCGGTCAGGCTCGAGCATTGCTTCCACCGCGCCTGGGGCTCCTGCTGACCGCCCAGCGTCCTTGAAAAGAAGTTGAAGTTTTCGTCGAAAAACGCCTTGGGCAAATCCTGCGCCTGCCCATGCAGCACCTGCCAGCGAAGGTAGCTCTTCCAGGCCTGGAGCGGCTCGCTCCCGATCAGCCCGTTGAGTGCCTTGAAGAAATCCGGTGTGGCCACGTTCAGCGTGTCGAAGTGCCCAATCCCGGTGGCCGCGAAATAGGTGCCCCAGTTGAACTGCGGCGCAACCTTCTCAAAGTCGGCCACCGTATAAATGTGGTAGCGGTTCTCCGGCTGGCGCAAGTCGGTTCGGCTGGTGGAGGCCTTGGCCATCGCGGTCTCAATCTCCATCACCGCGGCCGCCTCCCCGGCGGCCTGCCCGGGCGTGTCGCCGGCCAGCGTGAACATCTTCTCCATGTGCTCGATGTACTGGGCTCGGATCTGTTTGAAGTGCGGCGAATCCACCAGGTAGTAGTCGCGGTCGGGCAGCGAGATGCCACCCTGGAAAATCTCGGCAATCTGCCGGGATGAGTCCTTCTCGTCCTGGTCCACGTCGAAGCCGAAAAATCCGTCGGGAGAACCGTGGTTCTCAAGCTCGCCCAGCAGGCTGGCGAACTGGCTCGCGTCATTAACCCCCGCGATGGCCGCCCACGCCGGCTGGATGGGCGTCAGGCTCTGCTTCTCGACCATGGCCATATTCATGCAGGAGGCAAAAAAGTCGCCATACTGTTTTTCGAGCGGGGTCTTGGGATGGGCGGCTGCCGCGTCGAGTTCCTTCCACAGCAGGTACCGGTTCCGTTCCCGCAGCAGCGAGAAGGACCGCGCCCAGCGCGTCTGGTCGCTCGGAATCGGGTTGTTCTTGACCCAGTTGCCGCACGCGTACTGGTAGAAATCCGTGCAGGGGTCGACGGTCTGGTCGATCGCCGACGCGTCAAAGCTCTTGATCGCCGGAGGAGCCTCGGGCTTTGAGGTATCGGACTGTGCGATCTGCTGCGCGTGCGCCAAGCCGCTACCGGCAGCAACGATCAAAATCGGAAAAATGCGGAACCATTTCATAGGATGTCCTCGTGGAAGCCAGGGTGTATCGATATATACGAGCTCACCCGAACATGTCGATACTAGCTAGGTCGACCGGCCAGATAAATCGGCGCGTAAAACGCCTGCCGATGGAGGCCGGGACGGAATTTACTTAAGCCAAATCACGTCAAGATGCGTTGCCAATCAGCCTATCATGGGCGAGCGCGTTGCGCGCTCCGCGCCAACCCGGCATCGCGCTGACACAAAGCCGCCAACGGACAAAAATGTGGATGTCAGCCGTGATTGCCCTGGGCTCTCCCCTGGCCCGCGCCGTTCGTGGATCTGATGCGACCCAGGCGCCAGGAGGTTGAACATGCGCAGGATTATGCTGGTTCAATTCCCCATCGAACCCTTCAACAGCCTCGTTCGCAATGGGTCCATAAAGGACAGGCGCCTGCTATGAGCTAATCCCGAAGCTCATAACAGGCGCCTGTTTCTGAGCGCTGGAGGCGGACCCAAACACCCGCCTCCCTGGCCCCTGCGCTCACTCCATTCTCAGCTGTGTCGGATCCTTCGCCTCCCACTCCGCCAGTAGTGCTTCGGCCGCGCGAAACCCTTCGATTGCCTTTTGTACCTGGCTGCTCCAATCGATCTCGGCGCTGGCGATCTCCCCAACCCCCGGCTGGCCGCCTGCCCCGGCTTCCAGCAAATTCTCGCGGAACGCTTCTGACGCTGCATCCATTTTCCCGGCCTCCAAATCGAATTCGTCAGGCGTGTTCACACCGTTTCCCCCGTTGTTCTGACGGTGTGAACCCGCCCTTCCACAAGAATGTTGCGATTCGCTCATTCAGGCAATGCGGCTTTCCGGTAAATCATGCTGGTCAGTCCGTTCCTGGAATCGGCGCACAAGTAACTCCCAATTTGTTACTCGCGGATCTTTGGCTGGGCCTCCGCGCAGGGTAATCGCATAAAAGCCTCACGCTGAGCCTGGCTGCTTATCTCGACAGCGTCAGCGACGACCGAATCGATTTTCTCCAGGCCCGCTATCACTACCAGCTGCGCTCGGAACCGTCGCTCTGGCCCACTTTTCCTCAATCCGTCTGGGGCCGGACCCGTCCTTTCTTTACATCCCGCCCCACCCCCTGCAAAACTGGAGCGTGGACACCCAGACAATTGTTATTCTCGATTTCGGCTCGCAGTACACCCAGCTGATCGCCCGCCGTATACGCGAGCAGAACGTTTTTTCCGTCGTGCTTCCCTGCACGGCGCCCATCGCCGAGGTTCGCGCCCTCAAGCCAATCGGCCTCATCCTCTCGGGCGGTCCCTCATCGGTTTACGACGCGGACGCCCCTGCGGCCGACCCAACGGTGCTCTCGCTCGGCGTCCCCGTGCTCGGCATCTGTTACGGGCTGCATTTCATCGTCCACCATCTCGGCGGCAAGGTGCGCTCGGGGGTCAAGCGCGAGTACGGCCACGCCGAAGTAGCCATCGAAGACAGCGCCAACCCGCTTTTCGACGGCCTGCCGCCTTCGCTCCAGGTGTGGATGAGCCACGGCGACGAGGCGCTCGAGCTGCCCGCCGGTTTCCATCGCACTGCCGTCACCTCGAACGCGCTGGCCGGCATCGCCAACCCGGAAAGCCGCATCTGGGCCGTGCAGTTTCATCCCGAGGTGCATCACACGCCGCTCGGCGCCGCGCTCATCAAGAACTTCCTCTTCAAAATCTGCGCCGCCGCGGGCGACTGGACCCCCGCACACTTCATCGAGACCACCGTCGCCCAAATCCGCGAGAAAGTCGGCAACGGTCACGTGATCTGCGGCCTCTCGGGAGGCGTGGATTCCTCGGTTGCCGCGGTGCTCGTCCACAAGGCCATCGGCAGCCAGCTCACCTGCATCTTTGTCAACAACGGCGTGCTGCGCAAGAACGAGTTCACAAGCGTGCAGAGAAATCTCCGCGACAAACTCGGCCTCAAGATTGTCGCCGTGGACGCAAGCCGGCGTTTCCTCGACCAGTTGGCCGGCGTCACCGACCCGGAAACCAAGCGCAAACGAATCGGCGCCGAGTTCATCGCCGTCTTTGACGACGAGGCCAACCGCATTGCCAAGGAAACCGGTGGAGTCGACTGGCTGGTGCAGGGCACGCTCTACCCTGACGTGATCGAGTCCTCAAGCGTGAAGGGTCCCAGCCAGACCATCAAGAGCCACCACAACGTGGGCGGCCTGCCGGAGCGCATGAAGCTCAAGCTGATTGAGCCGCTGCGCGACCTGTTCAAGGATGAAGTGCGCCGTATCGGCCGCGACATGGGCATTCCCGAAGACGTGCTCGGCCGCCAGCCGTTTCCCGGTCCAGGACTGGCCGTCCGCATTCTCGGCGAGGTTACGCCGGAGCGCGTGGCGCTGCTGCAGGAAGCGGATGAAATCGTGGTCGCCGAGATCAAGGCCGCCGGCCTCTACTCCAAAATCTGGCAGAGCTTCGCCGTACTGCTGCCGGTGATGAGCGTCGGCGTGATGGGCGACCAGCGCACCTACGCGTACACGGCCGCCGTCCGCGCTGTGCACTCTGAAGACGGCATGACCGCGGACTGGACCCCGCTGCCTTACGACGTACTCAAGCGCATCTCGAGCCGCATCGTCAACGAGGTTCGCGGCATCAACCGCGTGGTCTACGACATCACCTCAAAGCCGCCCGGAACGATTGAGTGGGAGTGATCGCCCTCGATCGTGCTTTTCTTTGGGAATGCGCTCCAGTCCCTGCCGCCAAAAGCCGCGTTTCAGGGGTGGCTTTCCCTTTCCGGGTTGCCATAAATCGCGCAATATGCCACAATATTGAAAAGGTGCCATTTTATGACAGAAGCGGTAGTTTTGGGAGAAAGTGGCAGAATTGTACTCCCTGCGGCAATTCGCAAACAATTCGGCATGAAGCAGGGCGATCTCTTGACCATCAGCGTTGACGATGGTTCCATTCGTATTCGCAGCATGGAAATGGCAATCAAAGAGGTGCGGGCCTCGATCATGGCCGAGCGCGGCAGTCTCAAGGGCATTCTGGACGAGTTTCTTGAGGAACGCCACGAGGAAGCACGGCGCGAGGCTGACAATGTCTAGCGTCATTTTGGATTCTTCCGCGGTGCTGGCCCTGGTTCTCGGTGAGCCGGGAGGAGAGCGGGTTAAGGCGCTGCTGGTGGAGCAGCAGGCGCACACAGCGATAAGCACCATCAACTGGTGCGAAGTCCTCACGCGCTTGCAGCGGCATAGCCCGATTGTGAGCGCCGCCACTTTGCCTGCCATGCTGCCCGGCGTAGAAGTGGTTCCTTTCACGCAGAGTGAAGCTCAAAATACGGCGGAATTGGCGAAGACCTGCGGCTCGCTCTCCCTGGGTGATCGCGCCTGCCTTGCCCTTGCCTCAAGCCGCCACGCAACCGCGTGGACCACCGACAGGATTTGGGGCCGGGTAAAAATCGGGATCGACCTGGAAATACTCCGCTGATCTCGACCGCAGACGAACTGCAGTCAAAGCATCCTTTTACCGTTGCGCAAGCATGACCTTTTGCCGCCGAATGCAGCGCGGAAGAAGTCATAGCGCCGCCAGGCCGTTTCACAATTTGCCGGCTCGAATTTACTTGCCCTGCTTGTTCTCCAGGCGCAGAACCACGTTCACGGTGCGATTTTCGTCGTTCAGACTCAGGCTGTAGGTGCATCGTGCGGCGGCAAACACGCGCGCCAGTTCCGGATTCATGTTGCCATCGGCAAAGAATGCCTTGATTGCGCCCTCGTTGAAAACCGAGCCCGGCGGAATCTGCCACGCCTTCACCATGGTGGCGGCCAGGTCGTCGGCCACGTTCTCAATGGCGAGCTTGCCCATCGTGTAGACCGGTCCCGGTTCCGCTGTAACCAGGTAGCTGACAGAATTGTTGGCGCGGTCGAAGCTGGCCGTGGGAACAACCCGGGCCTTCATCATTCCCCGGTCGTGATACCGGCCGGTAATAAACTCCCAGCTCTCGCGCAAGAGCGTTGCATCGGCTGGGTCTCCGGGGCGAATGTGCGATTGGCGATCGAACTCCGCTTGCGCGACCACCAGATCGGGCGCCAGTTGAATGGCCGCGATCCGGTACAAGGGCCCGGTCGAAAGAGACAGCGTAAACGGCACCCGGATGTCCGCCGCAGCCGCAGTCGCTGGAAAGTGCGGCCGGGCGTGGATCTCCGCTTCGAGGTAACCCTGGTCGAGATAGTAGCGGCCCAAGTCCGCCTCAACCTGTGTCTGGCTGGCCTCCCGATCGAACGGCGACCCGGTTTCGAGCGAGAGAATCCGCTGCGCCCCGGCATCCAGAAAGTTCGAGCCCGGCTCCTCGTGAAGATCGCCCACCACCACCGGCGGCGCGCTGATGTTGAACATGACAGCCACAACCGCTTGCCCCTGAGGGAAGGGCGTGGCAGACACCGTGGCCTTGATCTTGCCAGCCGCAAGGATTGCTTCAAGGGCCTTGGCCACATCGTTGGTGAGGCCGCCCTGGGCTGGAACCTTGCCATGGTAGAGCGGGCACCGCGCATGCAACTGCGCGTCAAGATCGTTGCCCGGCGTCAACGGCAGGTTGCCCAGACGGATGGGCAATAACTGCGCCGCGGGCGTCAACTGAAACGTCAGATCGTCCCCATCGGTCTTATAGCTGAGATTGTCAAACAGGCCGGTGGCCATCAACAGCTTGGCGTGGTCGTTGATGGCAGCGTTGTCCAGCGTCATGCCCAACTTCAGTCCTGCCGCATCGAGCAGTTCCTGGGGCGTGTAATCGGGAGCTCCCGTGAACTCGATCGTCTTTGGCTGAATCGTCTGCGCTGCCGATGCAGCGACAACCAGAAATCCGGCAAGCGACAAGAGCACGGCGCGACGCATGATACCGACAGCTTAGCAAACCCTGGGGCGCAGAACCGTGATCGCGGGCGAACTGGGCAGTGAGCCATTCCACACGGCGCCGATTCTTGAAGTCAGGCGGAGTGGGACTCCGCCCGGAACCGTGCCCTGCGCTGGAACTCCCGGCGCGCGCCAATGCTCGATCGGCTATCCTGTTTCCAAGAGGATCAAGGCGCCTTTCATGCCCCCCCAGCAACAAAACCCGCCCCCCGCGCTCGCACCTTTTCGCATCGATCCAATGTTTGACCCCAGGGTATGGGGCTCCCGCGATCTGCGACCCTGGTTCGACCTAGTCCCTGCGGCCAACCCCATCGGCGAAGCCTGGCTTACGGGCGACATGTGCCTGGTGGCTACCGGGCCCCACGCCGGCAAGCGCCTCGACGCGCTCTTCGTAGAGCTCCATCAGTCCCTGCTCGGCCCGACTGCTTCCACGATCCAATCGCCACTGCTGCTCAAGGTGCTTTTTCCCAAGGACAAGCTCAGCGTCCAGGTGCACCCTGACGACGCCATGGCGCAAAAGTACGGCGAGCCCCGCGGCAAGACCGAGTGCTGGTACGCACTCGCCGCCGAGGCCGGCGCAGAGGTTGCCCTGGGCCTCAAACCCGGCGTCACGCTCGCCGAGGTGGAGAAGGAAATTCACGCCGGAACCCTCGAGGCCAGCCTCAACATGGTGCCCGTCGTCGCCGGCGATCTTATTTTTGTGGATGCCGGGACCGTGCACGCCATCTGGGCCGGTTCCGTTCTTCTTGAAACCCAGCAGAACTCGGACCTCACCTATCGCATGTACGACTATGGCCGTTCGCGCGAGCTGCACATCGAAAAATCACTTGAAGCCACCAAGCTCGTGACCCGGGCCGGCAAGGTGCAGCCCACCGCGCTCTCCGACCGCACGGTGCTTATCGACGCCGACTATTTTCGCGTCGAGCGCATCCCCGTCGCCTGCAGCCGCGGCAGCCAAAGCCTGCTCTCGAAGCCCGACCAGGCGCCGGGGCTGGCTTATCTGTTCGCCGCCGCCGGCGCCGCCCGCATCGCCGGCGCCGGGTTCGATCCGGTCCAACTGCCCGCCCGCGGCGTCGTGGCCGTACCCGCCACTTCACCCGCTTTCACGGTGGAAGACCTCGGCGGCCTGGACCTGATCCGCGTCACGCCCAACTGGCCGCGGGACTTGCTCCGGAACTCCGCATGACCGCTCCAGATTGGCGTCAATCCGTCGTCGATTACCTCCGCGCCGAGGCCCTCCCGGTGGACAAGTTCGGCCACCAGCCGCGCCTCTATGCCCTCGCCTGCCGCCTCGGCCAGGGACTGCGCTTCGACGACGACATCCTCTTTGCCGCCGCCTGGATGCACGATCTCGGCGTCTTCCTTGGCCACCGCCCCCAGGACGCCGCCGCACTGGCCGCCTGGGACCACGTTCCTTACACCATTGCCCGCACCCGCGAGCTGCTCCCGAGCTGGGGCTTTCCCGTCGAAAAGCTCGACGACGTTGCCGAGGCCATCCGCACGCATCAGGCAAAAGACGACCCCGAGATTGTTGAGGCCGTTCTGCTTCGCGACGCCGACATTCTTGAGCAGCTCGGTGCCGTGGGCGCGGTCCGCGCCCTGGTGAAGGTTGGCCGCGACACGCGGTTCTCGACTTTCTCCTCCGTGCTTCCCGTTCTGCGCAGCGCCCTGGAGCATTTGCCCAGCCAACTCCGGCTCGACGCTTCAAAGGAAATGGCAGCGCCCCGAGTCGAAGCTCTGCGGCACTTTATCGCCTCCCTTGAAGAAGAAGCCAACGGGTTGCTCTATTAGAACGGCAGTCCCACGTTCCCCTGGTCCCCGTTTCCCCGTCCCTGCCCGGAACTTTTTCCCCGGAACCGGGTTTTCACTTGTGACAGCTTGTGTGCAGGCTCGTCTAAGCAAATGAGCGGCCAGCACAATTAGTTCGCGTCGTTGCTGACATCGGCACATCCAAAAGGGGTGCTTACAGGGCCCAGGGTGGGCCGGTCCAGGACGCATAGGAGAAATCGAAGATGAATCGGGCAATGTTCAAGAAAAGCTTTTGTCAGGTTCTGGCCTGGTCCGCGGTGGTGGCTCTGTCGGCGGTTGTGGCTCTTGCCCAGGAAGCCGCTCCGGCGGCCGGGCAGCGCACCGACGGCCAAATTGAGATGGATGTCGTCCACGCACTCGACGCCTCCCAGGCTCTGAAGAACGATCTGATTACCGCCGCCACGATCCAGTCCGAGGTCACGCTCTCGGGCACGGTGTCCACTGAAGCCTCAAAGGATCTAGCGGCCTCCATCGCCGCCAAGGTGGCTGGCGTAACCAAGGTCAACAACAACCTCAAGGTCGGCGATCCTCAGCAGGCTGAGGACGCATCCGCGCCACCCCCGCTGGACGATTCCGAGCCCGCTCCGGAGCAACAGGCAGGCGCACCGCCTGACAACAGCCCCATGGCGCCACCCCAGGCTTACCCGCAGCAGGCGCCCGGGCAGGGTCAATATCCCGATAGGGGCCAATACCCACAGCAGGGGCAGTACCCGCCGCAGGGACAGTATCCGCAGCAGGGGCAATATCCGCCGCAGGGACAGTATCCGCAGCAGGGGCAGTACCCGCCGCAGGGCTATAACCAGCCTGCCGCGCCCGCCTATCAGCAGGCGAATGGACCTGTGACCGTGCCCCGGGGCACGCTGCTCCAGTTGCGTACCAGCGAAGCGCTCGAGAGCAAACACGCCAAAGACGGTCAGCCGGTCGAGTTCACGCTCATCAGCGACGTTGCCAATGGAGGCGTGCTCGCCCTTCCGCGCGGCGCCACCTTCCATGGCGTGGTTACCGAATCAAAAAAGCCGGGCGACCTGGGCGGAAGCGCGGAGCTGGCCCTCACCCTCACTTCGCTTGACCTCGGCGGCCACAACTACCCGCTCTCCACCGATCAGTTCAAGATCAAAGGCCCCAATAAGGCGGGCCAGACAGTGGGCAGCGCGGTGGGCGGCGGACTGCTCGGCACCATCATCGGTTGCGCCGTGGGCCGCGGCGTCGGCTGTGCGGTGGGTGCGGGAGCCGGCATTGCTGCCGGCACGGCGGCTTCAGCGGCTTCTTCCGGACCCCAGGTCTGGATCCCGGCCGAGGCCCTGGTCAGCTTCCACTTGAAAGATGCTGTGACGGTGAACCCGGTCAGCCCGCAGGAGGCGGCCCGTCTGGCCCAGGGGCTCTACCAGGGCGGACCCTCGCTCTACCGCCGCGGCTATCCCGCCTACCCCTACGGACCCCGCTACTTCACCGGCTACGGCTACCCGTACGGTTATCCGCCCGTCTATTACCGCCCTTACTATATGACTGGCGGCTATTACTTCTGGCGGTAAATCACCGCGCTTCCCCCAGCGCGGCAGGCGGGCATCTCCTCCGGATGCCCGCTCCTTTTTTGCCCGATCCCTGATCCATGCCCTCTAGCATTTCGGATGCGGATTCTTGAACACCAACTCGATCGGCAGCCAGTCTGACAGGCGCTTCGCGTCCACCTCGTCCGCTTCGGCCTGGCTGGAGAGCGACGACTGGGCCAGCGCCACCGCGATCTTGATCTTTCCCTTCACGCAATAGGCCCCCAGAAACCGCGAAAGACCCTTGTTGGAAGCATCCATGTAGTCGGCGGGAAGCGCGCCGTCGGAGCCGGGGATATCGACCGGGGCCATGATCATCTGGTTTTGGATCGGCCCGGTTTTCGCCACGCCCGAAGCATCAAAGCGCACCACCAGGCTGGCTCGTCTCTCGAGCGCGTCGGGATTGGCCGTGTACTTGATGGTCGGAATGGTGATCCCGGCCGGGTTCGGTTTGGCTGCCCCCGTGTCAAAGGCAAGGTGGTAGGCAGCGCCCTGCCATTTGGGCACAACGGGAACATTCGCAGCCTTGTCTCCCGAGCTTCCGCACCCCGCCAAAAACGCCATACCGCAAAACGCCAATCCGCCCATCGCCAGCATCAAGCTTTTTCTCACGTCATCCTCCTCGTCCTGTTCAGACGACGCGCCAGAATACCACTCTTGTGCGCCCCTCGCGCAAAAGCGCTTCCACTGCACAGATGGTTGGTCAACGGTGCTGGTGGGCAACTATGTTTCTGCCGGACAGCTCGGTTATGTGATCGCTGTGCACCCAGAACTCGGTGACTTGGTCAGAACTAAGGCATCGTCCCCGTTTCTGAATATTTTCGGGCAGCTTCTGTATTCAGGACCTCTGACGGAGAGCGAGGCGCGGGAGCTGATTGGAAGTTCGCCCGAGCCGTTCTCCGAGGACGCTGTCCAATGGATACTCTCGGAGAGTGGGTGTCACCCATGCTTGCTGCAGCTTCTGTGCGACACTCGACTCACGGCGATCCACGAAAATCAGCCTGAGGAACAATGGAAGACGGAAGGACTGGCTCGAATCAGCCATTTCCAACATTTGCTGAGCCGCGGATAGGCGATATGGATGAGACAGGCGGCCTGGGAACGCCCAGACTCGCTTCTTTTCAACAGCTTCCTAGAGCTCGCATGCTGGCAATGGAGATAGCTCGCGGAAGCGAAGGCGAGGTTATGCCAAACGATGCACTCGATCTGTTATGCCGCAGAGAAATCATAGAACCATCGGGATCCGGCTATAAGTTCCAGGTCGAACTGATTCGGAGATGGTTTGCTCGTAGTAGAGTCCAATAACTTCAGCTCGCAATTCAATAACAAGTCGAACTTATTGAAATTCACCACAATATTTCGAGAATATGTGCCCCCGCCTTCAATACAAAAAAGCCACGCAATGACTCCGATTACCCGGTGTATGATTTCAGCACTTGCCCCGTAAGAATCTGAGCTGGGCCTGAAAAGGGAGGCTTGCACCCATGAGGCGTCGAGCGTATTTGCGAACCAAGATCGTCGAGATTTCCATTGGTACTGCCATTCGCTTGTCGAGTCGAGCGCGCCGCGCCGCGCCGGTGCTGTTGCTAATCGGAGCCATGCTTGCCGGGACAGCCGGGTGGCTGGCGACCTCTGTCAAGGCCAATCACTGGGTCAGGAAAGGCTGGGAGAGTATGTTTGGCCCCCCGTTACTTTCCAATGCAGGGCCGCACGTTTTCGCGCAGCTTGGAGGTACCGGAAACTACACGGTTACTGCGATTAATGTGACGGGTGCGGGTACGAGTGCGCTCAGCGGAACCGTTGCCCTCTGCATCGATGCGGCGGGAGATGTCGCGGGGATATACGTTGACTCAAGCCTTTCGTCTCACGGTTTCGTGCAGGCTGCCAACGGCACCGTTTCCACCTTCGATGCTCCGGACGCAGGCACGTCCGTGAGCCAAGGCACCTATCCGCTCAGCATCGACAGCAATGGGGACATCGCGGGAATGTACGTTGACGTGAATGGCGAATATCACGGCTTTACACGCGTCGGGGGCGTATTGAGCGAGTACGACGCCCCTGGCGCGTTGCCGGCCGCCAGGCATCGGGGAACCATTCTGACGGGCATCAACACGGCGGGAACCGTCGTTGGGAGCTACTCTGACGCGAGTTCTGTCTTTCACGGTTTCACGCTGACCGCGGGAGGTTCATTCACGCAGATTGACGCTCCTGACGCAGGCACCGGCGTGACTTATCTGCATGAACAAGGAACTTTTCCGGTCGCCATCGACGCGGCGGGAGATGTTGGCGGCACGTACGTTGACTCCGGCAATCTGTATCACGGCTTTGTGGTCCCGGCGAGTAGCACGCTCGTCGAGTTTAGCGTGTCTGGCGCGGTCACGGGCTACGTTCTCGGCAGGCAGCAAGGAACCTTCCCTGTCAGCATGGACGCGGCGGGGGATCTTGTAGGGAGCTATACCGACGCGAGCGGCGGGCGCCATGGGTTCCTGCGTACCGCCAGTGGAACGATCACTCCCTTCGATGCTCCAGGCGCGGTCGCCGGGACCACCATAATCCAGGGAACAGTTCCCTTCAATATCGACCCCAGCGGGAATTATATTGTCGGGGCCTACACAGATGCGAGCGGCTTGTTGCACGGTTTTGTACTCACCACCGCCAATGACACGACGACCAGCTTCGATGCTCCGGGCGTGACTACGACCTCCACGCCGCTTGGTGAATGGGTTCCGACCGGTACCTTCGGCTTCGGCGTCAATGCGTCCGGCGTTTTCATAGGAACCTACGCTGACTCGAGCACGGTGCTTCACGGCTTCATAGCCACCCCTCTGCCGGTGGCGGCCATGCCCACGTTCTCGCCTGTCGCGGGACCCTACACCTCCGCGCAAACGGTGGCCATCAGCGACACCACGCCCGGCGCGACGATCTACTACACAACCAACGGAACGACACCGACGGCCAGCTCAACGGTCTACTCTGGCTCGATCACAGTGTCATCGACGGAGACCATCGAGGCCATCGCCGAGGGCAATGGCTATGCGAGCAGTGCGATTGGAATCGCCGCTTACACCATCAGCATTCCAAGCAATCCGAGTCCAACTCTAACCAGCCTGTCGCCAGCCTTCACCGGCTCGGGCGGGTCGGCCTTCACCCTGACGATCGCTGGAACAGGGTTCGCCTCCGGCTCCACTGCGTATTGGGGTTCAACCGCGCTGACAACCACCTACGTGAGCGGCACGCAGCTCACGGCGCAGGTTCCGGCGGCCGACATTGCCTCGGCGGGGATCACTGCAATTACCGTGCTGACCCCAACACCCGGTGGAGGCACGTCCAACGCATTGCAGTTTGAGACAGATTCGGGCTCGTCCGGATCCGCGCCGACGTTCACCTCTCCGACGACAGTCTCGGTGGCTCCCGGCTCCACGGCCAGCTATTCCGTGACCCTGCCTTCCGGGGCGACCAATGTTTCCGTTACGTGCCTGAACCTGCCCCAGGGAGCCAGTTGCAGCTACTCCTCCACCAGCGGAGCGGTAGCCATTACAACTTCCGCGAACACCCCTGCGGGAACGTATCAGATCACGATGGTGTTTACTGAGACCCTGCCGGGAGCGGCGACAGGACTGATCATTCTGCCGTTTCTGCTGCTGCCGCTGGCGTGGGCGCGACGGCGGTGGATGCGGCAGCAAATCTGGATTGCGGCGTGCATCGGCCTAATCCTTTTTATAGGCGCTGTTGGTATTGGTTGCGGCGGGGGCGGCGGAGGAGGCGGAGGAGGCGGCAAATCGCAAACTCATACCGTCACCAGTTCGGCCGTCGTCACGCTGACGGTGCAGTGAGAGCGAGGTAGGAATCGACAGGCGCCCGGCCGGCGCGCTGTGTCAATGTGGTGCGTAGATCATTTAGAGCGGTTTCAGGATGAGTATGCCCGATTGTGCTTCGTACCAGGTCGGCCCTCCCTGGGGTCGGGTCGACTTGAGTGCAATGCCTCTGGGTACAGCAATCCTGAAACCGCTATAGCGCCCAAAATGTGTTTTTTTGATTACCACGCGCGGGGCCGCCGGCTTTCGGCGGACGCAGGGTCAGAATGCCCGGATCGGTTTATTCTGGCCGATTGAAGACAAAACGACGATTTTTATGAGGCGTCAAGCGGCTTTCAATTCCAGGAGCGCGGGATTTCCATTGGTGCTTTGATCCGGATGATGGCTGATTGGGTGTGCCGAGCCCGGTCTTGGACGCCCAAATATGCTTTCGGCCCGTAGTTTTGGAAAGCTGACAACGCTTCTTATTCGCCTTGGGCACGGTGAGGCCTATGCGGCTCACAGTCCTTCAATAGAACCTGCGTGCGAGCGCCCGCACATGAACGCCACCCTTCCTCACGGCTTGAACTCTACCTTGACAACGGCTCGGCGGTGGGAGGCTGTGGTTGACTTCTCCATGCCGCCCGGAAATGTGAGGCTGAAAACGCCTTCGCCAGCCGCTGTCAGTTCTGCGCCCTCAACCTTCGCAATGCCCCACCCCGTTTGCAACTGAATCCGCGACAGGCGGTCGGAACGCACATCGGCCTCGATCGTCAGAACATTGTCCGCAAAGGTCGTTCCGACAACGCGCACACCGGAGCTTGCCTCTCCAAGCTTCGGATGGGGAGCGTCCGCGATTAAAGTTACCCCGCCTTCAACTTCCATGCGCAGCGCAGTTTTTCCATGCGGAACCGGCAAAACCATGCGAGCGCGGGTCTCCTGCGGATGTTGCTCCAGCTTTACATCGACGGCTTGCCCACCGAGAGTGACCCGTCCGAGATGCGTTCCAAGCGGAAGCTCCGGCGAAAAGATCAGACTGCAATCCGAGCCGGGATTGCGGATGCGCAGCGTCAGTGCCGTCGCCGAGCGCTCAAGGTCCACCCCCAGTGTCGCAACCGGCAAGTGGATATTCTCAATGGAAATGTTGCGCCATGAAGCCGGCAGGTGCGGCGCAAAAGTGGCGCGATTGGCAAGGGCATCCACGCTGAGTCCCAGCATTCCGTGAACGGTTGCGCTCAGAAACCCGGCCGAGGACCAGGTCTGCTCCGGCACCGACTCGCTTTGGGCACGGTATACGTCCCCGGCCAGAACTTCGTGCATGTGTCCCGGTGCGTCGAGCCAGACCCAGGGCAGCATGGCCTGCCACATGCCCATCGCACTCGCTGGCCGATGTTGAGACCAGAACGCCTCGGCAAGCTCAGCCGTGTCAACTGCCCACACGCTGCCCTTTGCATACGAGGCGGGATCGTAACCGGGTGATCCTTCGCCCACACTGCGCGTGCCCCAGTCGGTTTGAAATGAAGACGACGCAAGCTGATCGAGTAGCGCACGATTCTGGTCTGGGCCGAACAGATTCAGGCTGATCGCTTCGGCAGGGGAGCTTCGCCGCTCCGGCGCATTCTTGCCTGCGGCCGTATGTCCGCTGACCCAGAAATCTTTCTCCGCGTTCCAGTACCGGCCCGGAATCGCCGCGGCGGCCAACCGGCTTGCCTGCATGGCTTCGTCGGCCTGAGCCGTTTGACCGGCAAGCGTGGCCAGGTGCGCGAACCCCGACGCAGCCTGCACCCAGCTTGCGGATAGGCCAAGATCGTCAGACAGGCGGTCCTGTTCGTCGCCGCCTTCCTTGTCTGCCGGGATCCGCGGTAAATGCGTTGCCGGGTCGATCACGGAGCGGCAGTATTCATAGGCGGATTCAATCGCCTTCCAATGCTCCCGCACGAATCCGGTGTCTCCACTGGAAACAACGTAGTGTTCGACCGTGGAAAGAAACTGAAAGCTGATGTCGACATGGACGAACATGTAAGGGAACTTGCCCGCCCAGTCAATCAACCCCGCGCTCTGCGACAGTTCATGCCAGATCATTCCCGTCTTCGGGTCCTGGTAGCGGAGTATGAATTCGAGTTCCTCTCGGGCGTGCGCCAAGTCTCCTGCGGCGATCGACCCCTCCGTGGCCACCAATCCGTCCCCTGCAAAAAACCAGTCGTACTGCGGTCGCCGGGCTCCGCGCGAGGGCCCATAACCCGCAACAAAACCGCAACCAAGATCGGGGTTGCACACCCATGCCTCATCGAGCGCAAGCTCCGACCACGCTATCGCCTGGTTGACGCTGGAGTCCGGAGTTTCGATTCTCAATCCATGGTCCAGCAATTCCCGAGTGTGGGCGGAGTAGGCTGCTTCGAGCGCCGTCTGGTCATGGACAAGTGCTCGGAACAGCGCACCCTGATCGGCAGTGTGGCGTGGATTCAGCGCCAGGTAGATATGGGCGTACCCGGCGTGGTCCGGCTGCAGCGTAAAACCAATGCTCGGTGAACTCGAGTCGCGAACCGTGCGGTTATCCAACTCGTCGTGGGCAACAATCTCCGGCGAGCCAACCACTGCGCTGAAGCCATCCGCCGGCTCGGTGAGCGCAAACGCGGAAAGCGACGGATTCCATGCCGTGCTCTGACCACCCAATGCGCCCGGCCACATCAGGTCAAGCACCGGTGTGGCATGGACCTCAATCTCGACAGTGCGGCTGCTCACGACCTCGTACGTAACGATTGCGCCGGGCTGATCCAGAGGAACGAAGAGTCTTTCGCGAACAATGAAATCGGGCCCCAGGTAGATGCGCGTCACAGCGTCCGGCTCGAAAATGACCCGGCTCAGAATCTCCTGTCCATCGATGGGAGTGGTCTCCCCAGGGCCTCTAAACGCAACCCGATAGCCGCTCAAAATCTGGAATGGATAGGCCCAGACCTCCAGGTCGCCTGTGGCATAGCCGTCGATCAAAGCACGGCGGCCAGGCACCGCTATAAAACGGCGGAGCGTGCCTGCATCCGTGTCGAATGCCGGAGCCGATTGCAACTCGGCGCTTGCGGGATTCATCTGTCCGCGGCTGGGGATGTTGAACGCCGCCAGGCACAAGGCGGTGGCGACAAGCGACAGAAACTTCCGCACAACGGCGACCCATGGTTGTTCCAGCAATCTCGCACTCCTTGAGCTGGCTCCAAGCTTTATTGCAATTTCTCGGGATTGGCAATGGACCTGAATTTCCATTTTGCCTCCCGGCTGCGATCCAGTGTATCCCCATTTGCCTCCACTACCGATCTATCCTGCATCCGTTCCCATCCCCAAGGCCAGGGCGTGTCCGGCTGGGCCGTTGCCGGGACAGAGGGCCATGATTTGCTCCATTTCGCAGCGATTTCTCAGATACTCCTCTCTCAACTCCCCTCCGTCGTCCAGACAGGTTTCGCCTTCCTGCCGAGCCTATCCAGCTGGCAGCGGGAAGGTCTCAATTTTCCCAATTGGGGCCCTCCGCAATCTCCGCATACACCGCCTTCGCAAGACCCGACGTATGCATTGCGGTGAGGCCGGCGATAGCGGCGCTTGCCTTCAAAAAACCGCGGCATGAACGAACTTCCAAATGAACACTCCCTGGACCTTCTTACTTGCATTCTGCTGTAAAGCAGAGATTCTTGCTGAAGAACGGCATCACATGGTTCTGAAAGCGGTCAGCCACCGCGCTCGTGTGCGTCCCGGAGTAGATCTCAAAGCTATTCTCGATCCCGTAGCCGTCAAGAATGTTGTGGAGCTTGGTTGCGTCGAAGCGGAGGCCGTCCTGGTCACCCACGTCCATTGCGATGGCGCGGTACTGCTTGAGATTGTCGATGTACTGATCCACAAAGGCCAGAGGCGCATTCGCCGCATATTTAGCCTGGATCTCCGGCACTGGAATGCCATCCTTTGTCGGCAGGTCAAAGTACAGCGGAGGGTTCCCCGGATCGGGAGCCCACGCCGCGGCGGTAGCAAACTGGGCCGCAGCGAAGCCGGGCGACTGTGCCGCCAGATCTGCTGGAGACTTGGCCGCTGCAACCTTCTTTTCGGCGGCAATCGCCCGCTCCTTCATTTCATCGCTGGGGCCCGGCCCGCCGCCGGTCATGGGCGACATGCAGCACGGGCTCATGATGTAGAGCGCGCCGAAGACGTCCGGGTGCTTCATGCCGATCCTGCTCGCACCGTACCCGCCCATCGAATGTCCCACCAGCCCGCGGCTTTCGCGCTGACGCATGGTCCGGTAGTGGGCGTCGATGTAGGCAACCAGGTCATGCGAGATAAACTTCTCGAAATTGCCGGTTGTCATCGAGCTCGAGTACATCGAGCCGTTGTAGATCGTCTTCGAATCGGGTAGAACGACGATCATCTCCTTCGCCCCAAGGGCAAACGCGCCTTCAATTGTCTGCGGCACGTGAATCTCATGGCTCCACTGCTCGGCGCCGATCGAATAACCGTGCAAGGCATAGACCACCGGGTATCGGCGGGATTTATGGGTGGCATAGCTCGGCGGCAGGAAGACAAGCACATCGCGATCGACGGCATCCCCTTCCAAATTGCCCTCGAGAGCCGCGCCGTGGATCTTGATCTGCTCAACAGTTACAGGCTTCGCACCGGGGATCACCGGGGGGACGATGGTCTGCACCTGCGCCGAAAGTTGGCCCGCCAGTGCGAACGCAATCTGCACCGTGATCAGGCCCATCAGTTTCCTTGTCATTCTCAACACTCTCTCTGGAACGACCTCACTATACAGAGGCGGATTCCAGAAGGACAAGTTGATTAAGTCGCATGATTCCCATCGATGCCGTGCGTCCGTTGGAGTGCCTGGCATTTTCTTCTGTTGTCTCTTCTCGAATGGCACAAATTGAGCCGGGCCCATGATCCCCAAGGCTGATCAGGCAGCAAACGGTACCGAACGTTGCTCTCTTCGGGCGAGCCATCCGAGAGGGCAAGATTCGAATCAGTTGCATAAACCGGCTTATTCTCGGAAGAGTCCGGTATGGCGTCATTTGGGGGCCGGTTGGATTCCAGTCCCTCCGATAGATATGCGCGGTCGGGGTGGGTCACGAAGGAAAGTGAAACTGGATTCCGGAGCGTCATTGATCACAACGGCGTTTCACGGCACCAGTTTTGGGAAACGGCCTGGAGGCGTGCATCTGCCTTTCACCAACATTCGAACGGTTTTTCGGTCTGTCGTCGATTTTCCATTCGGAATCGCGGCAGGCGCCAGTTGCCTGCTCCATTCCATGAAGGAAATGACAAATGCGCTGAGGTGTTTGGGAACTTGGAACCGGAAGTCCCGGCGCGGTAGAGTTATAATCCTGCGCGAGGGAAACAGGAATCAGTCAGGAGAGTCAGGCGAAGATGAAACGGCGCGAGGTATTGAAGGGATTGACGAGTGCAGCCGCAGGTGCTTTCTTGCCAAACCGGGCCTGGCCGATGTTAGAGCCGCAACAAGATGCGCAGGCATCTCCGCCGCTGGCCGTCCCGATTCGCGGGCTGGTTAATAAGGACGGTGGATTGTTGCAACCGGTTCAGATCACCGTCCAGCACTCCGGGGCCGACGTTGCCGCTGTAACAAGACTGAATGGCGTTGAGGTTGACAGGAGAATCCTGTCCTCTGGGTCAAATGCATTTCAGGTGCTTGCCGATCCAGTGAGTGCGCCGCAGGACGTAAATATCACCGTTGCCGCAGGGGATCAAATCCGTTCAGCGGTTGTAACGCTCAAACCGGTGCGCAAGGTAACCGTTTATGTTTTACCCCACTCTCACCACGATCTTGGATATACCGATCTGCAGGCCAACATCGAAGAAAAGCAGATAAACAATATTACCCAGGGCATAGACCTGGCGCGCAAGACTGCGAGTTACCCCGAGGGCGCCCGTTTTGTGTGGAACCTGGAGGTGCTATGGGGTGCGGACCTGTTCATGCGCCGCAAATCGCAGGAGGAGAAGGATGAATTTATCGCTGCTGTAAGAAATGGGTGGGTAAGTGTGAATGGTATGTACGCCAACGAACTTACGGGTCTGTGCCGCCCTGAAGAGTTATTGCAGCTATTTCGCTACGGCACGGAGTTAGGGGAACAATGCGGAGTTGTAGTCGACGCCGCAATGATCAGCGATGTTCCGGGATATACCTGGGGAACCATTACGGCGATGGCGCAGGCGGGAATTCGCTATTTCTCGGTTGCGCCCAACTGGTTCGACCGAATCGGAAGAATCATGGTGGAGTGGCAGGACAAGCCATTCTGGGCGATCTCGCCGTCTGGCAAGGCGAAGGTGCTCGTCTGGATTCCATGGTCGGGCTACGCGCTTTCGCATGTCGAACGGGGGATGAATATCGACCTTGTAGCCAGGTATCAGGATCGGCTCGACGCCGTGAAGTACCCGTACGACATTTCCTATTGTCGCTGGTCCGGTCACGGAGACAACGCTGTTCCCGATGGACAGATTTGCGAATTTATCAAGACGTGGAGTGAGCAGTACGATTGGCCGAAGTTTGTCATCTCTTCAACCAGCGCGGCATTCGCTGCTTTTGAGAAGCGGCACGGTCGTGAGTTACCGCAATTGAAGGGCGACCTGACCCCTTACTGGGAAGACGGCGCCGGATCATCTGCGCTCGAAACCCGCATCAACCGGAATGCCGCCGACAGGCTGACACAGGCGGAAGCGTTGACCGTCATGCTGCCGGCGAGCGCGAACCCGGGCAGTTATAACGCCAAAGGTTTTAATGAGGCATGGAGAAATGTCCTTTTGTACTCGGAACACACGTGGGGCGCGGCTGGCAGCGTGTCCGCTCCCGAAGCTCCGATGACGATAAGGCAGTGGGATGTGAAGCGTCAATTTGCGGTCGAAGCGGAAAAGCAATCGAAGGATCTTCTGAATGAGGCACTGCGTTCTTATGCGACGGGGAACGATGCCTCCGCCATCGATATACACAACTCAACTTCCTGGCCTCGGACAGAAGTCGTTGTCCTCTCCACGGAGATGTCGGCAGCAGGAGACCATGTAAGGGATCAGAACGGTAGACCTGTTGCCTCGCAACGGCTTTCGAGCGGGGAGTTGGCGTTTCTGGCGGCCAATGTGCCGGCCTTCGGGCGTGCGCGCTTTCACTTGTCAAAAGGAAAAGCCCGGCGCCCGGCGATGGGAGCATCCGTTAAGGACGGATTGCTGGACAACGGAATTATCCGAGCAAGGATCGATTCGCAGACCGGTAACCTTGTGGAGTTCACGCTGCATGGAAAACCGGCCAACCTTGTGGATACCAGCGGCGCCGAGGCGGTGAATGAGTTTCTGTTTCTTGAGGGCAGCAACGTTACGAAGATCCAGAAGAGCGGACCGGCCACGATCAGCGTTGAAGAAGCGGGGCCGCTGATCGCTTCGCTGCGCATCGAGTCGCCTGCTCCGGGCTGCAACAGTCTGGTGCGCAGGGTACGCCTGTCGGCGGGCGCAGATTGGATTGAGCTCTCGAACGCAGTGAACAAGAAGCGTGCGGCCATTTCACCGCATCCTGAGGACCAAAAGCTCGCTGGCGAGTTTGCGCAGCATGGCGGCAAAGAGAGCTTGCAGTTTGCCTTCCCGTTCGCAATTCCCGACGGGACCATGCACATGGATATTCCCCTGGCAGAAATGCGGCCGGATGTGGACCAGCTTCCCGGATCGTGCAAGAACTGGCTTCCGGTTGGAAGATGGATCGATGTGGCGAATGCCCGTCAGGGCGTTACCTGGGTGACCCTGGATGCGCCGTTGGTCGAAGTTGGCGGCATCACGGCCACCATGCTTGGATCGCAACGCGACCCCGCGATTTGGCGTGAACAGATTCAACCGACGCAGAAGTTCTACTCCTGGGCGATGAATAATCACTGGGGGACGAATTACCGCGCGTATCAGGAGGGAGTTGTGGAGTTCCGCTATGCATTGCGGGCGCACACAGGATACGATGCGTCGGCTGCCAGTCGTTTGGACATCGGCCTGTCTCAACCTCTTGTTGCTTCGCAGGCAAGTTCCAGCGCCCCGTCTGCATCCGTCTTGACGATCGAGCCAAAGGATGTGCTGGCTTTGACGCTGAAATCCAGCGAGGACGGCAAGGCGTGGATCGTAAGGCTGTTTGGCGCTTCGGGCGAGGAACGGAAGGCGAAATTGCAGTGGTCCACGCCCGCAGCTCCCAGGCTTTGGCTCAGCGATCTCAGTGAGAAGTCGATTGAGCCGGTGGAGGGGGAGATCACCGTCCCAGGCTGGGAATTGATCACTGTGCGCGCAGATCGCGTATGAGTTCACGGATGCTCAATGCGCCGACGTATCCATCCATGTTTCCAGGTAATGGTGTTGAGTGAGGGGTCCGGCACGACCTTCGCCACGAGCAGAAAGTCATCGTTTGCCTAAGCTCCAGGGCCTCGAGTGTGCTGAATTGACAAGCCCGAGAGCCAGATCGTAGCTTCCTCTGAGCTCTTCCATCTTCCGGAAGAACAGGAGCGCTCTCGACCAGCACGCATTAATGCTCGAGGCGCGAGCACGCCAGGTTTTGCTTACGAAATAGGAGCGACTGTCTGAGAGCGTCGATTCTCGTTCTACGGATTCCATGAGAATGCCAATGGTCAAAAGCAAGAAGTCCGATGAGATAAGAGTCTTTTACGCCTGGCAGAGTGATCTGCCTGCTAAATTCACGCGCACAACCGATTCTGCGCGCTGTAGCTCCGAGATTAATTGGAGAATCGATCCATCTGGGGGCAACTTGGATCTGCTATGAAAGGCTGCGGCAAATTGAGAATGGTCAGGTCCATAAACCTGTACGGGACTCTCAAGAAATTGGGGACCCCAAATACTGGGCCACATGCATTTCGGCATGGTCGTGTCTCCGTCCTAGCCGCAAATGGAGTGCCGCAGAAATTGCAAGAGGAATGGATAGGGCATAGTTCGTATCGGATCACCGAACGCTATACCCATTTTGACGACAGCTACAGGCAAAAAATGGTGTCCGAATCCGCCTTATTTTTTTTCGGATAGTCCCAATGGTCCCAATTTTGAGGGTGTTTTGCAGCCCGAAGAAGTTGCGGCCTAAACCTATCAACCTAATGGGATTAACTAATGGTCGGGGAGAGAGGATTTGAACCTCCGACCCCCTGGTCCCGAACCAAATGAAAGTCCAAATCCAAGTGCTTTATCTGGTGCCGCTTAAGGGCGCAAGACCGGACTTTCTCTCACCTTCAAATGTACCGAAGTTGTACCGAGATTGCAGAGCGGGTGCCCTACGCCCAAACTGGCAGACCTGATGATCGCTCTGGCGCGCCACTGAGGCAAAATTAGCACCCGGCCAATGAAGCACTTTGGCTGCAGTTCGGCATAGTCGAACTACAGCGGATACCTTGCAGGTGGACAAGATTGCTGCTTCCTATTGCAGTCCTTGCGACAGCCAGCAATGCCGCAGCCTCGGCTTCGGTTTGCAAGCCAAACTCAGAATAATCCCAGGCCATGCCCAGCCGGCGGTACTTGCTGCTGCACGAAGGGTTGAAAGCGCAAAGCTCCCAGCGCTCGACGGCTCCGTTCAATTCCATGCGAAGAAACCTGCCGATTGCGTCCAAGACAGAAGGCTTGGCGGTTGCGCCCGGCACCAAGGGCGTACGCACCCAGAGTCTAAGGTTCCCGCTCACGGCTCTGCGGGCTGCTTCCCGCAGATTGGCGTGAATCGTTGTGAGTCCGGCACCGGTCAATTCGCGATGGATTGCTTCGTCGGAGTGCTTGAGATCGTACATCACCAGATTCACATGATCCAGAATCCGGGCAAAGACCTCCGGCGCGGTCTCGCCGCAGGTATCGAGAGCGGTGTGAAGCCCTAGCCTTTGGCAACCGGCGAGGAATCTCAGCGCGAGCTCTGGCTGGCTGCAAGGTTCTCCACCGGACAAAGTGACCCCGCCTCCGCTGGCCTCATACCAAACGCGATCCAACTCAACTTCGGCGAGTAATCCTGAAAGTTCGCGCCGCTCAGCCAGGGGTTGCATAGCGCGCGCCGGACACGCTTGAGCGCAAGCCTGGCAACCGATGCAGCGAGAGCGGTCAATCACGATGCCTTCGTCGGCGTCCGCTAGCGCCTGTTCTTCGCAGGCCTGGACACAGCTCAAACAGCGAATGCAGTTCTGGCCAAACCACCAGACTCCAGGAGTGCTCTGCCGGCTTTCTGGGTTGTGGCACCAGCGGCACCGCAATGGGCACCCGCTGAGGAACACGGTGGTGCGAATGCCCGGCCCGTCATGCGTCGAGTTGCGGTGAATGTCGAAGACGTTTGCGTAACACTGAGGGCCGGATGCGTGCATCTCGTGACCGATTCACAGAGCTGGATAATTGACGCGTTGAACAAACTCTTCCTGCAGCTTTCGATCCAAGACCAAGAAGTGCGACGAATAGCCCGTCACCTTTACCACGATGGCCTGATGCTCGGGCAGTTCCGGCTGTTCCATGGCTCGCTTCAGCCTCTCCATCGCAATGATGTTCAGGTTGATCTGAACTCCGCCGAGCTTGAAAAACGTGCGGGCAAACATCTCCACGGAATCGGCGCGCCGGATTCCCTCGGGAAAATAAGAGGGCTCCAACTCAATTTGAAACGATCCACCCTGGAACTTGCGAAAGTCCACTTTACAGAAGGAATTAGCGGTCGCGGTCAGTCCCTTAGTGTTGCGCCCGTGCATTGGATTCATGCCGTGCGCCAGTGGTTCAGCGGCATGGCGCCCATCGGGAGTGGCGCCCAGCATGGGTCCCGCATAGGTGTGTCCCATGAATTGAAAAAGCGACGCGCGGAAATGTCCGCCTTTATTCTGGCGCAGCGACTCCAGGTGTTCCCGCACCATACCGGCTACGCGAACAAGCATCGCATCCGGGCCTGCCAGGTCGTTGCCGAATTTCTCCAAGTTAAGAAACTCACGGCGCATCGGTTCTTTTCCGGCCCAATCCGACTTGACCGCCTGCTCCAGTTCAGCAAGCGTGTAGCGGTGCTCCTCGAAGACCAGCCGCTTGATCGCATAAAGCGAATCCGCGACGTTCGGCACTCCCAAGACGTTGACCGAAGTCAGGTTGTAGTCGACCGCGCCGGCGTCTGTGCAGTCGCGGCCGCGTTCGATAGAGTTATGCATGCAAAGCGAGGTAACCATCTCTGGCCATACACGGCTCTGCCACATATAAGTCGTGTTCTTGAAGTCCCGCAGTGCCTTGGCGGTTTCCAGAGTCTCGGCGCTGAAAAGGCTGAAGAGAGATTCGAAGTCACTCGCACCCTCATTCACGGCCCGATGGATCGCACGCTGCATCGGGTGCAGGAGCACGAGCGAGTTCAGATCCTGGTCGTTGTACTCGCGGCCCACCACGCAATACCACTGGCAACCGGAATAGGCCATATCCCAGGCATGGTCTTCGCTGACGCCGCTGCGCAATTCGCTGTCCCGCAGAATGTCGTAATTGATCAGGACGGGCGTGCCAGTCCCATGGCGGCCCAGCACATCGCACGCGTAATCGAAGAACTCCGGATCAATGTCCTTGTGCCACATCACGCCCAGGTTGTTGTCGCCGCCGTTCAGGTCATACGCTTCGAGGATGACGCGGCTCAACTCATTGGTTGCATCCCGGCCCTGCCGGTTGCGTCCACCCAAGGCAAAGTAGTTTCCACCGTACTTCAGAAACAACTCAGCAATCCATTCCCGCGCCTGTTCGCGGCTCATGCGCCCTGCGGCTAGATCGCGCCGATAAAAACCATGGAGCAGCTGGTCCAGGCGTCCATAGCCGTTGCCATGCGCGACAATCCGCTCGGTGAGTTGAAAAAACTGAATCCACTGTACGGCTTCAAGGAACGTGCGTGGCGGGTCATTGATGATCGCCTCGCAGGTTTCCGCAACTACCCTGTAATGCCGCGCCAAGCCGGAGGGAGCGTCGTTTGCCAGAGTGGCGGCCTCCACGGCGTGGCGTTTGACCCAGCGCTGTATGCTCTCGACAACCAGCTCCTGGGCCGCAAGGTAGTGGGCTGCGGGCTGGTTGCCGTTGGCCTGGTGGCGGACCTTCCAATACCGGATCTTGTTGAGCAGCCCGCCCCAGCCGAGTTCCAGGCCGATCGACAAATCCGGGCAGGTATGCGCATAACTGATTCCACCCGCGCCCAGTTTGCGAGCTTCGAATCCCGCCTCGTGCACCTGGTCCGGATAACGGAAGCACCTTGCCTCGTCCAGCTGCCAGTGAAACTCTCCGACTACCTCTTCCTCGGGGTGAATTTCGCATGGGTTGTGGTCCAGAAAGAACGCGTAATCCCGCGCCCAATTCAGCACGTCATTCTCCAACCCATTCACGCGCGACGGCATCTCCGCTGCATGAGGAAAGGGGACACCCAGAAAGACGCGACAGTTGTTATCGCCAATGTTGATGCGCTCGCTGATCGCCTGTTCGCCGGTGGGCGGAGCGAACCCTTCCCCGGTGCCCGACCAGTGATAGACCAGAAACTCGGGATTGTCCACGAAGTTGCTGCGCCGACCCTCGCGGCCGAGACAATCACGGCGGTCGAGCAAGTGTTGCATCCTGTCGTCGCGAACCGGTTTCCAGGCATTCGCGTCAAATGCAACCGCGGAGTTGGAGGCTTTGGCTTCTTTACAAATATGAGGCATGGTCGAGCTCATAGGCCAATTCCTTCACTTTCTGTGCGCCGGGGCCCGGCGCCGATCAGGGGCTTGACGAGCATTTACAGCACTGCGAAACGCATCCAGGCTTCGCATCCGTGAGCCCTTGCGGGAACCAGGGGAGGCGCCCAATTTGCCAATGCAGACTCTAAGTCCGCTCAGCACGCTCAAGCATGGCCATTTTCGATTACTTAAGCGGTAAAGGAAAGCATAGCACGATAATTGCGAATTCGGCCACAAAAATTTGTCTCCCCCCGAGAAGCACATGCGGCAGGTGCGGGCACGGGGCAGCACTCCGACAACGGCGCCGATTGACGACGGCAGAAGCCCCGTGGAGCCAGCCGGATACGCCTAACTCAATCTTTTATGCAATTTCTGCTCTGCGCCTCCCACGCCATGATGAACTCCGCCAGGCTTGCTGTAACATCGATTAAACTCATCGAATTGAAAGAATAGGAGGCGGCGATGGCAGTGCGGATGAAGGATATTGCCAGGGAGCTTGGCGTTTCCACCGTCACTGTTTCCAAGGTATTAAACAACCATAAGGACATCGGCGCAGCCACCCGGGAGCGCGTTTTGCGCCGCGTCAAGGAACTCAACTATCAACCGAGCCTTCGTGCCCAGGGACTTGCTTCGGGTCAATCGTTCATGATCGGATTGGTCGTTCCGGACCTTGTGCATGTCTTTTTCTCTGAGGTTGCGAAAAGCATCTCCAAGGTCATCCGGCAGAAGGGATACGGGTTGGTCATCTCTTCGTCAAATGACGATCCCGGGCTGGAGCGGGCGGAGATCTCGCAGATGATGCGCCACCGCGTAGACGCGCTGATTGTCGCCTCTTGCCAGGAAACATCCAAGGGGCTGCGGGCCATCTCCGCGGAGGTGCCGCTGATCCTGCTTGATCGAAAATATGACGATTACAAAGCCAACTTCATTGGCATCAACGACGAATTGGTCGGCAAAATGGCCACCGGGCACCTTATCAAGAGGGGATTCCGCAGAATAGCCTATATCGGCGGAAAGACGGCGAGCACATCACAAGGCCGATTGGTCGGGTACAAGCAAGCGCTCGCGGAACACGGGATCTCTGTTCCTGAAACCTATATTGTGAGCCGCAGGCATGCGGACGAGTCAGGCGACACGACAGGCTGCCAGGCCATGGAAAAGCTGCTGAAGCTGAAGCCCCGGCCCGATGCCGTGTTTTGCTTCAACGATCCGGCGGCCGTGGGCGCCATGAACGCAATTCTTGCCGCCGGGCTCAGAATCCCCGAGGATGTAGCAATTATCGGCGCCGGCAATATCCGCTATGCGGGATCGCTTCGAGTGCCTCTCTCGTCAATTGAAGTATTCAGCGACAAGCTTGGCGAGAATGCCGGGAATCTGGTATTGCAACTCATCGGGAACAAGAAGTCTGCCCCGCCCAAGGCAATCGTGATTCAACCGAAATTGATCGCGCGCGATTCAACCAAGGCAAGAAAGCAAAGTTCAAGCGCACTGATCTGAACCTTGCTTCGCTCCGGGCTCTTGGGATCCTGAAAGCGCCGTGGAGAGGTAGGGGCGCATCCAGCAATTGATCTCCCAAGCATCCGCGACGGGCGGGCGGAGATGCGGCACCATCGGCATATACGGCTCAGGTCCGAACTCCGGCGTCACTGTGAGGAACTCCGCCCCTTGCGCCCGGCGCGCATCGAGAATTTGGCACCACCAGCCCACACAGATTCCAAGTTGCGGGGCCCACTCGACGGCACGGCGGTTGAGCTGTCTCATGCTGGCAGCGTGCTCGCTTGGGGTGGCCCCAGCCGTCAGGATCTGCGCCACCAATTCGAGGCCCGCGGCTGCATGCAACTCGCGAATCTCCTCAGCTGACTCGATGAGTTCTGAAATGTTGATCTCAGTAGCGGAAAACTCCTCGCCGCGGACGCGGCGCAGAAACTCCGGCAAGGGCAGTTCCAACGCCTCCTACTTGGTCTTGGCTCTGCGGGACTTTGAACCGGTATTCTTACTAAACTCAGACGTTTCCTTGTATGCGCAGCACGAAGGCGTGTTCTCCGGCCGGTTGGGCTGGCAGTTGAATGGAAAGACCTTCGGGCTGCTGCTCCCATTTGAGCATTTCACCGGTTTGCAGCATTTGAACGGTATGAACCTGACCCGAAGTGATGGAGCGCAGAAGCAGCTTGCCTGAGGTTGGCCAAGCGAGAGCGAAGGCGAAAAGCTGGCCGTCCTTCGTTGTGAAGCGGATATCGTCAGAGGTGTAGCGGATCTTCCCTTCGTTGAAATTTCCGCTCGATGGCCCAGCTGATCCCTCACCGTAGACACGCCAGGGACGGGTTCCGTAGATGGCCTCTCCGTTGATTGCCGTCCAGTCGCCAATCCTCGCCAGAATATCTTCTTCCTGCGCGTCGAGGGTGCCATCGGCCCGAACGGGAAAGTTCAAGAGCAGGTTTCCGTTCTTGCTGACAATATCGATGAGCATCTGGATGACGGTAGTCGGAGTCTTGTACTGAATATCCCGCTTGTAGTACCAATCGCCGACGCAGGTGTCAGTCTGCCAGGGAAGGGGCTTGATGCCGTCCTGGATGCCGCGCTCGATATCTTGCACGCACATGCCGTCGGCGAACTGACCTCCGTCGTTGTTGTTTTTGCAGTTATAGACTGCTTCGAGCCGTCCGCCCAGCCGATGAATATTCGCATTGTAGAAGTGGGCCAGCAGCTCGCGGCCATGCCTGCCGAACGGCAGGCTACCGTCGCTGTAGAGAAGATCGGGCTGATAACTGTCTACAAGGTCCTTGATGCGCTTGAACCATTCCATCTGAAATGATTCAGGCGTGTTGCGGTACCAGGGACAATCGAGATGCGCGTTTCCGGTATGGTAGAGCTCATCGAACTTCGGATTGACGCCGTCGTATGGGACGCCCGCTAAGGGTCCGGTCGCATCGGCAAGCTTACTTACTCCAAACCAATTCCAACTGGCGCCAAGGTGTTCCGTGACTCCGAAGCGCAGGCCATGTTTGCGGGCCGCATCGCGCCACTCTCCGATGACATCGCGCCGGGGGCCCATCTTGACGGAGTTCCAACGATGGAATCGGGAGTTCCAGCAATCGATGTTGTCGTGGTGCTGTGCGATGGCGCAAAAGTATTTGGCGCCAGCTTTCTTGTAGAGACCCATCAGCCGGTCCGGGTTCCAGTTCTCGCCCCGCCACAGCGGCACCAGATCCTTGTATCCGAATTTGGAGGGATGCCCATAGCGCTTCAGGTGATCTTCGTACTGCGGGTGGTCCTGAATGTACATGTTGCGCGCGTACCAGTCGCCCATTTCCGGAACCGCTTCAGGCCCCCAGCAGGCCCAGAATCCCAGCTTGGCGTCACGAAACCAGTCGGGGGCGCGATAAGCCTTGAGCGAATCGAGTTCAGGCGCAAAGCTAACACCTGACGCACCGGCGCGAGCAGGCACCGCGGAACTGACCGCTGCAGCGCCAGCCAAGCCAACAAATTCTCTTCGATTCAAACGCATGATTCAGACTCCTCTTGAGATTCCGTGGTAAGAGAGTGAACTGCAGCCTCCTCTGAAAGTAATGATGAGGAAGACGTTGTAGACGGGGACCTGAGAGATGTTCGAAGCCGCCACATCTCCTGGTAGAACGAATACCCCGCGATGACGCAGTAACCGAATAGCGGGATGAGGTAGGCGATAGCCAGACTCTTCTGGCGATCCGAGATGATGCCCATGACCGGCGTTAGAATTGCTCCGCCGATGATAGCCATGACAATGAAAGATCCGCCGACCTTACTGTCTGCCCCAAGGCCCCGCAGGCCGAGGGCGAAAATGGTCGGATACATCAAGGACATAAAGAAGCTGGTCAGGAAGATGGCCCAGACGCCCGCCCAGCCCGGATGAATGATGGCAGCAAGCAACAGAAGGATATTAATCAGGCAATACGCGCCCATCAGACGTGCAGGGCCGACGTACTTCATGATTGCGGCAGAGGTGAAGCGTCCCAAACCGAACATGGCCAGGGTCCCGGTCAGAAAGTATCCGGCAACCTTCTCCGGCTGACCCGTGTAGTCCTGAACGTATTGAATGAAGTAGCTCCAGGTTCCCACCTGCGCTCCTACATAGAAGAACTGCGCGCAAATGGTAAAGAGTAGATGGCGATCTTTCAGAAGACGAAAATGGCTAGATTCGGAACTGCCCTCATTGACATCACCCTGGGCAACTTCATCGCGCAGCTTGGGCAGTGAGGTTCTCAGGAAAATCAAAGCCAATGCAATTGCCACGCATCCTAGTCCCAAATAAGGCCGAACGACTCGGAGCGTCTCAAAATGCAGGTAGGCCTGATACTGATTAGCGATTTGCAACTCATGAATCCGCTCAGTACGCAGTTCGATGCCGGAAAAGATGAGCGTTGTTCCGAGCAGGGCTCCAGTGATGGAACCAAGAGGATTGAACGCTTGAGAGAAGTTTAGACGGCGTTCAGCGGTTTCCTGCGGCCCGGAGAGAGCGATGAAGGTATTCGACGCAGTTTCAAGAAAAGCCAGTCCACTGGCCATGACAAAGAGCGCAAGAAGGAAGAACGAATAGCGGCCGATCAGCGCGGCCGGCCAGAAGAGCAGCGTGCCAACGCCAAAGAGGAGTAGCCCCGTGATGAACCCGGCCTTGTACCCCAGCTTGCGCATATAAAGCGCGGAAGGAAGTGCCAGAAGGAAGTAGCCCATGTAGAATGCCGACTGCACCAGCCCGGCCTGCAGGCGGGTAATGGAGAATGCCTTCATGAACTGCCGGATTAGAACGTCATTCAGATTGTTCGGAATGCCCCAAAAGAAAAAGAGGGACGTAACCAGGATGAAAGGCAGTAGTGGCGAACCTGCAAGAAGGGAGCGATCCCCATGCTCCTCGGTTGCTGGGCTCCGCACGAAGCTGGTGATCCTGGCGTTCACCTTTTCTATCCCTTTGTGCCGCGATAAGTATTCTCTGTCAATGTGTGCGCGCCCCTAACAAAGAACGCAAAACTTGAAGCTTCCCCGGCTATTCAGCCTGCCAGAGATACGCGAACATTCTTGACCTTGGACGGAGCATCACTCCAGTTCTGCAGCGCCTCCGGCACCTGATCGAGAGAAATGATGGAACTGACAGCCTCATCCACTGGAATGCGGCGTTGTCCGAGCATCTTTCGGCGTGTGTTTCCGTCATCGCTTTGACTGACTAAGAGTGCGCGATGGTTTGATTTGGATTGCCCGATTGGCATGCCCGGATTTGTACCAGACTCGGATCTACGGCATCTGTGCAAGGCGAGGAGTCGATTGGGTTCATGGAGGCAGTCCCTCACTTTCCATGCGGTCAGGAAATGAGATTTGCGGTCCAATGGGCGAGCCCGCTCGGGCCCAAGCTTGACTTCCTTCTCGGCAAAGACCACACCATGACCTGATTCCAAGCTGTAATACAACCGCCAAAACGGACTGAAAACGTTTTGGTAGTTCCAATGTGGCCGCCTCGCCATGAAGCCAGTTTCATGAAGCCTAAAGTCGGTGACTGCGGACTGGCCGCCTACCGGCTCAAACTGCACTCCTCCGTCTGTGAATGGGCTCGCGTACGCTCCCAGCGCTGCCCACTCCTCGGGAGAGCGTCTGTATGATCGCATTGGCGGAATCGACACGCGGCAATGATATAGACTGGCAATTTCTGGGTCAACAGGGGCCCAGCAACCGCAAAAGACAAGAAAACGAGAGAGTCGGATATTGAGCCCAACAGGTACTCCTGCCCACTTAAGCCCAAGATGCCTGCCAAGACCGTCCCCTGTGATTACAGTCTCATTGGTCCCGAAAGCGAATTGGCAGAGCGTCGAGAACTAGCCTCGGGCCAATGATATTCCCGCTCAGTACCACGCTTTCGATTGAAGGAACTGTTGCAGCGCGGGAATGGACCCGCCATTCGCGACACTCCGGTCTGGTTTGACCTGCTTGCATTCACAGGTATCGCTGGATACTACATGTGGGGCACTTGGCGGTGCGCTGATCCGGCATCTCACTTCCGATATGCCACTCAGAAAAGACAAGTATTGAAACGAAATGGACATTGAATTTCTCTTCTACTCTTGTTAGCTTCTAATTTACTCACAACAGATGAGCCATGTGCACGCATCTACAACTCCTGAGAATCGTTGGCATTAGCGTCACAGATCGAGGTTTTCTCGCATGATCACACCAAGTCTTCCACTTGGTATCGAGTTCCATGCAGACGGCGCGTTCCTATCGGCCAACTGTTACGCACCACAGAAGTACATCAAGAAGTGGTCCTGGGAATCATTCTGGATCATGCAGGCATTCTGGTGCTGGCTCGTTCTACCCATCGTCGGCGCCCTCATCACGATTCCTCATCTGTCGCTTGTCCTGGCACAAGCCCCTTCCGACCGAATGTTCTTCACATTCCTGATGGGAATCGCTTACGGCATCGGAGGTACCGCGTTCAACATCTCAATCCGCTATATCGGATTTTCCCTAACCTACTCAATTGCGGTCGGCCTCTCCAGTATTCTCGGGACGATAGTTCCACCCCTCGTCCGTGGACAAGTTGCAACGATCGTCGGGCGTCCGGGTTCGCAATGGGTGCTGGCCGGGATAGCGGCGGGCGCGCTGGGGATTGCGATCTGCGGCGTTGCTGGGCGGCTAAAAGAGCGCGACCTCGATGCTGTCGCAGGAGAACGCGGCCAGTTCTCGCTAGTCAAAGGGCTGATGTTGTCCCTGGTGGCCGGGATATTTTCAGCCGTATACGGCCTTGCACTGGAGGTAGCTGCTCCTGTTGCCGATGTTGCAGAGCATTTTGGGGCGGGCGTGTGGAAAGGCAATGTGTCCTTCATATTTGTCAATTCCGGCGCCTTCCTGACCGCTGTGGTATTCAGCCTCTATCTCGCCAGGAAAAACCGTTCGATCGGCGAACTAGTGGCACTTCCCGCTGATGGCGGCGCACAGCGCGTCACAAGGAATCACCTGCTTGCATTGATGACCGGAACTCTCTGGTACGGACAGTTCTTCTTTTACAATCTCGGGCACGTCCACCTGGGTAAGCAATATGAGTTCTGCAGTTGGGCGATTCACATGATCATGCTGGTCCTGTTCAGTAATCTTCTGGCAATTGTATTCAGGGAATGGAGAGGAAGCGCAGCCAGCACGCGCCTGATGATAGGCTTTGGGATAGCAGTTCTCTCTGGAGCCATTCTGATGCTCACCTGGGGCAGTCATCTTGGGGGACTTTCTTAACTACCTGGAGCGCACAGCTATGGAGCGATCTTCGAATTGCCTGGAAAAACTTGGACGCATGAACGCAGCATTGAGTCATCAGGAACCCGATCGTGTTCCCGTGAGCGACTTCTTCTGGGGCAGCTTCCTCAAACGCTGGCGCGAGGAGTTTGACCTTCCAGCAGACGCAGACATTTACCGCTATTACAACCTGGATTGGATGCAGTTCAACCCCAACGTCGATCCTCATATCAAGCCGTTCGAGATTCTGAGGGATTCTCCCGAGGAGGTGGTTGTCCGCACAGGGTTCGAGGCAGTTCTGTTCAAGAAATTCGACCAGGCCATGCCCGCGTTCCTGAGTTTTGACACTGACACCATCGATAAAATGAAGTCTTTCGAATTCGACGATCCGTGGGATACGCGCCGCTACTTCTCTGCGGGGGACGATCAGATAAATGGGGTTGGGGACTCATTCACTCGCAATCTGCCTTCATTCGTTGATCGCATAAATGCGGCTTGGACTGATTTTCCGGTGTTTGGCGGCGTTTGCGAAGCGCATGAAATGATGTGGCGCATTATCGGGTCAGAGAACACAATGTGCTGGATGGGCATGTATCCGGATGAGATTGCGCGCTTTGCCCATCGAATCAATGAGTACGCTCTCGAAGTTGTTAAGGCTCAGATCAAGGCGGCGGACGGTCATCTCGACGGCCTTGTCATCTGGGGCGATGTTGCCTACAAGAAAGGAATGATGTTTTCTCCTGCCTTCTGGCGAAGCCACTTCAAACCAGGCGTAAAAGCCCTCATCGAAGAGTGTCACTCCCATGGTCTGCCTGTGATCTACCACGGATGCGGAAACGTGAATCGAGTCTTTGAGGATTTCATTGAGATTGGCGTGGATGCTTACAATCCGCTGGAATTCAAGGCGGGAATGGATGCCATCGACTTGCGTCGGCGATTTGGTCATCGCATCGGCTTCTGCGGCAATATGGATGTGCAATTGTGGTCGGCGGGGAGCCGTGAGGAACTAAGGGCAGCAGTCCTTACAAAACTGAACGCAGCCAAGGGCGGTGGGTTCATCTTTCAATCCGATCACTCGGTTCCAGGCAATGTGCCCCCCGCCAGCTACGAGTATGTCGTTCAACTTGTTCGTGAATTCGGCCGCTACCCTCTTCATCTTGGCGAGTACGATATTCCCGAATTCGACGCAGGAAACAATGGCGAATGTCGAAAGGCTGTACCCTGCTATGTACGCCAATGAACAGTCATCTATGGAAGTCAAGAGCGGAGTAAAACCAGGTCACTGGGGCGGAGTAAAACCAGGCCAGTAGATAGCTTTTCGTTTGTTGTAGGTATGCGGGGTAGAAGGGCCTCTGGAGCTTAGCGGAAGAGGCCCTTCTTCCCCGAGGCGCGTTCGGAGGATGGGGTCCGTTTGCGGCGGCTCTGCTTGAGGCGGTAGCTGTCGGCGTTCATCTCCAGGATAAGCTTTCGGACTGAGTTCGGCCTAAGTGGACGCCTCTTGTGCGGTACACCACCCGCACATCAGCCAATTCCTCACTATCCAAAACTCCCGATTAGGACGATGGGTATGCTGATGCCGGATCAGCATATCGGAGCTCAGACCGCTGGGTATCATCACTATAGGATCAAGCACTTACCCTTAAGATAAGCCAGCACGGAAGGACTCTGGTATGGCCGCCTAAGATACTGATTTTGCGTATCTAGGCACGCGCGGCGTGGCGCGGTCTACGGCACAGCTGATTTGAAGCTATGTTGGCTGTCTTTTTGCGAACGATTTTCACGCATGCGAGTCAGAGATCAAGCAGAAAGCGGTATCGCATTCCGACCGCCGCAAGGATGATCCCGGTTTTGCGCTCTCGATTTCAAGAAGAAGGACCCCAGCTTAAACGCCCCGCTCGAGTGAAATCTCATTTGCAAGCGGGATCGCAGCAGCGTAGAATCCTTAACAAAATACAGTATTCGTCATAATTTGCATCACGGGCCCCTCACCGGGCGCGCGGATTGAGCCCGAATGGAAAGTCTAAGGCAATCCGACCTGCAATCTCTTCTCGCCTTTGCGCGCGAATGCTATGCCATCCGCAATTCCGAGTCGATTGAGAGCTTCATTGCGCGCCTCTTGACCATTCTTCCCAGGCTCGTCCCGGCCGCGCATGTTACCTATAACGAAATGTGCCCTGAGAGATTGGAGTCTCACAACAGTGCGAACCCCGTGGACCTTTTCAGTTCCAGTGCGGCCCAACTCTGGGCACCGCATATGGATGAACATCCAGTTCTCGAGTATGCCATGCATACGGATCACCCCTCCGCGATGCGCATCTCTGATTTCTGGAGCCAAAGCCATCTTCACGATAGCGGATTGCACAATGACTTCTACAAGCACTATGAAATCGAAGACGCTCTCTGCGTAAGCATCGCCATCCCGTTACCCCGGCTCATCGGAATTGCATGGCATGACACACGGCGCTTTACCGATCGCGAGCGACTCATTGCAGATCTTGCCGGTCCTCACATCAGTCAAGCCTGGCAAAACGCAAGAATGGTCAACCGCCTCAACGGTCAGTTGGCGATGCTTGAGCAGGGCATTGAGAATCCGGGCGCGGGAGTGATTCTGTGCAGCCCCGATGGCAAAGTGCAATTCATCAACCTTCAGGGAAGAAAACATTTGCAGGAGTATCTTGGAACGAAACAGGAATCTCTTCGTTACCTTCCAGCGGATCTCTTGCTCTGGGTGCGCCATCAGGATTCGCAACTGTACGAGAATGACGATGTGCCGTCGCCTCGATCACCGTTGATCTATGAGCACGAATGCAGACGCCTGGTCGTACGTTTGTTTTCACAGCCGGATGTGAATCTGATCCTGATGGAAGAAGAACGGACGATGCCCGATTCGAGCACGATTGAGACGTTGGGGTTAACCGCGCGAGAAACCGAAGTCTTGAACTGGATTGCCTCCGGCAAGACCAATCATGAGATAGGCATGATTCTGGAGATGCAGACATCAACGGTGAAGAAACACATCGAACATATTTTCACAAAGCTCGGTGTGGATAACCGCACCGCCGCGGCCTCGATCGCGTTGGCGGCCAACCTACCTGAACCGGCCCAATAGCACTCCATTCGAGCAATCGCAGGGGCAGTCAGGAGTAATACGCCGAAAAGCGTATTGCGAACCTGACCGCTTGCGTCGAGAATCGATTCCGCCAAACCGAGAGAGCCTCGCGGGGTCGGGCGGCGACGAAGGGCGAGTTGTCTGCCCATTTCTCAGAGTTCGATTGCTATGCCAGGGGGCGACTGTTGGCAGAGGGGACCTGCACATGAGAAAGGCCACCGCCGTTTCTGCTTTCAAGAAACTCGGCCTTACGCGCCGTGAAGCTGAAGTTCTCCTCTGGATCGTTCGTGGCCAATCTAACGCTGAGATCGCTGTGATCCTGCGCATCAGTCCCCTGACAGTAAAGAAGCATTTGGAGCATGTCTTCACCAAGCTCGGCGTGAAAACCCGGCTTGCCGCGGCGGTTCGGGCCGGGAAGACATGTTCCGCAAGATCATCTCTCCTCGTCAGGCCGTCCGCGAGCAGACTCGAGCAGCATCGCGTCCTCTGTTAGTCCTCCAGGCGTCACCATTCCGGCGATGTTCAGCTCGCGAATCAAGTTATGCACTGGTTAACTACCGAAGTAATACGCCGTAAGGCGTATTGCACGTCGCGCATCGCAAGCAAAGAATGATCTCGTCAATCGAGATATGCCGAATTGTGGGCCGCACCTCGCAAGAGGAGGCCACCTATTGTGTGACCGGGCTCATCTGTTTTCCCACATCGGCGCCTTTGACATGGAAAACCTCCGATGGAGAACGGGACCTTGGGCCCAGGGCTCACAACATTGCGGTTGCTTTTCGGTGAACACGGTTCACCGCTATGGACGTTTCGCATCAAGTCGATCGCAGAAATCCATTCCAACCAACACAACAATCACAGTCGCCGCATCGGCAAGATGCACGAGGGAGGAACCATGTTTCAGCGCAAGTTCTGGTGGTTTGTCGTCCTGGGTGTGTTCACCGCAGTATTGTCAGGAGCCATGGCTGGATGCGGCGGCAAGGCGCCGGCGCTGAGTGTTGCCGTCTCGGCGGCCACAAGCAGCGTGGATGGAAACGACACCACCACGTTGACCGCGACTGTGTCCAACGACAAGATCGCCGGGGGCGTCACCTGGACCATGAGCGGCGCGGGGACGATGTCGAATGAGACGACTACTTCGGCGACCTTCACAGCCTCTGCGCCTACCAATAGCTCGCAGACTGCGACGATCACGGCAACCTCGATCGCCGACACGACCAAGAGCGGGACGGCGACGATTACAGTTCCAGCGATGCCGGCACTGATTTCGACCGATGCAAGCCTGGCGGGCTCGGTAGGAAGCATGTATTCAGCCGCCCTGCAAGCCAGCGGCGGTATTCCCCCCTTTACGTGGGCCCTGGGTAGCGGCACGACGCTGCCGGCATGCCTGACCCTCAAATCGACAGGAGTCCTGACCACAACCTCGGGCACCGCACCCACGGCCTCGTGCGCCGGCTCATACAGCAATCTTTATTTTCAGTTCACTGATTCCGGAACGCCCACGCCGCTCACGGCCACTTCAGGTCCGCTCACACTCACCATTACCGCGCCGTCGATCGCGTTCTCTCCGGTCCTGCCGCAAGGCGCGGTAGGTACGGCATACGCAGGAAGCGTGGCGGCTACGGGCGTGGTCGGCGCGGCAACATACAGCCTTGCCAGCGGCGCGCTGCCTCCCAATGTGAACCTGAACGCAAGCACCGGCACCATAGCGGGAACGCCCAAGGCTGCCGACGTGGGTACCGCAACATTTAGCGTCACCGTTCTTGATGCGTATGGAGACACCGCGACTTCCGGGACGATGAGTCTTACGATTGCGGCGGCGCCGGCAATCTCTTTCGGCGGCGCGCCCGCCGCGACGGCGAAATTCGGCGAGGCGTATACAAGCAGCGTGAGCGCCACCGGAGGCGCGGGCTCGCTGACTTACGCGTTGGCCAGCGGAGCCCTTCCTCCCGACTTGGCGCTGAGCGCGAGTGGCGCAATCGCAGGAACGCCCAAGGTCGCCGACATCGGCAGCTTCACGTTCGCGGTGAAAGCCTCTGACGCCTACGGCGATTCGGCGACTTCGGGAGATTACCCCATTGTCGTCAGCTATCCGGCCGTGACCATCACTCCGGGCGCAGGCAGCCTTCCTCTCGCTGTGGCCGACCAGTCGTATTCCCAATCGCTAACCGCCGCGGGCGGCAGCGGGGCCGGCTTTACCTGGACTGTTACAGGCCTGCCCGCGAATGGAATCAGTTACACAGCCAGTGGCGCAACTCTAAGCATCAGCGGGCCGGCCACGTCGGCCGGAACCGTGAATTTCACAGCGTCGGCGACCGATGGCGCAAACAACTCCAATACCGGCGGCGCGCTCGCTTACAGCATCGAGGTCTATAGCCCGGTCACCATTCCGGCCACCATCCCGGCTTCGCTTCCTGCCGTGGGGACGGCGAACCTCGCCTACTCAGGAACTGTTGTAGCCACCGGCGGCAGCGGCAACTATTCGTGGACTGTAACCGGATTGTCAGACGGCCTGGCTTCGTCAACGAGCGGCGGAACGCTTACCATTTCCGGCACGCCCACATCGGCGACGACGGTGACGGCCAACGTTTCAGTGAAAGATACAACAACCAACGTAACCGCGGGACCGTACGCCTACGCGATTACTGTGTACGCCACGGTCACCTTGTCCACAACCAACCCTTCCACTCTGGGTCCGGCGCTCGTGAGTACGCCGTACACCGGTACGATCGTCGCGGCTGGAGGCAGCGGAGATTATTCCTGGACAGTGACCGGCTTGCCGACTGACAACCTGAACTATTCAGCCAGCGGCGGTACACTCACCATCAGCGGAACACCGGGCAGCACGCCCACAACGGTCTCGTTTACCGCCAAGGTGACGGACACCACCACCAGTACCAGCTCCGGGCCGTACAACTACTCGGTCACGGCGTACAACGCGGTTACGCTCGATGCGTCAGCATTACCCACCATATCGACAGTGAACACGGCTTACACGGGGAGTATTTCGGCTTCAGGCGGCAGCGGTACCGGCTACACATGGACGGTGACCGGGCTTCCGGCTGATGGCTTGAGCTATTCCGCAACCGGCGGAACGCTCAATATTACCGGCACGCCAACGTCGGCACAGGCCGTTCAGTTCACGGCAAAGGCAACCGACAGCGCAGGCAACTCGGCTGGTCCAGCCAGCTATACGGTAAACGCGTACAGCGCGCTGGCACTGCCAGCGACGAATCCTTCTACACTGGGACCGGCAACAATCAATCTTTCCTATACGGGAACGATTGTGGCATCGGGCGGCAGCGGCAATTACTCCTGGACAGTGACGGGACTGCCCTCCGATAGTTTGAATTTCTCCGCGAGCGGCGGAACGCTCACCGTCAGCGGCACGCCGGGAACGGCGACCACCGTCTCGTTCACTGCCAAAGTGACTGACACGACAACGAACGTCAGCGTGGGGCCATACGACTACAGCGTCACGGTCTACAACGGAGTGATGCTGCCAACTCCCAACCCGGATACGCTCGGTTCTGCCGACGCAAACTCCGCCTATAGTGGAACGATCGTGACGGCCGGTGGCAGCGGGAATTATTCCTGGACTGTGACCGGCTTGCCTGCTGACGGCTTGAATTACGCTGCCAGCGGCGCAACGATGACCATCAGCGGCACACCCACGTCGGCGCAGACGGTGCAATTCACTGCCAAGGTGACCGATACATCGAGCAATCAGACAGCAGGGCCGTTCACCTATTCGATCCTCGTCAACGGCCAGCTGTCGCTGCCTACGCCCGATCCCAGCTCGTTGCCGTCGAATGGGTACACCAGCGTCAACTACAGCGGATCCATCAACGCTTCGGGCGGCAGCGGTCAGTATTCCTGGACAGTTTCCGGCCTGCCGTCGGACGGCCTCGGTGTCATTGGTGGATTGACCGGCAGCACGTTGACGATCGGCGGAACTCCAACCTCGGCGACAACGGTGACCTTCAACGCGACGGTGAAGGATACGGTGACCAACGCCACGGTTACGCAGAACGGGTACAACATCACGATCGACACCCCGACGCCGGTGAGCTTGCCGACACCGGGCTCCAGTGTTCCTGGACCTGCGACTGTCAATCAAAGCTATAACGGGGCGATCAACGCGACCGGCGGCGTGAGCCCGTTCACATGGTCGATCAACGGAACCACCGTTGGATCGTCGTGCTACAGCCTGAGCAATGGTAGCCTCTGCGCGACCAGCTCGGGCGGCAACTCCCTGATGATCAGCGGAACGCCGAACGCAACGGGCACCGTGACGCTGACCAACGTCGAGGTGACGGACAGCCTGAACTCGAGCGCTACCCTCAGCTATTCGCTCACGGTGAGCACGCAATCCACGTTGACGGTGACGGTGGATGCCAGCCAGTTACTCCAGGGCATGGTGAACATGCCGTTTACGTTCGATGGAGGATTGAACATCGCGGGAGGAACCGGTCCCTACACGGTTACCGAGCTAAATGTGCCGGCAGGACTGTCGTTTGTGAGCGCACATAACGACGACGTGGAAGGCACGCCCACGTCGGATGGCACCACCACGGTGACTGTCAACGTGAGCGACAGCAGCTCACCAGTACAGCACGCCAGCACGACCTACGACTTGACGATCGTGCCCGAAACAACCACGACGAATAACAGCAGACTTAGCGGTCAATACGCATGCTACCTGATGCAGTACTGGCAAGGCGGAGCAACAGGCGGCAACGGCCAACTCCTCATGCGCGGAGGCGCGGTCTTTGCCTTCAGCGCAGATGGCAACGGTCGCATCACGGGCGGCGAGTTTGACCACAACTCCCCGATCAGCGGTTACCGCAGCGCGGGCGACAACGGCGCGCTCGGCGGCACTTACGCCATAGGCTCTGACAATCGTGGCTACATGCTGCCAAGTGTAGGCGGTGACTCCGTGGTCCTGGCTATCGCAGGCGGCAACCTCGACAGCAATAGCCACTTCACCGAATTTGCCATGATCGAGATGGACGACGCGGGAACGTCACCCAGCGGCCAATACGGCGGCGGGCATTGCTACAAGCAGAACACCACAACTTCGCTCAACGGCTTCCAACTGAGCGGCGGTTCCGTGTTTGGGATCAAAGGCGAGGATATAAACGGCAACCTGGAATCGCAGGCCGGTTATACCAAGTACACCGCCGGAAACTTGACCGGCGAACTGGATTCGGTCGATGCCGGAAGCTATAAAGCGGCGATGAGTTTCACTGGCACTTACACTACGGCAGACGCCTACGGGCGCATGACGACGACTGTAGCAGGGAACGGAGGAACCTCCGTTCTGTCGGTCTCGTACATCACCAACAACGCGACCGGCGAGACGCTGACAATGGCCGCGAACCCGCATAATGCGACTAGCAATGCCGAGTTTGTCATCGGCGAAGCGCGGGCGCAAAATGCGGTGCACGTCGCTGTTGCGCACCCCTATGGCGGGCCGTTTGTGCTCTACATGTCGGGGGAGGATGACGACTTGTCGACCTACGATGCGGAAGTACTGCAAGGGACAGCCAGCTTCACCGCTACATCCGTCACCCTCAAGGCCGACATAGCCAACAAAGGCGGCACAATCACCACTACGTGCCCGAACGGATCGGCTTGTCCTTTGTCGTTGACCTATACCACGGATTCCACCACCGGCCGCACAACGATTAATGGCCCGACCGGAATCGTCTTCTACGTCTACGACACCAACTCCGCGGTTGTGCTGTTCGGCGACACCGGCGGCGGAGACTCCCATGCCGAGAACAGGCTGGGATGGATGGAGCCGCAGATTGCGCCAAGCTCGGGCACCTGGGCGGTCAGTAACCTCGCCGCCAGCATGTTCATGAACAAATTCATCGACGGGAACCCAGGCTACGATCTGACCAACAGCACATTCACGCTCGCCACCGGCGGTTCCATCCTTAACTACGCTGAGGACGACAACGGCGATGGTTGGGCCGAATGGGATGAAGATCTGTGCGCCATGAGCGGCGGATGCGGCGGGACCGTTACGGCCGCGCTCGTTCCCGACAGCGCTGCTAACTCTACAACTGGCACGCTGGGGCTTGATCCAACCGGCACGCTGGGCGTCTTTGATGTCGAGCGGATGCTGAACAGCACGACAGAGGTGATGACCTACTGCATCGCCGTCAGTGTGGACAAGGCCACCAACTCGAGCACCGAGGCCAGGATGGTGTGCCTTGACAACTCGAGCGGCACCGGCTCCCTCAACATCTTGCAGCAGTAGAGCATCCTTCTGCAAGATTGCCAAGCCCCGTCTTCGGACGGGGCTTGCTTTTGCCACGCTTCATGTGAGGTTTTTATCGGGAATCCGCTCGATCGAATTTGGAAGAGGTTGAGGGCGGTCCTCGAAGCAACGGAGTGCTGTCACAATCCGCTTAACCGCAAGCAGCGCAGCACGAATTCAGCCGCCCTAGGTGCGTGTCGGGCATAGCGTTTTGCCGAGGGCGATTCAGCGGTATGCTGGGCTGGAGTTCGAACTGGGACGCGCAGGCAGTAATCCTGTTGGTGGCTTATAGCCAGCTTTCTGTGCCG